>Ga0163152_10001411_pt1 | contig 37995 bp, 44 predicted proteins | sample OliLakLV19MP8IB2_FD_148635 | JGI IMG/M metagenome (GOLD analysis project Ga0163152, IMG submission 148635) | Freshwater microbial mat bacterial communities from Lake Vanda, McMurdo Dry Valleys, Antarctica - Oligotrophic Lake LV.19.MP8.IB-2 | ecosystem: Environmental > Aquatic > Freshwater >...
CCCTGCCTGTACCCGAGGCGGATCAGCCCGCGGCTTGATACATCGGCTTCCCTCTACGGCGTTCTTATCAAGAAGCTGGTTCCATGGACCGAGACGCTCGACGCCTGGTCCGCTCGCGTCCTCGTTGTACAAGGCCTTCATCAGGAAGTCGACGAATATCCATGCCGCAAGTACGATGAAGAGACCGACGACCGCGTTAAGGAGCATAGTGCGGCCAGTCTCCCGGTTCTTCGGGTTAAGCGGGGAGAAAATGAACAAGCCTCCTGCCCACGCGATTACGACGGTTGCGACGATCACCGCAAGAGTAACCGCGATATTCATGCCGTTTACCACCGTCTGCACGACGCAGCCCCAATCAGGAGCGCTCCCCGGGCAATAACATGCTTCTGGAATGATGGGCTGAAACAGCTGCGCTGACGCGCTTTCAGGAAGCACTATAAAGGCGAGCGATAGGAGTACGGGCAGGACAAGCCACTGCATCTTCATAGGCACAGTATACGTCATGCGGAGAGGCAAAGACGCTTTGCCCACAGCCGCTAATGCTGCTATCGTAGCGGCTACGGGCCCATAGTTTAATGGTAGAACGTCGGTCTCCAAAACCGTCGGCCGAGGTTCGATTCCTCGTGGGCCCGCCCATGAAGGTCAGCGTCTCCGAAGAAGAAGTGCAGCAGTATGTCGACCTAGTCGCAGAGAATATCCGTGCCTCAGGCTTCGTCCCCGACGTACTCATCGGCATCGCTAAGGGTGGTCCGTGCCTCTAGAGTTACTCTCCAAGCACTTCCCTGACGCACAGACTGCTTCCATCACTGCCAAGTCCTATGAAGGAGAGGTGCAGAAAGAGATCACGGTAAGCGACATGCCCGATATCGATGTCTCTGGAAGGAACGTGCTCATCGTCGATGAGATCGTTGACCGCGGGACGACTCTAGAGCGCGTCTCTGAGATATTCAATGCAAAGGGCGTCGCCTCGCTTAAGACGGCCGTCTTGTTCGTGAACAAGGAGCGCTGCCACTTCCCTCCAGATTTCTTCGCACGCGAGACTGATGACTGGATTGTGTTCCCGTGGGAAACGTAAAACCGCCCGTTCGGGCGGCTTCTTAGGAATCGGTCTCGTTGGTCGTCGGGCGTTCAGCGGTCTCTGGCGCAGAAATTCCTGGAGTTTCGAGCTCGGGCTCCTCCGGCATAGAGATTATTTCTTCGCCTCCTTGTACACCTCCCGCTTGCGGGTCGTAGGATCGTATTTCTTGAATTCGAGCTTCTTCTCAACCTTCTTCTTGTTCTTCCGGGTGAAGTAGACGTGATCGGACTTCGTCGACTTCATCTTGGTGATGTGTAGCTGTGACATGGGAGCAATCTACCAGACAGGGCCTATTCGCGCAATTATGCCGCTGCGGCCTCCGCCTTCTTGGCCCTGCGAGCGGTCTTTTGCACCTCGAAATGTGGCTCTCCGGCCTTGAGGGTGACCGACACGGTCCCGCCCTCCATGACGCCCTGGCCGACCATGAGAGTCGCAATCGGGGTCAGTATCCGGTCCTGGATCACGCGCTTCAAAGGACGTGCTCCGTACTGGGTGCTGTAGCCCTTCTCCGCGAGCCAGGATTTGACCTCTGGAGAGAGGTTGAGCGTGATGCGCTTGCCGGCTAGGCGCTTGAAGACATCCTCCACCTGGTTGTCCACGATCTGCACCAGGGCATCCTTGGACAGGACATCGAAGATGATGATGTCATCCAGACGGTTCAGGAACTCCGGACGGAAATGCTCCTTCAAGGTATTCATGACCTTCTCCTTCATGCGCTCGTGCTCGACGGACTCATCGCCCTGCGCAGAACTGAAGCCGATGCCTGCAAGCCGGTCCATGAATTCAGCGCCCACGTTACTGGTCAGTATGATGATGGTGTTCTTGAAGTTCACCTTGCGTCCCTTGCCGTCGGTGAGGTGACCGGAATCAAGGACCTGCAGCAGTATGTTGAATACTTCCGGGTGCGCCTTCTCGATCTCGTCGAACAAGACGACCGAATACGGGCGGTGGCGGATGCGTTCGGTAAGCGAACCTGCTTCCTCGTAGCCCACATAACCAGGAGGCGCGCCGATCAGTTTAGAAACGGAGTGCTTCTCCATGAACTCGGACATGTCGACGCGTACCAACGCATCAGAATCATTGAACATAAATTCAGCCAGACGACGGGAGAGTTCCGTCTTACCCACACCCGTAGGACCGAGGAACATGAAAGAGCCGATCGGACGGTTGGGATCACTGATCCCCACGCGCGAACGCTTCACTGCGTTTGAGATAGCCGTGACCGCCTTGTCCTGCCCGATGACCGCACCGCGTAGCGCCTCTTCCATGCGAGCGAGTTTCGCCGCCTCTTCCTCGAGCATCTTCAAAACAGGAATACCTGTCCAGCGAGACACGACCGATGCGATCTCGTGCTCGGTCACCTCCTCATGCAAGACGCGACGGGATTTCTGCAGCGTCTTCAGGCGCTTCATCTTCACTTCCAATTCCTTCTGGATGGTAGGGACCTTCCCGTAGCGGATCTCTGCGGCGGTGCCGAGATCAGCGATCGCTTCGGCGTTATCTGCCTGCACGCGCAGCTTCTCCAGCTCTTTCTTCATCGCCTTGATCAGCTCAAGTACTTCCTTCTCGTTCTTCCACTTGAGCTCCAGCTCGCTTACCTGCTCCTTGAGGTCAGCGACTTCCTTGTCGATCGCCTTCACGCGGTCACGAATCGTCTTGAGGTTCTCGCTCTTAGCGCTCGACGCCTCTTCGTCCTTCGAGAGCGCTTCGCGCTCGATCGTCAGGCGGCGAATCTTGCGATCAGTCTCCTCAAGCAGCGGCGGCTTGTTCTCAAGCGCGATGCGGAGCCCTGATGCTGCCTCATCGATGAGATCGATCGCCTTGTCCGGCAAGAAGCGATCAGCGATATAGCGGCTGGAGAGCTCGACGGCAGAGACGATTGCGCCATCAGTAATCCTGACGCCGTGGTAGAGCTCGTACTTGTCGCGAAGGCCGCGCAAGATAGCGACCGCGTCCTCGATCGAAGGCTCGTTCACGTACACCGGCTGGAAACGACGGGTGAGCGCGCCATCCTTCTCGATGTGCTGCTGGTATTCCTTCAGGGTGGTCGCACCGATGATGCGCATCTCGCCGCGCGAAAGCGCTGGCTTCAACATGTTGCTCGCATCCATCGCGCCTTCTGCGGCTCCGGCTCCTACCAAGGTGTGGAGCTCGTCGACGAAGAGAAGCACCTTCCCTTCAGCGCGCTCCACTTCCTTCATTACATTCTTCATGCGCTCCTCGAACTCTCCACGGTACTTCGTACCAGCGATCATGAGGCCGAGGTCCAAGGAAAGTAGTTCCTTGTTCTTAAGAGACTCGGGAACATCGCCACTTGCGATGCGGGACGCGAGCCCTTCCGCGAGCGCGGTCTTCCCGACGCCTGCCTCCCCAATCAAGACCGGGTTGTTCTTCGTCCGACGAGAGAGTATCTGGATAACGCGGTGGATCTCCTGATCGCGGCCGATGACCGGGTCAAGTGCGTTCTCTGACGCAAGGCGAGTCAGGTTGCGAGTGTACTTAGCAAGCGTGCGGAACTTCTTCGGCTCCACGATCTGCCCGTCTTTAGCGCTCTTCAGTTCCTTCAGCACCGCGAGCACGGTCTCAGGATCGATCTTGAAACGAGCGACGGTATCAGCCGCAGGTCCCGGGTGCTCGAGCACGGCGACGAACAAGTGCTCGGTGCCCACGAACGGGTCATTGAGGCGCGCTGCCGCCTTGCCAGAGGCTTCAAGCGCAGAAGCGAGGTCTGGGGTCAGGTAGAGCTGGTAGGACGGAGACAGGGTCGCGGAAGCCTCTGGAGACTCGAGGGTCTCAAGAAGGGTGTCGGACAGGAGCATAGTGTCCACGTCGATGCGGTCGAGTACGGAAAGGACCAGGCTCTCTTCCTGGTGGATAAGCGCGGTCAGGAGGTGCAACGGGGAGACGTGATTCTGGCCTCGCTCGATTGCCAGCTCGTGCGCCTTCCTGATGGCTTCCTTTGCTTTGGTGGTGAAGTTTTTGAATGGCGGCATAAGTGTCTAGACGTATTCTACCAAAAACGCTTACGAATCGGGAGCGGTCAACAGGGTCATGATCTCATCGGCGCTGATCAGGTGACCCTCTACCCCACGACTGACGCCGACAACCCCGCTCGAAAGACTTACGGCGCCTGCGCCAGGAGGGATGAGCGGCAAGGTGGTGTGCACGCCTTCGGCGTCTATCTTAGAGATGATGCCCGTGACGACGTTGCCATTCTCCGTCACTCCGATCACGGTCTGACCCTGCTTGAGGTCTGCAGCCAGGATCGGCTCAGCGGCAGGAGCGGACGGCAAGGCTGCCGTGTCAGAGAAGCCGTAAATGCCGATGGAGTCGCTATTGCTCGAGAGGGATGCCTCTGCGCTGGTTCCGTCCGGGAACTTCACGACGATCTCTTTAGGAAGTGCAATAACGCGCGAAGTCGCGATAGCGCGGCTCTTCGGAAGATAGACCGCCGTCGTAAGCGGCGCATCGCTTTCCTTGTCGCGATAGACATACACAGTGCGTGCGACATTGGCAGCCACTGCTGCGGTGAGGAGGTCCTCGTCGCGGGTGGCGACGATGTCTTTTCCTCCAGACGGCACCTGCATGGTCACGGTCTCGATCGTGTGGTCGACGATGCGGTTGACGGTCTGGGTGACCGTCGTCGGCGCCTCATCCAGAAGCGAGACGGTCAGGACCGCAGTCGCGATCGCAGTGACGAAGTTCACGAGGATCGTGAGCAAGAGGAGCTGGGACTTGGAAAGATCTTCGATGTTCATTAGCCCTAGTATACTCCGGCCCCGTCCTTCGCGCATCTAGGAAGAGCGCTCGAGGAACTGGACGGATCGGGAGAGTGCGAAAACCAAGGAAGTGAGATCGCGGGAGGTAGTTTCGACCCCGAGCGATACCCGTATCGTCGAGCGGGCAAGCGCCTCATCTCCAGTTAGAGCGAGCACCGCACGGGAGACTGACGAATCCGTCTCACAAGCGCTTCTAGTCGACACGCCGATACCTTCCTCATCCAGAAGTGCCGCAAGATATTCCGTATCGACGCCTGGAAGCGAGATATTGATGATATGCGGAGCAGGGTCCGTACCGTTTACTACTGCGCTCGGCAGTGCCTTCGATAGGGTTGCCAGGAACTCCTCGCGCATGCGCGCTGCACGAGCCGTGAAGGCGCTCCTTCCGTTGGCTGCTTCCTCAAGTGCAGATGCAAACGCAGCTGCGAGAGCCGGCGTCTGCGTTCCTGAACGAATCCCCCGCTCTTGTCCCCCTCCCTCGATCACGGCCAGAAGTGGGATAGTGATCGGAGCGACGAGCACACCCATGCCGCGCACGCCGCCGATCTTCGACGCGTCGAGCGTGATCAGATCTGCGCCGAGACGTGTGCGCTCGATCGACTCTACAAGCGGCGCCTGGCTCGCATCCGCATGTATGAGGATGCGGCGCTCGGGGGATGCCAGATCAAGCGCATGGCGGAGCCCGCGCGTATCAAATCGCGTCCCCGTTTCTCCACATACCACGTCTACTGACACCAGGGCGGTGCTGTCACGCACCTGCTTCTTCAGCGCATTGAAGTCTATGCGTCCGTCTTTGAGGACGAGCGCCTCAGTAGCGATCCCTTCAGAGCGAAGCGCTTCCATGGCTTCGATTACCGACGCATGCGCGCTCGGTACATATAAGAGGTGTATGGCATTAGGCGCTCGGCCGGCATCGAGGAGCGCTTTGACGTGCCCGCGTATGGCTATGCCGTTGGCTTCGGTCGCGCCTGCAGTGAAGATGATCGCTTCAGGCTTTGCAGCGACATGGTGCGCCACGACGCGACGCGCTTCTTCTAAAAGCGCCTTGGCAGCACGCCCTTCAGCATGCGGAGAAGAGGGGTTGCCGGCCTCTTTGGAGGCCTTCAGGAAGGCTTTCATCGCGGCAGGCGTCGCCGGAGTGGCGCTCGCGTGGTCGAGGAAGATGCGTCTCATATAGTCTCTACAGTACGGCTTCGTTTGAGTTTAGTGAAGCGTTGTGGTGTAATCCATGCATCATGGCCTCCACCCCTCGTCCCCCGATAGTAGCCGTCATGGGTCACATCGACCACGGCAAGTCCTCCCTCCTGGATTACATCCGGAAGAGTAACGTCACGGCCGGAGAGGCCGGAGGCATCACCCAGCACGTCTCCGCCTACGAGGCGGAGCATGAGCATGAGGGGAAGAAGCGTACTATCACTTTCCTCGACACCCCAGGGCACGAGGCGTTCCGCGCGATCCGCTCCCGAGGAGCCGCCACAGCTGACGTCGCCATCCTGGTCGTCGCCGCAGACGAGGGCGTGAAGCCACAGACCAAGGAAGCCTACGATGCCATCATGGAGGCGAACGTGCCGTTCGTCGTCGCGTTCACTAAGATCGATAAGAATGGCGCCGACATCGAGCGCGTCAAAGGCTCCGTGCTCGAGCACGGCATCTACCTCGAAGGGCTCGGCGGCTCTATCCCGTACGCTGGCGTCTCTTCGAAGTCAGGCGCAGGAGTCGATGAGCTGCTCGATCTCGTGCTCCTTACCGCAGACCTCGCAGAACTTACGGCTGATGAGTCCCTTCCCGCAAGCGGCTTCGTACTCGAATCCTCACAGGATCCGAAGCAGGGACTTACCGCGACCCTCATACTCAAGAACGGAACGCTTTCGACCGGTTCATTCGTCGTCGCTGGCGGTGCTATCACTCCGGTGCGCTTCATCGAGAACTTCGCTGGCGCGCGCATCAAGGAAGCCAAGCCGTCGCAGCCAGTCTCCCTCTCCGGTTGGAGCGAGCTGCCACCTGCAGGCACGCCCTTTGTCGGCGCTACGAGCCGCAAGGAAGCCGAGAAGGTAGCCTCTGCTCCTGTGCGCCCTTTGAATACGCGTGTGGCAGCTGAGGAAGACGGCAAGGCGTTCCTCCCGCTCATCATTAAGGCGGATGTGACGGGCAGCGTGGAAGCCATCCTCCATGAGCTAGCCAAGATCACCCACGAGAACGCCGCTATCCGCATCCTTTCCTCGGGAGTGGGTGCTGTGGGCGAAGGCGATGTGAAGAGCGCATACGCTTCAGGCGGTATCGTCATCGGCTTCCATGTCGCAACCGATGCGGCTGCTCGCGATTACGCTGAGCGCTCAAACGTCTCCATCGAATCCTTCGATATCATCTACGACCTCGGCAAGCGCGTGAATGACCTTCTGATCGAACGCGCGCCTAAGGTCGCCAAGGAAGAATTGCTCGGCGAGGCGAAGATCCTCAAGGTGTTCAACGGCTCCGGCAACAAGCAGGTCATGGGCGCCAATCTCCTTTCAGGAGCGCTCGCGGTGGGCAACCAGGTGAAGATCGTGCGCCGCGACATCGAGCTCGGTCGCGGACGGATATTGAACCTCCAGCAGGCACGCTCTGACGTGAAGGAACTCCGTACCGAAGGAGAGTTCGGTCTGCAGGTGGAATCAAAGACCGAGGCGGCAGGGGGCGACATGCTGATCGCCTTCAGGATCATTGAGACATGAGCATCCGCGACGAAAAGGCCAACACAAGGCTCGTACATCTCGCCGCCAGCTATATCGCACGCGAAGCAGGACGCAATACGCTTATCACCCCTACCCGGGCAGATATCTCAAAGGACCGCCGCAACGCTACCGTGTTCGTAAGCGTCTTCCCTGAAGACCAGGCTGACCATGCCATCGCCTTCCTTACCCGCCACCGCGACCTCTTCAAGGAATACCTCAAGAAAGAAGGCCGTTTCTCCATGCTCCCTCGCGTGACCTTCATGTTCGACGCAGGAGAGCAGCACCGCCAGCGCTTAGACGAGATCTCGAAGAACATCTAGCGAGCGCACTCAAAGCGCGCTATCATCCGAAAACACCGGCCCGGTGGCGAAGTGGTAACGCTGCGGATTGCAAACCCGCGATGCGCGGGTTCGATTCCCGCCCGGGCCTCAATCGAAGTATTGTGATTTTGAGTTTTGCAGACTAAGGTAGTGAGGTTGCCGAGGTGGTGAAACTGGTAGACACGCGACGCTTAAAACGTTGTAAGCTCTAAACGGCTTGTGTGGGTTCGATTCCCACCCTCGGCACAAAAAGCGGTTGAAGAAAATACCGTCCTCGTATACTATTCAGCCAGCGCGCCCATAGCTCAGTTGGTAGAGCAGATCCCTCTTAAGGATAAGGTCCCAGGTTCGAGCCCTGGTGGGCGCACACAAAGTGCGGACAAAATCGGTCAGAACGTGTACTCTATGGAAACGCTGGAGTGGCGGAATTGGTATACGCACTACGCTTAGGACGTAGCGGGGCAACCCATGGAGGTTCGAGTCCTCTCTCCAGCACTATCTGAAGCCGCCGACGGTGGCCGTGAGGAAGCCGACGATCGCTTGTGCGCCGAAGATGATCACGAGGCCGATCAAGCCCCAAATCATATGACGCCGCCCTACTTCGCGCCTCTCGGAACTATCCGCCTCGCGGATGAACTCGATGACGCCCCAGACGAACACGACGAACGCTGCAAGCGCCAGGAGCGTGATAAGCGGGTCCAGGATCGCGACCTGCACCTTCCCTATGAAATTGTTGAAGCCGTCCATATGCTAAGAGTATACCACTGGCAGATTGCTGCGCTCAGGCCAACGGCGTCGTAGGCGAAGCCGGCGATCCCAAAGACGATCACCATAAAGATGAAAGCCAGGATGCTCCAGAGCATGAGGCCTTTGGACATCTCGCGTGCAAACTCGTCGTACTCTCCTACGATCGCATAGTGGAAGACGCCCCAGGTGAAGGAAACGAAGGAGGCGAGGAACAGGAGCGGAATCAAGATGCCGTTGATCCCGGGAACGATATACGCGCAAAAGATTCCCATTGCGTCCATAGTACCAAGAAACCCCGCCAAAGCGGGGTTTCTTTAGGTGGAGAACGGGAGCCTACTAGCGGCGGCTGCCCGGAGTTGGTGTGTCAGGGAAGTTCGGCACGCTAGTGTTCAAGTCGAGCGTGTTGGTCAGAATGTTCACAAGACCCCAAACCGACACCATAAGGAAGAAGCCAATCAAGCCCCAGAGCATGAGGGACTTTCCCTGCTCACGGCTCTCATCATCCTGCTTGCCCGCGATGAAGTAGCGGAACACGCCCCAGATGAAGACGATGAAGGCAACCGCGAACACGACCGGCACCAGCACGTTGTTGATGATGGTAAGGATAAGGTCGGCGAGCTGGTACACATCGGTGACCGCTGCGGAAGCCGCGAGCGGTACGAGAAGCGCAACACTGAGTAATGCGAATAGTTTCATGAGGTATAGATAACGAGTACTCCTATAGGATAGGCTCTAATGCCCCCCAGTCAAGAGAGGGTTTGCGTGCGTGTGGAAAACGGCTACGTGCCATCAACGTGCATGCTGCCGCTGACCCAATCCTCTTTCGCTGGGCGGGGCTGTGGTTGAGTCCGCCTGATCGTCGAGATGTATTTGCCGCTGCGGAGGCCCGCCTGGATCCGGACCACCGAAGACCGGTAGGTCAGGACGCGAACGCGTATCAAAGCCGAGCGAATTGACGAGCAGGTTGACGATGCCCCACAACGAGAACATGAGCACGAGCCCTATCAGGCTCCAGAGTACGAAACTCTTCCCTTCCTTCCGCTTCTCTTCGTCGTTGGCTCCCGTAATGAAGTAGCGAAACACTCCCCACAGGAAGAAGATGAACGCCAGCGAGAATATGAGCGGGACAAGGGCCGCTTCGATGAACGTCAGTATGCTGAAGAAGAATTGGGCGAGGGGTTCCATATACGAGTATCGTAGCAGGGGGTGTCAGCCGAGCAACCCTGGTTATACACCGCCCGTAATGACAGAGAGCAAGATCTTCACGATGCCCCAGACGGAGAACAGGACCACCATGCCGACCAGTGCCCAGAGTACGAACTTCTTCCCTTCCTTCCGCTTCTCTTCTTCCATCGAGAAGAGGAACCGGACCACGCCGATTAGGAAGAAGACGAACGCGAGCGCGTACAAAAGCGGGATAAGCGCGAAATCCACGAAAGGAACTAGTTGTCTGTATACGATGTCGGCGAAGGTCATGGTCTAGCCTCTGAGCGTCCCTACCGTCGACTGGATGACAAGGGAGATGGCTTGCGCGCCAAGCAGGATCAAGCCGCCGATGACGGTCCACATGAGCGCGCTCTTGGCATTCTTAAGCTTCTCCTCGTTGCCTTGCGCAATGACGAACAGGAAGCCCACATACACGAGCATGACGATGAGCGCGATAGTTCCCAATTGAACGACTGCCTGGAGAATCAGGTTCAAGAAATCAGGGAGCGAACAGGCTCCCTTCAAAGGATTGATGAGACCGCCGGTGCCGCAAGTTTCCATAGAAGATTATAGTGCTGCTGCGAGGGCTTGGTGGGCCATAAGGAGCGCCGTACTGACGTCCCTGCGTCCCGTGGTTATATTCTGAATCATAGCAGAGAAGATCGCGTCAGTGACGCTCGGCGCTGGGGAGAGCCAGCCCGCCGCGATTAGCGCTTCCGGATAGAAGACTTCCGCATAACGGTTTGGGAATTCACCAAGGAGCGCACGGCGCGCAGGCGCCATACCTGCCTCTTCCGCGATCGCCTGCATCGGGCCGGCGAACGAGAGCGCGATTGCGGTGCGGAATGCACCAGCAGGGTTGGCTGACGAGCGAGGCGTCGCGAGCGCGTACGCGAGACCGTAGGTCTTAGGGGACGTCAGCGTGGCTGGCTGCGGGATAGCGGCCATATCGAAGTCGAGATTCGGGTTAGCAGACTCGAGGAACGCTCGCTCGCTCGCGAATCCGACATAGAAGGCGAGATCGCCTGCCAGGAATGCCTGCTGGCTCGACGGCAGAGAACGGTTCCATGAATAGACGGTCTTCACCGGGTTGGCGAACTGCGTATAGAAGTTGACCGCAGAGGTCGCCGGAGCATTGAGGCCTTCAAGCGCAGAGCGCATGCCGGTACCGGTCTCCTCAGTGATCGGGGAACCGGATTGCAGGAGGAGCAAGGAAAGCACCGCGCGCGCATTCATCACGTTGTCGTATTCACCGAGTGCGATCGCGCTGCGCTGGATGCTTTGGTCACCTTGTTTCTGCGTCAGTTTCTCTGCGAGCGCTGTGACCGCTTCCCACGTGGTCGGCGGAAGCGCGACGCCTTCGGAGGCGAGGATGGCGCGGTTGTAATAGAGGACGAGCGGATCGACCGTAAGCGGCATGCCGAAGAAGCTTTCGTCGGAGAGATACAGCTCATTGACCGGCACATACGTGCTGACGTAGGTGCGTTCTGAGATGCTCGCATACGGGATCGGTGAAAGCTTATTTTTCTGAGAGAGAATCTGTTCCTGCGTGATGATGAGCAGGTCGGGTCCCCCGCCGGAAGCGATCGCTTCGGCTAGCTCGCCTTCGAACGAGGCGTCCGACTTCTCGACATACCTGATCTCGTCGTATTCCTTATTGGTCACTAGTAGCGATGTGATGCCGCTCTCAACTGCATCCTGCGGCAAGGTGCCCCAGATGACTACCGGGCCCACAGGCTCCTCGGTCCCGGATCCGCTAAAGGTTGCAAACAGGAAGAGGCCGACGATGGCGAGGAGGCCGAAGACGACAAGTACGATTATCTGGAAAGGTCTCATGGCGCTGTGAAGAGTATCGAGTAATGGTGCGGCCCGCCGCGGAAGGCTTTCACCTTATGGAACCCAGCCTCGATGAAGAGCGCTTCTGCATTTTGTTCTGGCACGACATGGTCCGGGTGGGGCCCAAGCCCTCCGTAGGCTCCTGCCCAGTCGACGACCAGCAGTTTCCCTCCTGGCATAAGGATTCGCTTGATCTCCGTGATCGCGCCTCCTTTATGGTCTAGCTGGAAGAGCGTATTAGAAAGGATGACCGCGTTGACGGACGCATCCCGCAGCTTGGTGCCTGCTGGCTTCTCAACATCACCCCAGATGGTATCGATGTTCTTCAGGTCCTTGTCGGCAGCCTTGTCCCGGATGTGCTTCAAGATATCCTCTTGCACGTCGATAGCGTACACGCGGCCTTCCTTGCCCACGATATTAGCCGCTGCAAGGGCGTAGTGCCCCGTTCCAGCGCCAAGGTCGGCGACTTTCATTCCTTCGCGAAGGCCCATCTGAAGGACGTTCGCTGTTGGGTCGGCGAAACTCATTCCTTATAAAATAGCACGGCCACAGGCTACGAGAGCGGCAATCAACAGAGAATCAGGATTTCGGGATGAGAAGTATGTCTACGTAGCCGTTGTCGTATCCCTTTATCTGTATGCTCACGTATCCCGGAACGTAGAAATCGTAGTTCATGCGGGCAACGATCTTCGCGTCAGCCTCAGCGGGCTTGCTGACACCGCGCTGTGCCTGATCGGCAGTAAACGTGAGGACAAGCGCTTCGACTTCTTCTTTGCTCATCGAGACCTTATCTAGGGAACGTATGAGCGAAAGCGCTTCCGGCATGGTGGCAAATGCCTGGTCTTGATAGGCATTCTTGTGCGCAAACTCTGACGGAGAAATCGGCGTTCGCGGTTCTCCTGCTTCGCTCATGACGTTAGAGAGCAACCATCGAAGCGATGGAGTCGCCTTCGCGCATCTTCATGATGCGTACGCCCTGCGTCGCGCGAGACAGCGCAGGAATCTCTCCTGCTGAGACGCGGATCACCTGCCCCTTCTTCGAGATGACGACGATCTCTTCTTCCTTCTGCTCTTCACCGGTCAGGATCTTCGCGCCGATAATCTCGCCGGTCTTCGGCGTGACCTCTGCGGTCTTGATGCCGGAGCCTCCGCGACCTTGGATCTTGTATTCGAGCATGGAGGTCTTCTTGCCGTATCCCTTGCTCATGATGATGAGGAGCGCAGCGTTCTTGTCAGCGACCGAGACGACTTCCGCTGAGACGACGCTATCTCCCTTGCGGACCGTCATGCCGCGGACTCCTGCGGCGGTGCGCCCCATCGCGCGGACATCTGCCTCATCGAACCGTATGGATTGACCCTTTGCGGTCACTATAGAAATAGAGGAGCCGTTCTCAGCCAGGTGCGCGGAGACTAGGCGGTCTGAGCCCTTCAGGTTAATCGCGATGATGCCTGAGCGGCGTACGTCAGCGAAGTTCTTCGCCTCCACCTTCTTCACAACGCCCGCTTCGGTTACGAGGAAGACGGAAAGCGCATCTCGGGCTGCGCCCTTCGGAACGGCGAGCACGCTCGTCACCTTCTCGTCTCCTGCAAGCGGCAGGAAGTTCATGATGCTCTTTCCTTTGGTCGCACGGCGGCCTTCAGGGATGTCATACATCTTGCTCTGGTACGCCTTCCCGTAATCGGTGAAGAACAGCAGCTCAGAGTGAGCGCTCGCGCTCAGGAAGTGCGTCACGACATCCTCTTCCTTGGTCGACATGTCGATCACGCCGACGCCTCCGCGCTTCTGCGCCTTGTACTCGCTCGGATTCGTACGCTTCACGTAGCCGCCCTGCGTGATAACCAAGACGGACTCCTCGTCCGGGACGAGGTCTTCTATGGAGATGTTCTTGACACCTCCCTTCACGATCTTCGTGCGGCGGTCGTCGCCGTACTTCTCCGCGTGTGCCGCCATCTCTGACTTGACCACCTCGAGGATGTTCTTCTCGGAAGAAAGAATCTTCTTCAGGCTCTTGATCAAGGCCTGAATCTCCGTTAACTCGTCCTCAATCTTCTTGCGCTCAAGGCCTGCAAGTTTCTGCAGGCGCATGTCGAGAATCGCGGCAGCCTGGATAGGCGAGAAGCCGAACTTCTTCTGGAGCGCGGCGCTCGCTGCAGCCACGTCAGCCGCCTTCTTGATGACCGCGATGACCTCGTCGATATGATCGAGGGCCTTGGAAAGGCCGAGCAAGATATGCTCGCGCTCTTCTGCTTTGCGCAGATCGAACTCCGTGCGGCGCTTCACCACTATTCTGCGGTGCGCAATAAAGTTCTCGAGGATGCTCTTCAAGGAAAGCGTCTGCGGCACGCCATCAACAAGCGCTAGCATGTTGTAGTGGAAGGTACTTTCCAGCTCAGTGTATTTAAAGAGATTGTTGAGAACTGCCTGCGGGTGCGCAGTACCCTTCAATTCGACGACCACGCGGATGTCCTCTGCGGACTCATCGCGGAGGTCCTTGATGCCTTCGAGTTTCTTGTCCCGCACCAGTTCCGCCATGCGGGTGATGAGGTCGGCCTTGTTCACGCGAAACGGAATCGACGTGATGATGATCGAGGTTCCCTTCTTCTCCTCTACGATCTCAGCGACACCACGGCAGATAACGCCTCCCTTGCCGGTCGAGTACGCGTGCTTGATGTCCGCCTGGTTGAAGGCGATACCTCCGAGCGGGAAGTCTGGCCCCTGTACGTGCTTCAAGAGATCCTCGGTCGTCGCTTCCGGATCCTCGATCAGATGCATGGTCGCCGCACACACTTCGCGCAGGTTGTGCGGAGGGATGTTCGTCGCCATACCCACCGCGATGCCGAGCGTTCCGTTCAAGAGAAGATTCGGCGCACCTGCAGGAAGGACGGTCGGCTCCTTCAAGGTACCGTCGTAGTTAGCGTTCCAGCTCACGGTCTCCTTATCGAGATCGGCGAGCATCTCAGCACCGATCTTCGACATCTTTGCTTCGGTGTACCTGTAGGCGGCAGGAGGGTCGCCGTCGATGGAGCCGAAGTTACCTTGCCCGATTACGAGCGGATAGCGAGTCGAAAAATCCTGCGCGAGTTTGACCATCGCGTCGTAGACCGCGACGTCGCCGTGCGGGTGGTACTTCGCGATGACGTCTCCCACGACCGCCGCAGACTTCTTGGTCTTGGAGGTCGCCGTCAGACCGTTCTCGTTCATCGAGTGGAGGATGCGGCGGTGCACGGGCTTCAATCCGTCGCGCACATCAGGCAAGGCGCGGCTTGTGATCACCGACATTGCGTAGTCGAGATACGACGAACGCATCTCTGCGGTGATCGACTGCTCTATGACATTGGCCGCCGTGACTGGCACGTCTGCCTGCTCTTCCTTCTTCTTAGCCATTTAGAAATGGATGACGGTTTCGTCAGTCTGCTTCGCTTCCGTGCGATCAAGCGTGGATGAGCGATCTTCCTCGACGATGGTTACCGCTCCCTCTCCCTTCATCTGAGAAGAGAACGCGCTGGCGGCGCCTGCCATCTGGTTGTAGCGCGCGGTGCTTTCGGCAAACGTCGCGGCGGTATCGCTGTCAGGAGTGATCGGCGCGAGGCTCAGGCTTCCCGTCATGAACAGGGCGATGACCCAACCGATGGCAACAACGGCCGTGATGGCGCCTGATGCAGAAATGGCGATGGTCTTACGGACGTTCTCTGGCTTTGCGCGGAGTTTTTCGATGTAATCCTTCATAGGCTAGGGTGTTATCACAATTATATCACCGTCTTTGTCAACTGCATCCTTCTTTTTGAGGGTCAGTTTATCGGTCTTCTGGCTCTCCCCGCCCTCTTCCTTGAGATAGGCTTCGAGCGCTTTCGGCTTCCCCATCCCGTTCCAGTGCATAGGGATGATGAGGCGAGGCTCGAGCATGGTCGAGAGTTTCGCTGCCTCTGCGGCATCAAGCACTCCGTCGCCTCCGACCGGTACGAACAGCACGTCGATCTCGTCGATGCCCTCCTTGGCTTCAAGTGGAAGCGTGGCTCCGGAAAGCGCGCCGAGGTGCACCAAGGTCATGCCTTCCAATTTCACCGCGTAGATTGTATTCACAGCTCCTTCTTCTCCCTTGTCGAGTCCATACTCTGATTTCGAGAGGAACCCCTGAACGGTCACTCCTTTATATTCATACTCTCCGGGGCCTGTGATAGCGAACGGGTCTTTCTCTCCGTAGGTCACTTCCTCTACACCATTGAAATCCTTGTGGTTGCGCGAGACGAGCGCGATGTCAGCGCCGAAACGCACGCCAGGGAGCGAGGCTCCTTTGGCTATCGGATCGAACACGAGCGTGAGGTCGCCGAAGGTGACCTTGAAGCACTGCCCGCCGTGGTGGGTGATGACCATAATTCCCTATATTATAGCGCGTTTTTGGATAAAAGTCTCCTGCTGGCTGGAACGATGTTGAAACTATTTTTGGTATACTTTGCCTTATATGATTCCGAAAAACACCATCTGCCTCTGGTTCGATAAGGACGCGGAAGATGCGGCTAATTTTTACGCCGCCACTTTTCCTGATAGTAAGGTAGGCGCTATCTTTCACGCGCCTAGTGACTTTCCAAGCGGCAAGAAAGGCGACGTACTGACGGTGGAATTCACCGTTTGCGGGATTCCGTGCGTGGGCCTCAATGGCGGCCCTACCTTTACTCAAAGCGAGGCATTTTCCTTCCAGATCGCGACGGAAGACCAGGAAGAGACGGATCGCTATTGGAATGCCATCGTTGGAAACGGCGGAAAAGAAAGCGAGTGCGGGTGGTGCAAGGACCGTTGGGGAGTATCGTGGCAGATCACGCCACGAACCTTGCTTGAGGCGAATGCTGCCGGTGGCGATGAAGCAAAGCGCGCTTTTGAAGCCATGATGACGATGCAGAAAATCGATGTAGCCGCTATCGACGCAGCGCGACGGGAATAACAAAGACTACTGAGCTGACTGTCTGGGGTGATGTTGGAACTTGTCTTATAACTTAACGGGATTCTCCTTCGAAGTCTGGTTCAACGATTCCCCACGTCATACTTGCGATATCAAGTTTTAGATAAGCGCTTTTTCCGACCGTTGGCTGTTCGGTCACGGGTTCTCCTTCTGCGCGGTCAGCGTAGTTGGCAACTACTACGTTTTTGTGTCGCGGGTTCGGGCTCGTCTCTATCGATTGAGGAGCAATTCTATCTCCTAATAGAAATCCATCGGATCCAACGTACCCCCGCTCAGCGTTAAGGGCTGCTACGACATAGTAAAAGGTTGCACTGCCACCAGTCTCTTGCGTGAGAAGAAATACAACATCCTCTCGCCCATCGTTATTAAGGTCAATCTCAAAGTCATTGCCAAAGTAGCGAGTCACTATCTTTGAAGATGAGCCTGGCGCAGCCTCGACTTCTGAAACCCCATCCTTAAGCTGAATTGCAGCGCCTTCAATACGGTATTCCGCATTCTTAAAATCTGCTGCTGCGGTCACTTGTTTCTCATTATAAATATACGCATTGAACGCATAGAAGCCGACTATAAGAAGCGCGGCGGAAACTATCACACCTAAAATGATTCTTCTCATCTACGCATTCTACCTTACGTACTAAATGTCTGGGACGATGTTGGAACCTCAATAATGTAAGAAATCGTAGACGAGCTCATTCATGAGATCGTATGGCACATTGCCGTTTACTACTTCCTTTTCATTACCTTTGGTCATTACGGTATAGGGTATACCCTGAAGTCCAACGGTAACTGCATCTTTAAATCGCTTTTCAAACATTTTGGTGTCGGCTCCGTTGACGCATGAGACGAAAGACTTTTTATCTACGCTTTTTGGAAGCACGAGTTGCGTAAACATACTTTCGGCGTTGGTATACGATCCACCGGCAAGCGCTGCTAAGCTATTCCAGAAATAACTACCCCCCCGCTAGAGAAGCAGCACACATAACACCCTGCGCTTCAGGGATAGAAGCGGGGCCTGTAAGCGCATTGTTTGGAAGAAGTTCGTAGTTCCAATTAACGGAGTTCACAGCGCCCTTAGTGTAGTAATCAACCACTTTGTACATCGTGTCTATGAATGGACGACAGAACGGGCTTTCCGTATCGCAGTACGTCACTATTTCCACCTTGGCGTTTGGCGAACCCAGCACAGCAGCAGGAGAAGATGTTCCTTCGAATTTTCTTTGGATATAGACCGCGTCTTTTGTGTATGCGCCGCCACCGCCTTTGACATCACAGGCCATATGAATCTGGTCTGGAGAAGAGGAAGGATACGCAGTTATGGACTTCGTCCCCCTGGTCTTCACTGCTACTCTTTTGGCGTCTCCTTTCTTCGTAGGGTATACGAGGTCGCAGCTCTCTACTCCTTTCGACTCCCAGCTGACTTTCATCTTCTTCCCGTAGGCCATAGATAGGGGTCCGTCAGAGCCGTTGACCTTCATATCCACGAATGCTGAAGGGTTTTCTTCGACCGTCACCTTTATTTTTTTGAAGCAGAAGAAATACCTCCAGCAATTGTGGTTCCTTTTGTGCAATACACCTCGTAGGTCGTCGTAGTCAGCGGCAGTACGGTATAGCTATCGCTTCCTCCGAGAGAGCTATAGACATACTGACTCCCTGACATGCCGTTCTTCGTATAGTCATAGCGCAGCTGGCATCCGTCGGCATCTGTGGCCTTCCATGAAATTACCGCTGCTGCCCCTAGTTTAAGGATAGAGGGACTTGCGGTGAAAGAACTGATCTTTGGCGTTACCGTAGCCGCTTCAGCTAGTACAGGCAGGGTAGCGAACACAAACGATAAGGCAAGTAGAAGGGCGAAAGCGGTTGGATGGATACGTGACATGGGGTCAATTTACACCGTATTAGTGAAAATACTATGGCACCCTTGAAAGCCCCTTCTATATAAGGTATATTCCTTCTGTTGCGAGTGAACGGCGCGTAAGCCGCTTCAGGCTAACCCTTGGGAACCGAAAGGAACCCATGCACCCGAAGCGCCGGCCCCACTTGTCTAATTACATGACCGAAGTCAAAGCCCCGGCAATCCCGGTGCCAGCTATAACAGTAGCCGCAGACCACCCGATGGCCGGTATGGTTGATCGTATCGAGACGCCTCCTAAGGCGGGCGATTTGATCGAAGGAACCATCATCGCGCTTGTCCGTGGCCGCCTCTACGTCGATCTCCCTCCCTTCGGAACGGGAATGATTTACGGACGCGAATATCTAAACGCCGCTGACGTGCTCCGCAAGGCGAACCCTGGTGACACCATAACAGCGAAAGTCGTCGACCCATCCGGCAAGGACGGGTACATCGAGCTCTCGCTTAAGGAGGCTCGACAGGCTGCTATCTGGAGCGAGGCTGAGCAGGCAATCGTCGCAGGCACCATCTACAACCTCGAAGTCGAGGAAGCGAACAAGGGCGGTCTCATCCTCTCGTGGCAGGGCATCAAGGGATTCCTTCCTGCCTCCCAGCTCTCGAAGGATCACTACCCTCGCGTGCCTGAAGGCGATAAGGAGAAGATCTTCGGTGAACTCGCGAAACTCTCGGGCAAGGTGCTCGCGGTCCGCATCATCACCGCTGATCCTAAGGAAGCGAAACTTATCTTCTCCGAGCGTGTCGGCGAAGAAGAGCAGGAGAAGGCTTCTTTGGTTGATAAGTACCAGGTCGGCGACGTCGTCGACGGCGAGGTCACGGGTGCTGTGGACTTCGGCGTCTTCGTCAAAGTCGAGCAGGGCCTCGAAGGCCTCGTGCACATCTCTGAACTGGATTGGGGCCTCGTCGAGGATCCTCGCACCATGTTCAAGGTTGCAGACGTGGTCAAGGTGAAGGTCATCGAGATTAAGGATGGCAAGATCTCGCTCTCTATCAAGGCTCTCAAGGAGAACCCATGGAAGGCCGCTGCAGAGCGCTACCAGAAGGGCCAGGAGATCTCAGGCGTCATCATCAAGTACAACAAGCACGGCGCTCTTGCCTCGATCGAGGAAGGCGTCGCAGGCTTGGTGCACATGAGCGAGTTCGCCTCCCCTGCGGAACTTCGCGAGACGCTCGAGCTAGGAAAGTCCTACCCGTTCACAATCAAGCTCTTCGAGCCGAAAGACCAGCGCATGACGCTCGCCTTCGCCGGAGCACAGAAGAAGAAGTAAGGAATCGCACAACAAAAAGCCCGCATCACGCGGGCTTTTTTGTTATCTGGTGTTGGCGAGCATCGTCGCCTTCTCTACTCCGTCAGTCACAAACAGTGTGGCGGCCTCGACTCCTTTTTTCAGCACCTTCTTCAGGGGCGCTTCTTCATCAGGTTTGAACTTCCCGATTACCAGCTTGTTGACTCCATCGTCGCTCGAAGGCTTCTTTGCCTGATTCTTCTTGCCGGGCTTTGAGACCCCTACTTTCAATTGCGCGAATTCCTTGGTGCCGACTGCGCGCATAATGGATTCGATGCCCTTGTGACCTCCTGAGCCGCGTCCGAAGGTCATCTTGAGGACTCCGAGCGGTAGATCGATGTCATCGCGCACCACAAGCAGCGTGGCGGCCACTTTCTTGCTCTTCACGAATCCCTTGGCGCTCTTGCCTGAATTGTTCATAAAAGTTTCCGGCAAGACCAAAGTCACCTTCTCTTTCTTGATCTTCCCTTCCGATACCAGCGATGGTGCGCCTGCGGCCTTGCGCAGCACGAACTCGTCGAACCCTTCGTTCTTTGCGAGCAGTTCAACCAACATGCGCCCGGCATTGTGTCGGGTCTTCTTGTATTCTTCGCCCGGATTCCCGAGACCCATGATGACGTATGGCATGGGAAGCAGTATATCGCGCCTTCGGAGTATACTGATGGATATATGGGAGAGCCCTATAAGCCCGACGTCGAGAGCATGCGTGCCCGCGAGGAACGTCTGACGCAAGAGGCGTGGGAACGCCTTTCTCGCTATGGCGTTACGCCTGAAGATATCCGAACCAAGGAGCAGAGCAATAACAACGGGACCCCGACTCGATTGCGGCTGAAGGTTGCCGAGCTCTTTCTTCAGGGTGAGACCGCTAAGAACATCGTAATCCAAACCGAACTGGCTCCCCCACGGTTGCAAATATCCGAGATACCTTCTTCAGCGAGCGGCTCTACGACATGATCGAGACGAAGCGCCGTTCGGCACTAAAACAATTTAGACAGACGACGGATTTGTCCTAGAAGTTGACGCGGAAAACGCGAAGCGTACAATGCCCGCATGTCCTTCTTTGATCGCGCTCGTGAACTAGCTGGCGGCGTTTCTAAAGAAGTCATTCTCCTCGTGCTCCTGGTGGTGGTCATCGTCCTCCCAATCCGCTTTTTCATCGCGCAGCCGTTTGTGGTACGCGGCGAATCGATGTACCCGACCTTCGATGACGGCGATTACCTCATCGTCGATGAATTGTCCTATCGTCTTAATGAGCCTGTGCGCGGAGACGTGGTCGTCTTCCGCTATCCGAACGATCCTGCGATCTTCTACATCAAGCGCGTGATAGGCCTCCCAGGCGAGACCGTGCACATCCGCCGCGGCGAGGTCTCCGTCACGACGGTCTCCGGAGAGGAGGTCACTATCTCTGAGCCCTACGTGGTCACTGAAGACGCTACCTACAGCCTCGAGCGCCCGCTCGGCTCCGGCCAGTATTTCGTCATGGGCGACAACCGCCCGCACAGCTCAGACTCCCGTGCGTGGGGTCCGTTGCCAGAAGAGAACATCATGGGACGCGCGTTCGTGCGCCTGCTTCCGTTTGAAGATGCCGGCGTGCTTCCTGGTTCCCTCGAAAAGATGCAATGAGCGCGCACCTCCTTGAACCGATCGACATACTGAAGCGTGCGCACGCCATCGGCACCTATTACGGATTCACGCCGTTCAAGCATGTCGCCAAGCGCGGAGCAAAAGCACCTGCTCCGTATCCTGATTCCCTTCAGCTGGAATCTCTTGATCCGACCGCACGCGAGGTCGCAGGATTTTTGAAACAAGCACGCGACGCGGGCCTTACCCCCGGAGCCGGTAAGCCACTGTTTCTCTGGCACACTAACGCAGCCGCAGGACGCGCAGCGCCCAAGCAGGTCATCATCCAATTCCACGCGATCGGTGCTGACCGCGCGATTGCAGACGCTGTGCTTATCCGCGCTGTACGCTCTCTGGTCGCCGACCTCACCAAGCAAGAGCCGGTGCTCAAGATTAATTCCATGGGAGACAAGGAGACCCGCGGACGCCTTGCTCGCGAGCTCACTTCCTTCTTCCGCAAGAACGGTCCTGTCCTTCCGGCAGACTGCGTCGCCTGCGCGAAAAACGACGTCTTCAAAGCAGCTGAGCTGCTCGAGGGCGAAGAAGAGCGTGGAGGACTTCCGTCCCCTACCGATCACTTGTCGGAAGCCAGCCGCAAACACTTCGAAGCAGTCTTGGAATATCTCGAGTCCACGGAGACTCCGTATGAATTGGCTCCTGCACTTCTTTCTCGTGGCAACGCATGGGCAGAGACGTGTTTCGAAATCTCGACGGGTGATGGCCGGATCACGGCCTGGGGATCCCGTTACAACGACATGGCCAAATCCTTCTTCAAAGGCGCAATGCCGTCGATCGGAGCGGTTGTGCGCATCAACATCGATGCTCGCACCGTGATCCCGCCGCACAAGGAGCGCGCTGCTCCTCGCTTCGTGTTCGTGCACATCGGGGATGAGGCTAAGCGCGAGAGCATGAAGATGGCTGACCACCTGCGCCGTGCCCGCATTCCTATGATCCAATCAATCGGCGTGGAGTCACTGTCTGAGCAGATGCGGCTGGCAGACGATGCCAACCCCCGGTACCTCATTATCATGGGACGCAAAGAGGCCTTGGAGCGCTCCGTCATCCTTCGCGAGCGCGCGACCCACACCGAAACATTTATCCCGTTTGATACGCTGGTCGACCAGCTTCGGGCAGTCGTTTAGCATGGAAAAAGGAGGCCGCAGATCAGTCCTGACGATAGAGGTTGATCCCCACAGGGCGGTTCCGGAAATTATCCGTGAACTTGCGAAAACACACGGAGTTACCTTTGATGTCGGACTTCTTGCAGATATCTATAATGATGGCCGCGTCGACTCCCTCCCGGAAACGAGGCGGCAGCTAATCTCGATCGGCTCTGTCCACTATGACGAACCCTTGAGCAGTGAAGAGGCAGTTCGTCGCATCACTACCGAGTCAAAAACTTACACTCCTGCGACGGCGCGACAGTTACTGACGTGCGCGCTTCGTCGTCCTGCGGTAAAAGGTATTGCCCTGGGAACCCAGATCACCCTTAAAGGCAGGCGCTATGTCTTTTCGCTTTCCCTGAAAGACGGCGTACCAGCGCTTGAGGTTCTGCCAGATCGACGCGAGGTGGCGGAAGAGACATGGGAGCCAGGAACCGAGTTCGCTATGGTTTCCGCAGGTGTTGCCTAAAGGACAGGCTGCGTGCTAGTATCCTCGGACTATGATTAACGCTGTACGTGTAGAGGTAAAGCGCGGAAAGAACGAGAGTTCTGCCTCGCTTATCCGCCGTTTCTCCCGCCGGGCCCAGACCCTTGGGCTGGTCCGTGCCATGAGGAAGCGCCGCTACTACATCCGCGAGAAGAGCAAGAACGTCGATCACGCCCGCGCGATGATCAAGGGCGCTCGCCGCATGAAGTACAACGAGGACGTGAAATTGGGCAAGATTGATCCTGCAGCACGCGCTCTCGCACGCCGCAAGAAGTAACTTCCTCGATGGGATCCCTATCTCAACGAAACCTCACCCGGCGCATTGTGCCGGGTGTTCCGTTTGTACGTATCGCCAAGGCGGTTCTGCCAGGCTGGGACCTCTCGCTTGCCTTCGTGACCTCTGGAGAGGCAAAGAAGCTGAACAAGGCTCTTCGCAAGAAGTCCTATGTGCCCAATGTGCTTTCGTATGTGACCGAAAAGAAGAGCGGAGAGGTCATCATCTGCCTCGAAGAGGCGAAGAAACAGGCGCCTGACTACGACCTTTCATACCTCCAATTCGTGGGGTTATTGTTTATCCACGCATTACTGCATTTGAACGGAATGCCTCACGGCCCTACAATGGAGAGACGAGAGCGGGTTCTCATGACCCGGTTCGTATCTACACCTCATGGCACGACGAATCGCAACCGGAATCGACATCGGAAGTCACCAAGTAAAAGTGGTGGTAGTCGAGGAGGTACGCGAGGCTAACGGACCCGGACTCCGCATCATCGGCACCGGACTCGCTGAGACCGCAGGCATGCGCCACGGCTACGTGGTAGACCTCGACGATGTCACCGAGAGCGTACGCAAGGCTAGGCGCCAGGCAGAGAGCGTCGCCCGCATCCCAATCAAGAGCGGCTTCCTTGCGGTGGGTGGTATCTCCCTTGATGAGACGCGCGCCACCGGTACCGCGATCATTTCGCGAGCTGACGCGGAGATCACGGAACTGGATCTCGAGAAGGCGCAGGAGTCCGCTCGCCAGTCTGCCTCAGCTGCATTTCTCAATCGCCGCATCCTTCACGAGATCCCGCTTGGCTGGACCGTTGATGGCGTGAAGTCACTCGGCGAACCGCTCGGCATGAAGGGCACCAGGCTCGAGAGTGATTTCCTTTTTATAACGTGTCTTGAGAGCCACGCGGATTCTTTGACGAGTGCGGTCGAGGCGGCTGACATCGAGGTCGTGGACTGCATGGCATCGCCTCTTGCCGGCTCCTACGTGACGCTTGCGAAGGACCAGAAGATGAAAGGCTGCGTACTGGCCAACATCGGCGCCGAGACGGTCTCTATCGTCGTGTACGACGAAGGCGTTCCGGTTTCCCTCAAGGTATTCCAGGCAGGATCGACCAACATCACCGACGACCTAGCTCTCGGCTTCCGCGTCTCGCTTGAGGACGCAGAGCGCATCAAGTTAGGACGTCTCTCAGGCGCCATGTATCCGAAGAAACGCGTCGATGACATCGTCTCGTCCCGCTTCAAGGGAATGTTCGACCTGATCGACAAGCATCTGAAATCAATCGGCAAGCGCGGCAACCTGCCCGCAGGAATCATTCTCTCTGGTGGCGGCGCGGGACAGGCTTCCGTAACCGATATCGCCAAAGGCGCGCTCGCGCTCCCTTCAAGACTCGCTGATATCAGGGTCGCGCCTGATGCGAAGATCAAGGACGCCACCTGGGCAGTCGCGTACGGACTTGCGCTCTGGGGTCTCACGGGAGATACCGGAAGCAGCAGCGGTTCTTCGAGCACCAAGATCTCGCTATCGAAGATGAAAGGCTCTTTCGAGCGCTTCATCCGCCAGTTTCTTCCCTAATATTAGAAAACACTCGAGGGGAGGAGTCAATCTTTGCAAAGCGAGAACCCCTGTTATGATTAGCGCAAATCTAGCGGGGGCTAGGTGTTAGCAATACCAATACATTATCTATGTCCAAGCGCGTCGTACCAGAGATCGAGACCTTCGCCCGCATACGGGTCGTCGGCGTGGGAGGCTCAGGCCTCAATGCGGTCAATCACATGATTAACTCCAAGGTGAAGGGAGTGGAGTTCATCGCCATCAACACCGACGCGCAGGACCTGCACCGCGCGCTCGCCAAGCGTAAGATCCACATCGGCAAGAACCTCACCCGTGGACTCGGCGCCGGCATGAACCCCGACCTCGGCCGACGCGCGGCAGAGGAGACCCGCCAAGAGATCCAGGAAGCCCTCCAGGGTTCTGACATGGTGTTCATCACCTGCGGAATGGGAGGAGGAACGGGAACCGGAGCCTCAGCTGTCATCGCGAAGATTGCGAAGGAGATGGGAGCGCTTACTGTCGCCGTCGTCACTCGCCCATTCTCATTCGAAGGCGCACAACGCAAGGAGATCGCTGACCGCGGACTTTCTGAACTGAAGAAGGAGGTGGACGCGTTCATCATCATCCCGAACGACAAACTCCTTGCCGTCGTCGAGGCGAACACCACCGCTAAGAGCGCGTTCGCACTCTGCGATGAGATCTTGCGCCAGGCAGTCGAAGGTGTTTCCGATATCATCGTCACCCCCGGCGAGATCAATACTGACTTCAACGACATCAAGGCCATCATGGAAGGCGCCGGCCCTGCTCTCATGGGTATCGGTATCGCCGATGGCGACAACCGCGCCAAGGACGCAGCGACGCAGGCCGTCAATTCCCCGCTTCTGGACGTCTCTATCGCTGGAGCCAAGGGCGTACTCTTCGTGGTCGCCGGCAACGAGGATCTCGGGATCCTCGAAGTGCAGGAGGCTGCCAAGGTCGTCTCCGAGTCTGTCGACAAGAGCGCGAAGGTTATCTTCGGTATCATGCGCGACGAGAAACTCAAGAAGGGCCAGATCCGCATCATCGTCATCGCTACTGGCTTCCCAGAAGGCGCTGGCGAGGGCATGGGCAGCCTTACCGAGCGCTCCCTGTTCTCTCTCTCCCCTAAGGAGCAGGCAGACACTCGCGGCAAGATTTACAACGACGTGATGGACCGTAAGGAAGAGGACGACGCGCCTAAGAAGAAAGAAGAGCCTATCGTCACAGCCTCTCCGCAGAAGCGCGATGAGCCTCGTACCGTCGCTCCGGTCGTCGAGGACGATGACAACGGCTTCGGCGTCATCCCTTCCTTCCTCCGAAGGAACAAGAAGTAAGCAGTTTGATTGGAAAGCCCCGCTCGCGCGGGGTTTTCTGCTATACTAGCCCGACTATGTACGACCTCATCATCATCGGCGGCGGGCCAGCAGGAGTCGCGGCAGGCGTCTACGCCGCCCGCAAGCAGCTCAAGACCATGCTCATCGCTGAAGAGTTCGGCGGGCAATCGACCGTCTCCGAAGGCATCGAGAACTGGATTGGCACCATCAAGATCCCTGGCGCTGACCTCGCTAAAGCGCTCAAGGCGCACCTCTTTGCATACAAGGGTGACGTGGTTGAGGTGGCCGAAGGAGAGCGCGTGGCAAAGCTCGAGAAAGATGGCGAGAACTTCAAGGCGACGACTGCTTCCGGCAAGGAATACGTCGGACGCACGGTACTGGTCGCCACAGGAGCAGGCCGCAGGAAACTCGATATCCCTGGAGCAGCCACTTTCGAGAACAAGGGCGTCGTGTACTGCGCTTCCTGCGACGGCCCTCTCTTCTCAGGCATGGATGTGGTAGTGGTCGGCGGAGGCAATGCAGGGTTCGAGACTGCCGCCCAGCTCCTTTCATACGCTAAGTCCGTCACGCTCATACACCGCGGCAAAGGATACACGGCAGACCCGGTGACGGTAGAGAAAGTGCTCGCGCACCCGAACATGAAAGGCTTGCTCGAGCATCAGCCAGTCGAGGTCACCGGCGAGAAGTTCGTGACCGGCGTCGTCGTCGAGCACATGACCAGCAAGGAGAGGACTACCCTTCCGGTCTCCGGCGTGTTCGTTGAGGTCGGCGTCATCCCGAACACGGACTTCGCCAAAGACTTCCTCCCAATGGACAAGTTTGGCCGCCTCGAAGCCGACCCTCGCAACCAGAAGACTCCCATTGCAGGCATCTGGGCTGCAGGAGATTGCACCGATGAGCTCTACCACCAGAACAACATCGCTGCCGGAGACGCTGTGAAGGCGCTCGAAGACATCTTCGTCTGGCTCAAGACCCGTTAGGGGTATACAAAAACACCGGCGCCGCTTGGGCGCCGGTGTTTTTTAACAGCTTATGCAGCTGGCTCTTCAGCCGGTGCGTCTGCTGGAGGCATTGCCGCAGGATCTGCAACAACGTCATCTGCAGGTGCAGCTGGGTTCATGTTATCGTCCATGTTTTTGGGAGATGGCCTTTAATAAAAAGGCCATCCATAGTTATGGCTGGCAATGACTCGACCTTCCCTACAGTGTAGCACGCTATCCACTCCTTCCCTATACGGCCCTTCCAGGCGGTGTACACTATACCTATTCATAACTGTACAAACCTATGACCGGCGGATCTCACTAGTTCTCTGACACAAAGCCCCGCAAGGGGCTTTGGTCGTTTCTCCCAGGCTTGTATACTCCCTTCACCATGGCTTCGACTCCTTGCCCTGCGTGCGACGGCTCGTATCACAACCATCGCGCGCTCTGGCTCTCCCACTCAAGCGATGTGCTTGCGCTCGGGTTCGCGAAATTCCGTAACTCATGGATCGTGCGGACGCTTTCGGCGATCGGCGAATGGGCCATCTCGATCCTGGGCCATGTCGCTTTCGCTATCGGGAGCCTGCTCGGAGCATTCACCTTGCATGACGATGTCGAGCAAGGCCGGACTGAACGCGCGCGCGTCATCTGGAGGGAGGCCAGTCGCCGCGGCATCCCTATGCGTCAGGTCTATCTCTTCGGCAAGCCGATGGACCTCTATCGCATTACTATCCGAGGCAAGACGTATCTTGTCGACAGCATCCCCATCCCTGCTCGCAAGCAGAAGGAGGCGCTGCACATAGACGACAAGATCACCTTCAAGCAGATGCTGCGAGATGCTGGACTCCCGGCTCCAGAAAGCCGCAGCGCACGTACGCTTGCACAGGCTAAGCGGGTACTAGCTGAGCACTCTTGCGTCTGCGTGAAGCCGCGCTCTGGCTCTAACGGACTCCACACGTATCCCTTCGTCCGTACCGAAGCGGAACTGGAAGAAGCCTTTACGAGCGCTAAGCAGATCTGCTTCCTGCTCAGCATCGAGGAGCATCTTGAGGGGAACCTCTGCCGGGCTACCTGTATCGACGGCAAATTGATCGGGTTCCTGGAATCCGAGTACCCGGCCGTCATCGGAGACGGTACATCGACCGTGGCCTCCTTGGTGGCGCAGAAGAATAAGAGCAAGGACGAAGGAGTCGAGGATATCGACCTTGCTGCACATGCTGGGTATATCCGTCGGCGCGGCTACCAGGCTGATAGCGTGCTTCCTGCGGGCGAGAGGCTCCAGCTAACCTATCGCGCAGGCGGAGGATGGGGCGGCAGCAACCGTGAACGCGGACGTGACATCCACGAGTCATTCATACCGGTGATCGAGCGCGCAGCGCGCCTGACAGAGATCCCGGTCGTCGGCTTCGATATCATCATCCCGGATTCGCTCGCACCGGAAAGCGGACAGAAATGGGGCTTCATCGAGGCTAACTCTCTCCCTTGGATTAACCTGCACCACGCTCCTATGCGGGGCGAGCCGGTCAACGTAGCCAAGCACGTCTGGGATCTGTGGGACTAACCGTAGAAGTACGAGAGCACGATTACGCCTACGGAGACGAGCGCGATGCCGAACATCTGGTGCGGCTTCACCTTCTCGCGACTCACGAAGATTCCGAGAAGCACTGCAAGCGCGACATAGCCGCCACTGATGGTGGTCGCGACTGAGATAGGCGCGAAGGTCGCTGCGGCAGCGAAAGCCACTCACGCGACGTTATCGGCGATGCTGTGGGCTCCGATAGTGATGGGGTGCTTCTTGATATCCCGGAGGATAGTCCCTGCTTTGTCTGTATATATCACCACCGCAAGAGAGACGAGAGCGAGCGCTCCGTGCGAGAACCAGATGGATGCGAGCGGAGATACCTCCTGGCTCGAGACGCCGACCAGTACTGACGTGAGTGCGGTACCTATAGCTGCCAGGAGCGCGAGCACGACGCCCTTCTCAAGCAGGCGGAGCGAGACATGATGGAAACTGCGCATCACGACCAGTACTGTGCCTGCGAAAACCATGAGCATGAACAAGAACTGGACCACGGACAGATGCTCTCCGATAAACAGCACGCTGATCGCAACCGCCATCGGTAACTCGAGCCCTACGACCGGCTCGACCACCGCGATCTTCCCTGTCCGAAGCGCCTCGAAATCAAAGGCTGCACCAATCATGACCACCAGGGAGAGGACGGAGAGCAAGAGAATGTCCTGCAGCGAGATAAGGTGAAGGTCCGGGACGACGAACGGGGAGAGGGCGACAAAGCCGACGATGCCTATGAAGAACAAGGCCTTCGCGCTTCCTACCAGACGCGTTGTCCGCTGGATGAGAAAGTCACCGACGCCCCACCCGACAAGCGCGATAAGGGCAAGGATGACGCCGGTGGCGATGGTCATGGCTTAGAAGGGTACGACGAAATGCGCGACCACGAGCGCGATGATGATGAGTCCGAGGGCGATCGCCAGCGCGAGTAGGGCCTTGGTGTTCATGCTAATTAGCGTAACGATCGAACACCTGATCGAGCAAAAGCCCCGTGTCCCGTTCCGAACTGTCCGAGCCTAGCACTACGAATGCCACGGGACGGGTCGTCGTGCCCGTTGGCATCTCGAAGACCGCCAGCTCCGTTTCTTTTGCAGCGATGGTCTGCCCTACCTTTCCGCCGAAGAAGAACTCGTTGCTTGTGAAATGGTTCACGTTACGGAGGTTCGTGAATACGCTCGCACCGTACGCGCTTCCTTTCAGGTTCCCAGAGGTGATGTTGAAGACGAAACTGCGGTTGTTATAGATGTACTTAGCGAGCATGTAGAGATCCTCGACGGTCGAGACGTTCTCAGCCCCTGCGCCTGACGGATCGACGAAGGTCGTATGCTCCATGCCGATGGCCTTTGCCTTGGTGTTCATTCGAGAAACGAAACTGTCACGGCCATAGTGGCGCGCGATTGTCTCGGCCGCTTCGTTGGAAGATTCGGTCAGCAAGGGGAACAAGAGCTGGTAGATGCTAATTTCCTGACCGGCGGTGAGGCGTGGGAATGAGGTGTAGATAATCGCTTCTTTCGGCACGATAGCTGTCGTGTCGAGATTCAGGTACTCCGTCGCGATAAGCGCGGTCATGAGCTTGGTCACGGATGCGATCGGCAGCACTTTCTGTGAATCCTTGAGGAAGAAGGCTTGGTTGTTTCGGAGATCCGCAGCCAAGTAGCTGCTGGCGGTCAAGGGTTCTTCGACGCTGGTATAGGAAAACTTGTCGGAGGAGAAGTCCTCCTCGTATACCAGCACCGCGGTGCCGACATCAACAAGGTCGAAGACCTTCTTTGCGTCCTCGGTCGCGAGACGGATGCAGCCTCCCGAGTACGTACTGGCGACCGCTTCACCGCCCGGATAATACGGCCAGCCGTGTATGAAGAAGTTCCCCTGGAAGGCCAGGCTGTACGGCTGGTACACGCGCCCGAAACTGGAGAAGTGCGACTCCTCCTTAGTCGAGATCGAGTAGAGCCCGGCAGGCGTCTCCCACCATGAGCCGTCGCGGCCCTTGGTCTTTATCGGGACCGACAGCACGATCTCCCCGCCCTTGTAGACGTTCAAGACCATCGCGGAGAGATCCGCCTCGATCAGGTCTGATTTCTTCTCGATGAAATCCTGCTTTACCTTCGCGAAGAAATCAGGATTTGAGAGCGCCGGCTCTTCCCCATGAGAAATCGGAGTGAAGTTCCAGTCAGACGGGAGCGGCAAGCGCGCGCCTCCTCCGAAGATGCCCGAGAGGAAGACGATGTACGCCAGGAGCGCGACGATGATGCAGGCGATTGCCGTAACTGCCCAAGCAGGCAGCGGCAAGCGACTATCAAATGCCTGCTTGACCACCTTCGGGTCCCAGCCGGCACAGATGAGCTCCTGCTCAATCTGCGCACGAGGCATCCCGCCCTTAAGACGTTCGTCGACGTACGTATGGAGATCGCTGTTGGCCATCGACTTACTTTAACATTCCCTCTCAACATTCGCCTATATGTAGCAACAGGCGGTGTTTTTTGATTGATGTTCGAACATCAATCAAAAAACACCGCCAAGAATCACATTTAGAAAAATCAAGGTTGGAAGCCTCGGCGCAAAGCGCCTCGGCATGGTATTTTTCCGCAATTTTAAAGGCATTTTTGAAATCGCACGCCAGCGTGCGGTCGGCAATGCGGAAGTTCCTGTGCGACAGCACAGAGAAAACGGAGTTTTTAGAACCAATCTTTATTCTTTCGCCTTTGGCGAAAGGTTGAGCGTATTTTTCTTTGATTGCCCAACAACTAATTTCAAAACAATATGGACAACATAAATTTACAAACCAAAAAGTTTTTCCTCTATGCCCGCAAATCCACGGACGAACCCGAAAGGCAGGTTTTGAGTATTGAAGCGCAAATTTTCGAGCTAAAAGAATACGCGCGGAAAGAAAATTTGCAGATCGTCCGTGAATTTGTGGAAAGCAAAACCGCCAAAGAGCCGGGGCGAGAAATTTTTAATGATATGGTGGCGGGCATAGAGAAAAACGAAGCCGAGGGAATTTTAGCGTGGCATCCTGACCGACTGGCTCGTAATTCCATAGACGGCGGACGAATAATTTACTTGGTGGATACTGGCAAAATAACCACGCTAAAATTTCCAACTTTTTGGTTTGACTGCACACCACAAGGAAAATTTATGTTGTCTATTGCTTTTGGGCAATCAAAATACTATGTGGATAATCTTTCGGAAAATATAAAGAGGGGTATTCGCCAGAAATTGCGAAATGGAATATGGCCCGCTTGGGCGCCACTTGGCTATGTGAACGACAAGAATGCCCGCTGTATCGCTGTTGATAAGGAAAAGGCAAAGTATATCAAGCGGGCTTTTGAAATGTACTCAACTGGCGAATACCCCCTCGCTCAAATCCGTAAGATTATCAATTCCTTGGGCTTGGTTGGCAAGAAAGGCAAAATGCTTTCCGTCTCAAATTATCAGTATATGCTCAAGAATAAAATCTATTTTGGAATGATTGAATATAACGGCGAACTGTATGACGGAAAGCATGAACCGATTATCACAAAGAAACTTTTTGATTTATGCCAAGAAGTGATGGCGAACAAAAGCAAGCCGAAATCGCCAAAATTGAAACCATTTTTGTACAGAGGATTTTTCCGTTGCGGAGAATGTGGTTGTTTCATTACCACCGAAACACAAAAAGGTCATAATTATTTGCGATGTACCAAACGGAAAAATCCTTGTTCGCAAAGATACGCGAGAGAGGACGCCATCACTTCTCAAATAAAAGAAGAAATCAAAAAAGTTTCTTTGCCTTCCGCTTGGGTCAATGCCTCAATTTCATATTTTGAAAAAGAGAAAATGGATATTGCCCAAGCGGAAAGCTCTTTTTCTCAAAGGACGAGAAATGAGCTTGTGCAGGTTGAAACAAAACTTGATCGTTTGCTTGATTTACAGCTGGAAGGCAGTTTGTCGCAAACAGAATATGCCACCAAAAAGCACAAGCTCATTCTCGCAAAAAAGGATTTTCAGGAGAAAATCCAGTCTTTTGAGCGAAAGAGCAATAATCGGTTCGAACTTGCCATTGCCTTTCTAAAAGAGGCCAACCAAGCCGAAAATATCGTTGTACAAGAAAATCCCGAACGGATTCGGGATTTTCTCAAAAAGATTGGTTCGAACTTCCGCATTGCCGACCGCACGCTGGCGTGCGATTTCAAAAATGCCTTCAAAATTGCGGAAAAATACCATGCCGAGGCGCTTTGCGCCGAGGCTTCCAACCTTGATTTTTCGAAATGTGATTCTTGGCGGAGAGGGTGGGATTCGAACCCACGATAGAGTTGCCCCCATACCGCATTTCGAGTGCGGCGCACTAGACCAGGCTATGCGACCTCTCCATGCCTAAAAAGTGTAATACATCCTTACCTAAAGGAATACACGTAGCGAGAAAACTTTCTACTATAGATATAGCCAAGCTATCCAGTTGAGACGACGAGCTATAGTATCTTGCTTCATATCTAGCCGTTAGCATATTCTAACTTTGCTTTGCGACCCAGCCAGTGTAGATATCCTATATGGTAGACTTCTGCAGAGAGATTTTCTTGGTGGTTTATTGGCTGTAGCATTTACTTGATTTTATACGATTAACTATAACAAAAATGCATGCGGAACTCATTCATTAAACATTTCTTAACACACGTAACACGTGTCCAAAAAAGAGCTACCGACTCAATTTTTTGTGACGCAGGGGCACAGTAGAGGCGGCAATGCCAATCGCAATAGCAATAACCACAATGTTTTTGATAATATATTGGCCCTCCAGCGTCGGCACAAATGGCTGTTGCCACGTAATCGATGGCAGTATCACTAGCGGCGCGCACACTACCAGCAGGTGTAAAAATAACAGTGGTATCACCACGCGTGTGGCCCGCGGGATAAGAAATAATATACCGATGATGCATTCCAGAAAGGCAAGGCTAATAAATAGCGGGTCAAATAGTGCATCTCCCACAGTTTTATGCACCAGCGCTTTGGCAAGCGGGCTAGCAGGGCTGACATTGAATATCTTTATAATGCCAAACCAAAAATAGATGAGGAATATCGAGAACCGCGCGATTGGTAGAAACGAGCGTTTCAGAAATGCGATAATGGTTATATCGGCCTTTTTTATATCCATAAGCAGCAATGAGTATTGTAACAGAGCTATCGGCTCAATTTTTACGGTGCATAGTATTCACTTGTTGTTCAACATCCCTGGCGATAGCAATTACCTCATCCAGCCCTTCCAATTTTTCGTCCACGGCTGTAGCGCGCCCGGCTACTTCGCCCTGCACTTTATACTAGGTTAGAAGAAAGTTGAAGTTAAAGATTGCACATTGATGCATTGATGCATTGATGCATTGATGCGAATATGCTATGATTATTTTACATAAAGGAGGACGATTATGAGAACAACTATTACTCTAAACGACAAGCTTTACCGAGCACTAAAGTTACGCGCCGCTGAAAGCAACGAAAGTATTTCGGCTATCGTAGAAGATGCTGTGAAATATCAGATGCTTGAGGATCTGGAAGATATTGAAGAAGCCAAGAGGCGTGAAAATGAACCAACTCATTCATTCGATGAGCTTGTAGCTGAATTCAAAAAAGAAGGTCTGCTCTAGCTATGACTTTCGCGCTAGAATATAAAAGCAGTGTTAAGAAAGAGTTACGTAAACTATCCCGCATAGATCGCATCTTGATTGTCCAAAAGATTGAATTGCTTAAGAGGGAACCGAGACCAGAAGGATCAGCAAAACTCAAGGGTTCTCGTGATCTGTTCAGGATAAGGCATGGTGATTATCGGGTAATTTATCGGGTTAAGAAAGACATACTTATAATAATTATCATAAGGATTGGGCCCAGGAGCGAAATCTATAAGAATCTGTAAGGTATAGATCCTCCACAGCTGACCCATGAAGGGTCTGCGACGGAGGATGGTACGCGTGATAGGATTTGGTCACGTTCCGCGACCCCGAAACTTCACGATTGCCAACCAATTGGCATTGGAAGGTTTCCCTGCAAACTGCCACAGGCAGTTTTCACCTACGACCTTTGGCTCCGCACCCAGCCCTTTTTGGTATCCCCTACAGGGCTCGAACCTGTAACCTCCGGCTCCGCAAGCCGACGCTCTATCCAATTGAGCTAAGGGGACGTAAAGGGCTGAGCTATCCAGCCCCGACGTTGCAGTCGGGGCCCCGATCTAGGCATCGGGGCTAACCTGCCTGTTCTGTCTCGAACAGACAGGCGGGGCTACACGCGCATAACAGGGGTTACTTTAACACATCACATCTGTTATTACTACTTAGAACTGGTCAACATCTATCTGTTAATTAGCTCTTAGAATCTCAGGCGGTGCATGAGCTTGTCGACCGGGTCTGGCTGGCGATTTTCGATAGGTAAGAATTTGGACAATACTTCGGCGATTTTTTTGCCGTCTGCCGGCTCAAAATAAATACTGATAATCGGCATAAACCGTTTGAGGGGCATCAGCCATATTGACTCCACGGCTTCTTCTTGAACGATTGCAAATGAGCGGAATGAACCATACGGGTAGGACTTGGCTCTGATGTGTATGCCGCTGCTATCAACGCTGTAATCGAGCTCCCGCGGCTTTCTGGCAGCGAATATGCCAAATATTACTGCCACAATCATCACCATGGCGGTAGAAATTTTGTCCTGTGTCAGTAAGTAGACCACTGCCGCCAGTGCAAGTGTGCCGAGACCAAGCAGCATATACCAGCCTGCGGATTTGTTGTGGGCAATAAATTCCGATGCAGTCCAGGCTACTGACCCACCAGCCGGTTGCTTTGGTGCCGGAGACTGGGCTGCAGCCTGTGGTTGATCATCGGCTTGAAACTGCCATCTTGTTTCTGGGCCCTTCTGACCTGGTGCTATCACACTGCCTGGTTGTCCCTCTGGCTGCATAAGCGTATTGTACAGCGCTTAGCTGTAAGCTTAAAGTCCCTATAGCAATTCCAAAACAAAATGACCATTTCTAACCCTGTCTGAGTGGCCATACCCGACTTACGCAGAATCGTTCGTTCCCAGGGTAAAGCTGGGTGAGCGAAAACAGTTTTATCGGAAAGAGATGTATCCGTAGATACATCGAAAGAGGAAAAAATGTTTGCAGCCAGCCAGATTTGGTCTGGGCATGGAGGAGTTTTGCGTAAGTTGGGTATAAGTACTGTTTCCTCATTCGTCATATCTACAGATATGACTCACTCAGAGAACAGTACTTCTAGCTCACTCACATCAGACCTACAATTTGGCCACTTTGATTTGGAATTGCTATAGCTAAAAACACCTTCGTAAAGCCGCAACAGGATGTTATAATTACCCCTGTTGCGGAGAGGTACCCAAGAGGCTGAAGGGGATGGTTTGCTAAATCATTAGGGGGGCGCAAGCTCCCGCGAGGGTTCGAATCCCTCCCTCTCCGCCAAAATTGAAAATCGGAATTGGAAGCCGAAACGGGGTCGCGCCGAAGGCGCGACACTAATGCATTCCCCCCAAAAAATCCTGAATCTGAAAGGGTTTTCCACGCTCCGCGTGGCTCAAAAAGTACGGTTCGATCCTTAATTAAAAAGTTCGAACCGACTTTTTTGAACAAATGAGTATTTTCTTTATTTGTTCGGTCGTTTGCCAATTCCATATTGTATTTCAAAAACTTTTCCGTAAGTTCGAACCGATTATTCGCTTTTTGCTCAAAAGCCGATAATTTCTCTTTGAGAAGCTGTTTTGAGGCAACGAGAGCGTTCTTTGCATCGCGATATTCTTCGAGCGACAACGCACTTTCAAGATACGCGTTCATCAGCTTCTCAATTTTGGTTTCCAAAAGAGAAATATCGTCTTTTATAGAATCTGCAAAAAGCGTACTCGATTGGATTTCGGATGATTGGTCTTTTGCATTTTCCTCAATCATCCAAGAAAGCCAATCGAGAGGCAAAGAAACTTTTTTGATTTCCTCTTGAATTTGAGAAGTGATGAGTTCTTCACGGACATATTTTTGCAAACAAGGATTTTTCCGTTTGGTACATCGCAAATAATTATGACCTTTTTGTGTTTCGGTAGTAATGAAGCAACCACATTCTCCGCAACGGAAAAATCCTCTATATAAAAATGGTTTCAGCCCTTTGCTATGCGGTTTAGATTTTCGACTCATCACTTCTTGAACGGAATCAAAAAGTTTCTTTGTGATAATCGGTTCGTGCTTGCCTTCAAAAATCTCTCCGTTATATAACATCAATCCCGTGTATATTGGATTTTTGAGAAGTTTTTGATAATTCGACACCGCAAGTTCCTTTCCGCTTTTTCTTTTCAATCCAAGCGCATTAAATTTGTCGCGGAGTTGGCGCAAAGTGAAAGACCCAGAAGAATATGCCTCAAATGTTTTCTTTATTAAAGGTGCGATGCTTTCATCGGGAACAATCATTCTATTTTCATTTACATATCCAATCGGAGCCATTTGAGGCCATATTCCGTCTTTCACTTTGTTGCGATGACCACGCTTGATATTCTCCGACAAATTATCCACATAATACTTGGATTGCGAAAAAGCGATTGAGAGCATGAACTTGCCTTGCGGTGTCGGATCAAACCAAAAAGTTGGAAATTTCATTTCCAAAATTACACCAGTATCAACGAGGTAGATGATTTTTCCTCCATCTACCGAGTTGCGAGCAAGTCTATCGGGATGCCACGCCAAAATACCAGTGGCTTCGCCCTTTTCCATACGCTCTATCATTTCGTTAAACACAGGACGGCCTGGTATTTTGGCGGTCTGCTTTTCGACAAAGACATCAACCACATCAATTTGTTCTTTTAACGCTAAATCTTTCAATTCAGCTAACTGGTCGCCAATACTGCGGACTTGTCTGTCTTTGTCGTCCGTAGACTTGCGAGTATAAATGAAAAACTTTTTGGTTTGATTGTTCATAATTGTATTGGCAAACGACGAGCCACGCGGAGCGTGGAAAACCCTTTCAGATTCAGGATTTTTTGGGGGGAATGCATTAGTGTCGCGCCTTCGGCGCGACCCCGTTTCGGCTTCCAATTCCGATTTTCAATTTTGGCGGTGTTTGCTGGACAAAGTTCGAATGTATTTCGAGCAGAATCCGCAGGATTTTGACGAATGATCTTTGCACCTCGGCCGCGCTCGACAAGCTCGCGCGGGGCAAAACC
>Ga0163152_10001412_pt1 | contig 37985 bp, 52 predicted proteins | sample OliLakLV19MP8IB2_FD_148635 | JGI IMG/M metagenome (GOLD analysis project Ga0163152, IMG submission 148635) | Freshwater microbial mat bacterial communities from Lake Vanda, McMurdo Dry Valleys, Antarctica - Oligotrophic Lake LV.19.MP8.IB-2 | ecosystem: Environmental > Aquatic > Freshwater >...
ACGATTATGCTTATCATAAGCCAGCAAGAGGTATATCTAAAAAAAGAGAATTAATAAAAAAGATTATAGAAACGGTATTGTTATTGGCAGATAAATTTGGAGGAAAACCAGCTGGTTTCATTGATTTTTGCGAAGATTTACTAATTGAGTTAGAAGGTGGAGGTAAATATTTTTGGATATATCCTATAAGAAATGGACTTTCTAATAAGATTAGATTTGATGCGGTTGGTTATAGAGAAAAGGTAATGAAGCTTCTGAATTTTGAAGAAGAACTAATTAAAAAGCAAGAACATATCTCTTATCTAATCAGTAGCCTTAAAGTGAAGAGCAGTAAATTGAGTTCTTCAGCAAATAAGAATAATGCAAAGCGAGAACTTATTTTAAGCTGTGAGTTAGGGTTCATTTTATATCAAGATGAAAGATTTAAGAAATTAAAAGAAGGAATTTTTAATGAAGTTGGCTTAGATGATTTTGACACAGAAGTCTCCACAAGAATAGAAGATTTGGAAGGCGATGAGCTTAAAAGTGCTTACGAGGATGCTACAAAAGGCATTAATATTAATCAAAATATAAGAAATTTACCTTCTGACTCAAAAAATGCTGATATTGGCAATTCCGAATTTACTTCCGATGAAAAAGATGCTAATACTAAAATAAAAAGATATTGGCTACTAATTGATGGTCCAAAAACCAAAAATAACCAAAACCAAAAACCAAACATACACTTTTTTGGTTGTTAATAATATATAATTTTGTAGCGTTTTCCGGCGAGTTTTATTTTATTCAAGTAAGATTTTATTTCATCTTCTTTACTAATTAAAATGAAGGGAACTTCAACTATAAAGTCATAGTAAAGCGTTATATTTGCTTCTTCTTCAAGCCAATAGCTATTTGGAAAGCCTTCATCTTCTGTTTCTTCAAGCCAATAATCGAACTCAAATTGTTGGTTCTCAAATAACCAATATATTAATATTATATCAAAGTCGCTAAATGAATTTACAATATTAATGCCGTTATTATTAAATTTTAATCGTAAAAAAGCTTCTAAACTTAATGTTTGACTACTGTAACGACGACATTCATTCACACGTAAACGAAACAATTCAAATATTTCAAATATATTTCTTTCTGACTTACAAATGTTTGTCAACCAAGCAATCATTTTAGGCTTGCGAAGTTCGACCGGCAATAAATCTTCTATGAACTCTTCATTAAACATTGGCAACGTAAGTTAGAGTGTCTGCAAGCGCAAAATTGGCATCTATTTGAATGTATCCTGAAACCGTTTCGTACAGCAATCCAGCGTCTACAAAATTAGGCGAAATAATGTAAGAAACGCTCGCTTGCAAACTTTGAATGTCAACGTCCACAAATCCAGCAACAGCTTCCATCGCGTTAATAAACCGAAGTGTACGCAATATGCCAGCAAAATCTACCTCTTGAAATTTACGCAGATAATTGGCAATTGCAGCCTCAAATGCTGGTTGAAACACATCTATCGGACTAATTCCTGGGTCATAATAGATGATGGCTTGAAACTTCAACACATCCGCATTTTGACTGATAACTTGGATGACAACTCCAGCATCTTGAAACCTATCTACATAACCTTCAAAACCGCCTTTTTCTGGAGCACTCAGCGCGATGAGATTGCCATTTCCATCATCTTTCGCCACTTTTATCACTACATGACCTTGTGGAGTCTGTTTCACCGCAGCAGCAGCCAAAATACGGTTTGCAATATTTATTGGCTCATAAACCACAGCACCGTTGACAACACTCAGTACATCAACATGTTGATATTCTAAAGACTTTCTACGATACCAAGCCAAGTTATGTGCTTGTGCGTAAGTCGCTGCATCATCGAGGATAAGTTTATAATTGACATACAAGAGCTCACTCAACCAAGTCTGATAACTTTGTGTAAATATCCATAACCGCCATAGAGCAGTTCTTGAAGTGCTATTTAACGCCACTAATGTCGCATCATCTACAACTTCACCGGTCAATTCCTCATAAATTTCAAGAATGCGCTCTTTGCTCTGATACGCTAAGTTTTTGGTATCATCGAGTGTACGAAGCTGTAAAGCGTATATGTCTTCGATACGAACCATTATTGTAGTTTTTTGGCTTCTACGCGCACGTGGTTCGGCTTTTCCACCTCCAAAATGCGAATGTCAAAATTATCGTACTCTAATTGTCTCCTGATGGACTGCAACAGTCCAACTCTATCATCAATTTGTCCGGTCGAATTGAGATATTTAAGAATTCCTACACCAATTGCTGGATGCTCTCGCCATTCGCCTTTGGCAGTGCGCATGATATGCTCAATGTGCATATCGTCACTTGGCAACACCACAAAATCGCCATTCAGAATCAGCAAATCGCCGTTTTCATCAAGCGCAATATCTTTGGCTATATAGCTGTAAAAACTCATCAGTGCTTAATTTTATCATTACCAGCATTACTCAAGTCAGCAGTTTGTTGGCTGGCGAGTGCCGCATTCATGGCTGCCTTCAGCGCAGCTCCGCCGTCTTGTGGCACAGGAACCCAAGTCTGGAATGTCTGTTTGATAGCGTTCAAAAAGGCGTTCAACTTAGCGACTTCTTCCTGCAACACAGGTAATTTGACCAATCCATCATTTGAGCAATCGTTCAATTTGACATTACCCTCATGGTCAATCTCAATGCGAAAACCGGATTGCTTAACTATCACACGCTCAATCTCGGTGGCGTGTAATAAATAACCGTCTGTCTGATTTACGATGAGTATCAAAGCTATGGTTCCTATTTTTGGGAAGGCTACCACTCCGCTTTCTACCTCATTCTCCGTTGCCCGCAACTTCACATCCAAAATTTTAGCGTCGCCATTCGTAGGCTGTACATCGCAGGTGTATTGCTCAGTCACTGCGGTCACTTTTGCCCGTACAAGTTTCACACTTGCAGCTACGACTTCCCGTGCTATATTTTGGATGAGGTCTTTCATTTTTTTTGCATTATAGCTGCTCTAACTGCGCAATCCTTGGCTTCCAGTAATTTTCGTAAACTTTGCCATGTAATCCATACAATCTCCCCAAAAAACTTCACTCCGAACCATATTATAGAATTTATATTACACACTCGGTCCCAGCGTCACTTCTTGCCTGTAGCCTTCCGTTCCAAAGGCAATATCTACCTCATCTATCAGGTAATCGCCGCGCCGTTCCGGGTATTCAAGACTGTTCAAACGCAAGGTATCACTATGTTGTATGCTTGGCGTACCAAAAGTCAAAAAACTACCACGCCAACCTTCATACCGCAGCCGCTTTGATTCTTCGGTGGCACTGGCTTTGAGCTGAGTGCGGCTCAAGTTATAGAAGTGCAGGCTGTGTACTTCCCCATCTTTGTCCCCTATCTCTTCCTCAAGCGAGTCGCCGCCAGGAAGCATACTCACAGCCCGCACCATCAGCTTCACATCTTCTTTCTTCTTATAGTTCAATTGGTCTTTGATGATGTCCTCCTCAAAGGTCAGCTCATGGCGCTGCGGCTTCACGATGCTATATGGAAAACCCACATACAACTTACCAGCCCGGAAGAACGAAACAAAGCCATACTGCTTGCGCAGTTCTTCAAGCACTTTGGCGGCACTCACTTTATTGATACGAAACGGTCCTAAGTTCGCATCTACGGTTTCAAATACAGTCCCTTTGGGCAATATTTCACTCAGCAGCTGGCGTAGTGTCACGGATCGAAAAGTCTTGGTGATGTTGGTTTGCTTCAGCTTCCACATCGCGTCCTCGCACTCGATGACGACCGGCACCGCGTTTTGCAAGTCGGTCACGTAGCCGATGAACTCGGTCACATAATTGAAGTCATAACCAAATTGTATTGTCACAGCGTCGCCTTTCTTGATTTCATCGCGCAAGTACCGGTCCTTCCATTTCAAATTACGGGGCAAAATAATTTGCGCCGTATCCGTCAGCTTCTTCCAGCTTGACTTTATCTGCACCTCGGTCACAAAGTCAAATTCAAATTTCCCAATCGTTATCAGTGTTGTCAATTCGCCTAAGTAACCCATAAAAAAGGTTTTAGGGAGGAGCAATTACTTATTTCTTTAATTGCCCCATCCGAAACAATTAGACTTCTTCAGTCGGCTCTTCTACCACTTCCTTCAAACCCTTGATTGTGTCGTCTTTCTGTGACACCAATTGGCGCACTTGGGCTTGCTCTTGGACGAGAGCAGTTTCCAAACCATCCACTTTTACATTCAATTGCTGAACAGCATCCATAACAAGATTGATTTTATGATTAAAAAATAATATAACTAAAAAGCTAATAACCAATACTAAACAACTCATTTCACTTATTTTGTAATTGCCAATAATCACCATCCTGTCCTTCAAATGCTCCATCTTCTATCGTATCCCAATAGCCTTTGGGCAGCTCTTGGTGCGTATTCACGCGCAGATTGTTGCGTCGGTAAAAGTTTGTCAGTTCGGTATCGGTTGCGATTGCTTCCGGCAGCACATCACGCAACATAAGCGACTGTCCAGTGTTCAATTTAGTTGTAGTATCCAGTGCATTGTCAAACAGCAGAACCAGAAGATATAGAGGACTGCCATACTCTTGAATGGTAACATCCATGATACTTTGCCCTTTTTCTGTGCGCTTTGGGTAGATTTTCATAAGCTGTCCAGACTGCGGGCTTCTACAATATTGTTGGAAATAAAATCAACGGTAAACCCAACGACGTGGCTGTACCCTTCTATCTGGAATACACTTGGCTCACCATCCACCAGCACATCACCCACTCCCAGCCATTCCAGAAATTCGCACTGCATCCGCATCGGTCCTTTCACATCCAGCATCCGGCGAAAATTGCGAATGCCCTCTGCCGGTGGTAGGTCATTTTCATTGTTAACGATAAGCCCTTTGAAGCGGATTTGGTAATCATCGTCATTGATGTACTCCGTCCGGGTGCCATTTCGCCCGGCGATGCGCGTTTTGATAATCACTTTCGGCATCGTCACCTCAAAAATACTACTGAAGGGCATGGTATATTCTGGGTAATCAATGAAGACGATACTCCCATCGGGCTTGCGCTCGCGGTATCTGCCTACCATTATTTTCACCGGCATGAGGATGGGCGTACCCAAGTAACTTTTTACCTCACTGTCCAACACATCCGATGTTGCTACATCATAAGGATTTTCCATAACAGGTGCTTTGGCTAAAAACAAGGGTTGGAATGCCTTTACTTTAGCATATCCAAAAACTTGCCGCAATAGCGCGATGGTGTCAACCTGATACATTCTCTTTTTCTTTAGCGTATTCCAGCCGCCGCCACAGCCGCCAAAACTGTTCATCAGGCAGGCTATCGGGGTCGGTCAAATGATAGTGGTAAGAAATGAGCGCCGTTGCTTGCTCTATAAAATCCGCATTACGCAAATGCGGATAATCCCGCTCTATACTATCAAGATAGGCAGGATAGTCACCCCCAAAAAATCAACTTCATTTGCCAGTGCCTGCGCTGCGGTGATGTGTACCATGCTCTCTGCTTCTTTGAATCTTGGGTCGCCGCCGAGCCAGCATTCATTCAACACTACTTCACCCGCCTCCAGCACTTGATTACTTTTCCAAAAGGTTAAAGTCCGGCTATATAGCGAGCGAGGGCGCTCTACTTTGGAGGGTGCCACAAAATATCCTTTGGCTTCGTCTGTAGGCGACACCTTGATGGTCACACACTTGACATTATCTTCACCGTATTTTGCTTCCCACTCTTTTAACTGTTGGTCATTTACAATGGCGTTTGATGTTTGTTTGCTCATCCTTTCAATGGTATTTGAATGTTATAAAAAAGCCCTACAAATAAATTATATCCGCAGCCATAAAGCTCAATTGGACCGTTACTTCTGCATCACCTGAAGAGCTGGAAGTTGGGTCTGTTGTGAATTCCGCATATTGAATCACAATAACCCTTGCCGGGTCAACCGAATTTGCTAAAGTCACTACAATATTACCAGGAGGGAGAAACGTCAGCGGACGATTCTTATTTGCAGTACGCAATAGCAAAGCATCTTTCAAGGTGATGGATACTGAACCGACATAATCCTCGTCGCCACGCGTACGTTCTATCACTTTGCCTTGTGCCGCTTTCGTATTATTTTTGTTACGAGTCGGTGTTATTTCAATGGCTTTAAAGCCAAATACTTCGTCATTGCCATACATGGACAAAGTCATTGTCGCATGGTTATATCCTTCTCCATTAAACTTAGCCATATTGCTTATTTTAAATTTTTACAAATTAACCCTGCGTGTAGCCAATTTCTACCTCAATCGTCTCCGCCTTACCTTTTGGTATCACCCCAATCAATACTCGCAACTTCGGTACACTTAGGAAACTCGGATAATTCTGTCCTAAATTATCTTTTTCAGGGTCCACTATGATGTATGTCACAGAACTTATATCTGACTGCATTACCACCAATGCCGAGCGAATATCTGCTTCAATCACAGCAGTCTGGCGACGCACAATGCGCCCATCTTCTACTATAAATTCTGTGCTATTGATGCGTGGTATCAGCACTGGGCGCGTCAGCCGAACGGCTCGGTTCATTACGGCGCGTAGCTCGCTTGCATTGTAGTCATCCGTTTCTGAAGCGCAGTTGTGGCTCTGGTTGAAATACACTCCAGAGTAATTATTGAAAGTGCGCCCAAACACAAATCGCTTGTCATGCAGCGCGTCCAAGTCCGCGTTGGCATAATTCGTAATTGGCTGATTGTTGCTCAGGTTTACACTCAGAAATCGCCCTTTTGCTACATCCAATAGGTTGAATTTTTCGACCGGCTGCGCAAAGGACTCACTCGCTTCTTTTTTACTAATAACTCCTAAATAAGTTCCAACCGCCGCCGTTGGCGTGTATTCTACATCCAGCGCAGCAATCGCCGGGTCTTGCAACACACACACCGATACATCGCGGTAAATTGCTGCCATTGCACCTAAGTCAGTCGCGCTGCCAAAAGTGCCATTCAGCTCACGCCCTTCGATTACAATGTTGTTGATTGGGCGGTCTGAAGCATATTCATCATCGGCGAGTTCTTGCGCTTTCAGAATTGCAGCCAACACATCAGCATCTAAACCACCCGACAAGGTACTTGTATAGCTCGCAATTGGATTGCGCACCACACCTGCGTATCGCACTTTGCCTCCGGCATCGCGCAGTATTTTTTTGAGATAGTTATTTGCTTTGTCGCACATCTGCGCAAGCGTTACCGTCTGCGCCACGAGCATCAAATGCACTTCAGCTATCGGATTCAACCGAAAAATTTCATCCAGATGGTAATTAACCAACACCTTATTAGCAGTATCATAAGCAGCATTCAAGCCAATTGCTTCGGCTGCCAATATTGAGTATAAGGTATAAACCGTATTGAGCGTAGCCCCACCTGATACCGCCACGCCGCCAATCGCCAATCCCAGTACGCCTTCGCCACTGCCCAGTCCTTGGCGGCTGAGTTGGTTATTTAGGCGAGTTATATCTACCTTAGGAAGTCCCATCGCGGAATATTTTTAGAATATGATAAATAAAATCTTAATTTTAGTCATTCCTACCTTTACTTAATTGCCCATTTGTATGCGCTATCACTCGGTCGTTTGACACAAGTAATTTGCTTTGTATCACCCGACGACAACGCAAGGTTGTCCGTGTAGGAACCTGCATTATATAGCTCATTTATTCCGCCGCTGATGGTTACGTTATACGTAGCGTCATCATCGAAAGAGGTTAAAAATATTGTCTTACCCTCTTGACTTGCATTTGCGGCTGGAAGCTGAAGTTGGCTATCGGATGTAGAACCCGTGGTGGTTTGAAGCGAAACGAGTAAACCTGTCCTAAATCCAATAGAAACTGAATAATCTAAATTATTTAAAGAAATGTTAGTCACGGTGGTTCTCGCGCTTAATTCGTCAATATCGCTTTGCAATTCGTTATTTACAGATTGCTGGTTAGTAGCAGCAAGGTTGCCGCTCGGCGTGTTACTTATTTCGCTTGCTGGTTTTGTACCACCTGCCATTAGCCACCCATTGTAATAATAATCTATACTCGAAGTCGTTGAGTTAACGACCGTTTGACCATTGCGCGGATTAAGAAGGTCATTTCGAGCGTTAGTCGTTACGACAGGTAGCGTAAATTGTAATTCCTCTTCTGTGATGATTTTAGCAAGCCCATTCGCGGCTAAAAGATGTGCTGCGGAATTGACATGGATCGCATCGCCGCCTGAAAGCGTAGTTGCATTAATACCGGCAAATTGCGTTTCTGCATACCAATCGTATAGATGTATCCCAAATTCTGAAGCGATTTCTCGTATTTTCGGAACTAATAAAGGTAGTTTTCCTTCTGTGTAACCAGTCGTTGCAAACGGAGGCGTGACGATGATGAGCTTCCGTCTATCGAAGCCAGCGTCCAAAAATGCTTTAATATAGCTTTTGTAATCTCGCTTCCAAACATCCCAGTTTGTTGAATTAACATTTGCAATCGCGGCATCATTTGTGCCGTATTGAAATTGAACCCATGAGTTTTTGAAATCGTCGTTTGATAAAGACGTGTATTTATCGCTTAAATTGAAGCCATTAGTTTGAGAATAATTAAAAGCGTTCACAACAGAACCAGACGTAGCTCTATTGTAGATTTTTACAATAGAATTATTGTCTAATTGTTCTATGTAGTTCCCCAGTGCCCCGCCGCCTGAAATAACGCCTGACGTGTGTGAATCTCCAAAAGCGATTAAAAGCGGTTTTATTTGTGACAAACCGTACTTATTCATTAAAAATCGCTTCATTTCTCTATCTTCCGACGCGGTTGGAACACGGTTAAAAAGTCGCACATGAGCGATGTTCTGATAAAAAACCATTCGCGTCATTGAAATACTTCCCGACCCGCCCATTTTCGGGGCGGCGGGTTCGTCGTTTATCTCTATCCAAAATGCCGATTGATTTGCTACCGTAATTTTTACAAGCATCCATTCTTTTCTAGGACCCGACTGCACTCTTTCGGAATAGAAAGGAGTAATACCCGTATAAAGCCTCAGATCTCTATTGTAAGGCTTTGTGCCGTTGTCCAGCACAGACACTCCGTTTGAGCCATTCACAGCTGCGAAACTGCATAATGACGCGCCGTTTCCAAAGCCCGCTATTTGCACTACCATATATATCGTGAACGGGGAACCCGTGGTTGGGAAAGAATAATTCCCTAAATAGGTTGTTCCGTTCCCCTGCACGTAGGGCAAGTTACCAGGGCCGCCGGTTGCGAAATAGTCAGGTCTTTCGCCCGAAGGTGGCGCAACGTTATTTCCCGATGGGCTTTGGTCTGTCAGGGTTACCAGTTTTCCGCCAGAGGTAGTGTAAGAAGACGTATTACTCAAATCCCAAATCGCAATCTGCCCTGAAAGAGAGTTTGGGTTAAATGTAGACAGGGTTGTAGCGTTGGCGGTGTAATACGAACTATTCCCGTACCCGTCTCCAAGTGCTGTAATTCGATAATAATATGTTCTATTAGGGTCTAAGCCAGTATTTAGAAACTTTAGCCCCGCTCCATAGTAAATTGGTGCAATCTCCGTTGTAAAACCAGAATTTGCCGCCCGCTCAACATAGTATAATTGTGCATTTGCAACTGATGCCCAGCTTAAATTCATTTCAGACTGAGATAAAGCTTCTAAACTTAATGTAGGAGTAGGTAAAGAAATAGTTGTTTTAAACTCTTGCCAATTCCCATTTCCAACGCCACCGACTAATTGATAAAACTTCAAACTATCCACTACCCAGCACAGCATCCCGACTTCTCTCCGCGAGGCAACAATTGCATTTCGTTCTGTAATTGTTTGCGTATTTTTCGGAGTGCCTTTTAAAAATTTTGATTCAGCAATAGGATGGTTACCCGTAGGCTCCAAAGAGCCACTATCATCCACTTGCACTTGCGCAAATGCAAGTACATGATATAAAATAAATAAGATTGTAATTAATACTTTCATAGTTAATTAAAAATTACAGTTTGTACAGAAGCCGTACTAAATACATTATTACTTGTATAAATTTTATACGATTGTGAATAACCACTTGCATTCGTTACACTCCTCGTCACTAAAGTAAAGGCATCAATGGATGGAAATCCATTGATAGTAATCGAAGAAAGATTCGTAAAACTTGCAGGGTAGGCAATCACCATATAAGTCCCGGCACTTGCCCCCGATATATAATTTACTGTTCCAAGGGTGCTGATTAAACTTTGACTTACAGCCCCAGTTAGTTCTCCATCGGTCGGCGTATTAGCAGTTGCTAAAGTTAGAAAGCCATAATATCGCTTGCCAAGCCACGTTATTGTACTCGTACTTGTACTTGTTTTCCCATCGGTGGTCGTAACCACATTGTTATAAGTATCATTGGTGTTCCGAGCCAAAGTAACAGCTCGCGTACCAGACACGAATCCGCCAGCCGCTGGCGAAGGATTAGGTGTAATTGTTACGCCGCCTACCACCGTACTTGCAAGCATTTCCGTTGCTCCATTTCGACCAGCACTATAATTCAAAGTTACACTCAGCGCGGCACCCGCTGTCATAAGTTCAAACTGTTGGTTTGCGCCAGTGCTGCTCAATATCGTTGTAGTCAATGCCGATGTAGGCGGTTGAGTTGGATAAAACACATAATCTAATAAGCCTTTCAGGGTTGTCGTATTGGGATTTTGTCCAGTGAGAACCGAACCCGTGAAGGCAGTAGTTGCAGTATACGAAACGGCGGACAAATCAACACTACTATTAAATTTTGTCGCCCTTCCATTGCCATCTATATAGTAAAGATTCGCACTATTTTTTACAAATTGCCCACGATTGTTCGTATTGCCTGTTGAATCAGGTGCAGTTGATACCGCAATGGGATTGATATTAGGGAGGAAATATTTCCGTGCCTCCGGGAAAGTGATTTTATAATCACCCACTCCCGTTTGTGTAGGTATAAAATCATTATCGCCTGCCGTCTTCTCCGGGAAAGTGATAGGCTTGCGCTGGGCGATTGCCAGCACAGTGCCTAAGACCAAAACCGCTATCAATCCAATTCGTTTCACGCTATTCATTTTAGCATTTAATACAATGAAAAAGCAGTCAATCAACCAGAGCGCCAAAGCGCCCCGGTCAATCTTCAAACAGCATCAAAAACAGTTAGTAGTCGTTATACAGCTGGTGTGCGAATGATTGCACCCGCGTATTTAAAATTAGCAGCCGTCACGCCCCAAGGACCTACATAAGCACGAGACAAGAAAGAAGTCTCTTCTGCCTGCTTACCGGCACTTATAACTGGTCCGAACATCTCGGTAGACCCAAGTGCATTGCAGAACGTCTCGTTACGAATATATGCAATGGCACTTTTGCGATGCGTGCCCGGTGTGATGGTCGCACCATAAGCCAACTTCACGTTAGTGGCATCGTACCAAGGCGTGCGCGAATCCCGCCAGATTTTGAAATCGGCGATTTCTATATAGGCTGGCATACTTTTGGTGTTCATAATCATGCCCACCGCAGAAGAAAAACCATACTGTTGTTGCAGTACAGTATCGGTTGCCAGCAATTGCCAGTACGCATTGGTATCCATCATCAAAAACCACTCGGCACTTTTCAATCCCGGATACTTCAAATCCATCTCTATGCGCAGCTTTACAATATCAGCACGCGTGATTGAATCATAGTTATCTTGAGCCGAAGCATTTGCCGCATCCACTACAATGATTGGTGTGTTGGCAGTGTCCGACCCCGGACCAATCTTCCAAATTCCCTCATCTGCGATGCTTGCCACTAAAGCCAAGCGAGCATCCACCATGAGGCTATTTTTCTTGTCGTAGGGCAGCGCAAATAGGTCAACATGCGGCAACACGATTTTTTGTGTGCTATAATTATCCAGCACGACATGGTCTGCCACATCGGTACGGATAAACGAAGTCAATTCCGTGGTGCCATTGGTACGAAAGTTTTTCACTATCGCCGGGCGAGGACCTTTGTATGCAAAGTTGATACGGTCATTGTCCACCGCATACGACATATTCATGCCATGACTCAAGAAAGTGTCATTTTCAAAAAACTCTGCTTCATCGCCGATGAGTAAATCAATCCATAATTCTTTTAGCAAGCCAGCCATCAGTTGTTGTGTTTTACTTTTTCGTAAATCTTGTCAATCTTATCCTCCAGTTTACTCAGCCGATGCGCGATGTCATTTTCCAATTTAATTAAACCTTTTTCCAGTATTTCCACTTTTACCTCTTGCTTAGTCACCCGTGTGACCAAGAGGATATAGACACTTATCAAGCCACCGGCAAACGTGACTATCGAAATCAAATTCCCGATAGTTACTTCCATAAGTTTACTTTACTTTACCTGATTTATGGAGGCTTTCGATATACGCCGCTACCAGCATTTCGCGCTCGGCTTCCGGCAGCTTACTAAGCTTTCCATTTCTATCCAATTCTTTGTAACGAGCCACCAGCGTCTCGTTTGCATCAGCACTCAGGTTCGAGCGTTCTATTACAGTAGTAGGTGCGGTATAACCAGCCATGCCATCCAAGGCAGCTTTGGTGCTCTCGTAGTTTTCACTCGCCAGCTTTTCCCAGATTGGTTTTTGCGTTTCGGTGATTTTTCCGGCAGTCAATGCTTCGCCCACCAGCTTCGCTACTTTCTCACCTTCGAGTTGTAGCTTAAAGGCTTTATTTTCCGCTTCCAGCGTAGTATTACGAGCCGTCAAAGTCTCATGAGTGTTTTTCAACTCTGTAATTTTTCCGACCAGTTTCACCTCACTTACTTCGCCTTCCAATCCCAGCGTAGCGGCAATCAATTCCACGTTCATACCCGATTTATTTTTCGATTTAAGAATAGGCAGGATGCCGTTGAGCGCATCATCATTATCAGCATTCATATTCACCACATTATCACCATAAGTCAATTTGTGGCAAATTGGATTGCCCGGTATGTCTGTGATAGACACTTCTTTGACTTTGGCTTTGGTGATAGTTGGGCGGGATTGTCCGGGCAGCATCAGCGCGGGGTCTTCACTCCATTCTATTATTTGTATAGAAATGCTCGCTGTGTTCAAAAATCCATCTTCCCACATCTGCTTCACTTGAGCACCGTATTCGTAGCCTTCATTAAACACGGGGTCTAATAGCACTTCGCCATTTTGCACCCGACGGTTTTCCCAACGTCCTATCGGAAACATTAATGCCACTTTATCCCAGCTATCCGTCACACGCAAGTGATTATAAGGCATGACCGGGTTGTTGTCAAAATCATCCCAATTTAACCCACTGGTCAAAATGCGAAAACCTTTATCGTTTAGGTTCTCCGCCGTTACTCGGCATGATTTCTTTTCTACATTTTCTTCAGGCATTATTTCTTCCTTTCAACACTGCAAAGATGCACCCTTTAAAAGGATTAGGCAAATCGTAATTTTTTATTTATCAGATAATTATATTTTATTTAGATTATTCTAATTTTATTTTTTTGCCATTTTAATAATGATGTAAAAACCGCCTAATTTTGTGAACATGGAAAAAAATGTACGCCGCACCAGAAAGGATATGGTATTGCTAAAGACGCGCGCGTATGACCTGTTTATGACCACCAGTCTCATACAAGGTGAGATAGCCGCGATGCTGGAAATTACTGAAAAAACCATGTCGGATTGGGTGTGTGAGCAGGATGGGCAATGGAAAAAAGACAAGGCAGCCCGCTCCATTACCAAAGAGAAACTGATTTCCAGCTACTTGCGCCAGTTGCAGGAACTAAATGAACGCATCGAGCAGCGTCCATCCGGTGAACGTGTAGCAAATTCTGGTGAAGCCGACATTCAAATCAAGCTCGGCAACTTGATTGAGAAGCTGGAAAAGAAGTTTGCGTTTGGCACTTATTACACCATCATGGACGAGTACCTCGAATTTGTCTCCAAGCGTGACCAAAAGGATGCAGCGGTTATAGCCAAGCACTCATTGGATTTTGTAAAAAGTAAAATCGCAAAGCTGAATGGCTAAAGTAAGCGAGAAGGAACTACTGCGGCTGTTTGAAGAAAAGTGTAATCGCGTCATTGATTCCACCACCACTGGCGTGGCAGCTTATGAAACCGAGCAGGAACGCGCGGATCGCATTCAAGCCTTGCTGCGCGATTACGAACGTTTTTGCTCCTATTATTTCCCGACGTATTGCACAGCAAAGATGGCAGACTTTCACAGAAAAGAAGTGCGCTATGTGGTCAAAAATCCAAACACGGTCAACCTTTGGCAGTGGTTCCGCGAAGGCGCAAAAAGCGTACACGCCAATTTCATGCTACCCATGTTTCTCTACTTCAACGCTGACTTGAATGGGATGATTGCCGGTAGTGCCAATCAGGACTTGTCTATTCGATTGCTCATAGATATTAAAGCCAATTTTGAGTCCAACCAACGGCTTATAAATGACTTTGGCGACCACCGAAGCTACGGCAATTGGGAAATGCAATCCTTTGTAACCAACAAAGGCGTAGGCTTTTATGGTTTCGGTGTGGAGCAGTCGCCGCGCGGTACACGCTTCGGTCACAAACGCCCTAATTACGGTACAGTGGACGACTTGAACGATAAGAAAACACTTAAAAACGACCGCATTAGCCGGGAGCAATATGAGTGGGTGAAAGAAGATTTGATGCCAGCGCTCTGGATAAAAAAATGGCGACTGGTCGTACCACAAAATAAATTTCATAAGAATTGTGTGACTTCGCTTTTTGAAAACGACCCTGAAATCAAAACGCGCATCAGCCGCGTGAATCTGCTGGATGAAGCGGGTGAAAGTAACTGGAAGTCGCACATTACCACCGAAGAAGCGAACGCAAAAATTCGCGCGATGGGCTACTTCAGCGCACAGCGCGAGTATTTTAATAACCCGGTCCAAGAGGGTACGCTTTTCAAACGCGATTACATCGTCTATACCAAACGACTGCCGTTTCGCAGCTATGATGCACTGGTAGCATATACCGACCCTTCCTATAAAAATACCCACAAGAGCGATTACAAAGCAACTATTCTGGTGGGAAAAAAGGGTTTAGAATACACGGTATTGAAGGCTTTTGTGGACAAAGTCAGCACGGTAGATATGTTCAGCTGGCACTATCAGCTTGACGAACTGGCGGAAGACAATGGATTGATTCGCCATTACATGGAAGCAAATTTTATTCAGGACCTACATAAAGATACGCTACCCGAACTCGCTCGGCAGAAAGGTAGGCAATTGCGTATCAGCATGGATTTACGCGCCAAGCCCGACAAGTTTCAACGCATCAGCAATTTGGAGCCACTTTTTACCAACGGCAAACTCAAATTCAATCAAGCCGAAAAGGAAAATCCAAATATGATGCGGCTGATTGACCAACTACTCGCTTTTGAAAAAGGAAGTGGAATCAACGATGATGGTCCCGATGCACTTGAAGGCGCAATTTACAAACTGGAGGAGATGACCATGTTATCCCAACAGCCCAGCTTTGTCAGTCGCCCCAAATCAAAATTTGCTTATTAACCAAAATCATTATAATGAAGTACCTGGTTTATTTTATCGTTTTAGCCATCTTGGGTCTTGGCATTTATGTCAATATCAAAGAATACCAGCAAAAGAAAGAACAGCCGAATACGGCTTCCAGAGGACTTGTACAGGACTCGAATGACTCAAACACCGAAGTAATTGAGATTGACCCATTCCCGACTACTGGCAATTTATTTGACATTGCCAAATGGATTTGGTCGAGTTTCTCCATTTTTGCTTCCGTAGTTGGTTTGTTTTTAGTTGCTTTTGAACCGATTGCACGATGGACAAAATCCGAAAAGGACAACAGCCTGCTCCGGCTTATTCAGAGTTGGCTCGACAAGTTTCTACCAAACCAAAAACAAGGTGGTGGCACGTTCAAAGCATACGACAAAAAAGTAGATGCGCCGAAGTTAGCGTATGTACATGGCGACACGAGCAAAGCAGCAGCAGCGGATGCAAACGTCAAGCCCCGAAGTTACCGCTAAGAGCCTACGGTTTTTCGTCTTTGCGTTTTTTTGTGTGTCTGCTTTCGGGCAGGCACATTTTTCTCATCAAATACCTGTTGAACGATGTATCGGTTTGTTTGCGATTATGATTATCAATCCATTATCCGTGATGCTGTCAAAGTGATTTTGACGGACAACAACGTGCAGGTGCGCCTCCGCGCGGAGCAATTTGCACGGGAAGAAATAGAAAGCTACCTCAACACGGAGTACGACGTGGACTTGATACTCAATCATCAAGTCTTTGATTTGGTCACGAATCAAGTTCGCAAAAAGGGGGATTGGATTATCAAATCCGATGGAACAGTATATGTATGTATTCTGGAAGGCGCAAATACAACGGACATAACCAATCAAACAAAATTTCTGGAGGACAAATTGGTTATAAAACAATTTGTTGAACCAAATAATTTTACGGCAGGCGATACTTTGATTGATACTGCAAAAGTAAAATGGTTTTGTATTCAGAATGCTCCAACGGGTACAGCCCTTTCAGATGCTGATTATTATCGCATCAAACGCAATGACCTCATCGTCATGCTCTATTGCGATATTGCCATTTATCATTTCCACGCCCGTATAAATCCAAGCAAAGTGCCGCAGCTACGCATTGACCGATACATGGACGCACTGGATAAACTCAAGCGCATCCGACGCAAGGAAATGACACCCGCAATACCGCGAACCGACCGTAATGACGACGGCTCGCCTGATGGTGGAGCCATCGTGTATTATAGCAATGAGAAAAGAAAGACTGGATGGGGCTAAATCGTCACCAGTAGATTTTTCCAATGCGTGAAAAGCTCTTTGCGCAAGCCCGTATGCTGGGGCAAAAACAGTTTGTATAACTCCAGCGCGTGATAAGGAATGGCATAATTGGCTTTGTAAAAGAAGGTTTCTAATACCGAGTGCGCACGAGCAGTTCGGGTTTTATTGAAAAGGTGCATTAAACCATTACGGGTTACAAACCAAGCAGGCTGTGTCATACCTGATAGCTTATGTTTAACGCCATCAGCAACGACATCCCGCAAACGGTGTAAGGTAGTGTTACTGATACTACTCAAGTCGCAAGCACGAGCAACGTCATTGAGTTTGTAATACTTGATACCGTCCTTGACGTAGATAGCAATGGCATCATTGCCAATCTTCATAAGATTGATTCCGTCTGGTTCTGGAGCATCTTGTTTGATTTGTATCATTTGTTCGCCCAAGAAATCAACCAAGGCGTATTTGAATGGAAGGTCGTAATCAGCATTCATCAGCCATTCAAAAAAGTCAAAAAGGTGCATTTGTGGTTGGTCGCAAAATAAGAGGTATGGCTGGTTGCCATGTATTTTGATTTGAACCGGAAAAGGCTGGTCGTCGTATTGAAATTCCATTGCAATGATTTGTTTCAACAAAGATACAAAAAATCGCTTGTGCAATGTTCTTTCTGTGTTCAAATAAACACTTTTTGTTTGACACGATACACACATCCAAATGAAAGCGCGATTGTGCAAAAGGCTTTAAAATCGTTTATTGTTTTTTTTATAAAGTGTGCGGTGAAATGAGTAAGAAGAAGATTAAAAAGAGGCAAGTATTTGATACCGACCACAAGGTACAACTTGCGGCGGAAACTACCAAGTCAGAACTTGAATTTCAGCAAGTACCCAAGAGTAATTCTGCTGGTCTGCAAATTGAGCGGATTATACTTACGCGCCGCGCGGTGGACATCGGCGATTGGCGAGCTGCGTTGCGCATCGCCGAAAGCCCACAGCGTCCGAACCGACAACTGCTTTATAATATTTACAATGACATTGAACTTGATGCACATCTTAGCTCAGTCATGGACCGTATCATTTTCCGCTGCACCAATAATCCGATTCATTACTACGTAGATGGCAAGATAGAAGAAGGCGACATCAATGACCTGACCAACACGCCTTTTTTCTATGACCTTATCAAATACATCGTACAGAGCAGATGGTGGGGACACTCGCTGATCCAATGCAATTTCATGCAAACCAATTTCGACATCACCAAACGACCCGGCGTAGAAATCGTTAGCCGTGCCAACGTGCGCCCAGAATATGGCGACATCCTACCCAAACCCGGCGATGAAAGCAATGCCATTCCTTTTCGCAAACCGCCGTATTCTTATTTTCTGCTTGAAGTGGGTAGCAACACCGACCTCGGCTTACTCAATCGCGTTGCTCCAAATGTATTATACAAACGCTATGGCGTGAAGGATTGGGCAGAGTTTTTAGAAGCATATGGAATGCCCATTCCTGAAATGCAGTACGACCCGAACATTCCTGGACAAAGAGAAGAAGCGGAGAAGTTACTCAAAGACAAAGGCAGCAACTTTGGCATTGCCGTGCCAGTCGGTAGCTCGTTCACTTTGCACGACTCCGCCAAGGCTGGCAATAGCGAAGCTTTTGGTACACACGCCAGTTTTCACAATCAGGAAGTGTCCAAAGCATTTTTGCTTCAGACCATGACGACCGAAAACGGCAGCAGTCGCAGCCAAGCGGAAGTACACCTCGAAGCGGAGAATGAAGCCATACGCGCCTACCGGATGCTGGTAGAGATGACGCTTAATTACAAACTCAAGCCAATGCTTGCGATGCACGGCATGAATGCCGACAAAGGAAAATTCAAATACGATGACCGCGCAAACATCTCCAAAGTAGGCATGGCTGATTTGTTAGTCAAGCTCCAATCCATCGCCGACATCCCGATGTCGTGGGTGTACGAGACGTTCAATATTCCACCGCCCACCGGAGCAGACGATATAAAGGATAACCCGGCAGCACGGAGCCAACAACCCAACCTTGCGCCACCCGAAAAAAAAAAGCTGACTCTTAATCTACCGGAATATGTCAGCTCCACCACACTCCAGCTCACGTTGGAAGAAGGTGCTATTACTGGGCAAGAAGAAGACCTACTGGAGGCGGTGTACTTGGAGCGACTGCGCACAGGGCAAATCAATCCAAAGTATTTTAATGCTTTGTTCTCGCAACTCACCGATGGGGTAAACATCGGCTTAGGCAATCCCAAAGCGGATTTCGATTCGCCCGACCATCTCATGCGTACCATGCTGGAAACCAATGTACAACGCTTCGCTGGTGCCAAGTCGCTCGCCCTCGTCCAACAACTCAACGAGCTGAAGCAAACCGCCAAAGACTTCCGCGATTTTCAAGACCAAGCCATGCCACTCCTTGGGAATTACAATGTAAACTGGCTACGCGCGGAGTACAACCACGCCATAGCGATGTCGCAAAGTGCCGCTAACTGGCAACGCAATTATGCCGACCGCGACCTATATCCCTACTGGGAATATGTAACCGCCGGTGACGACCGAGTGCGGATGCAGCACGAAAGTTTGGACGGGCGTATTTTTCGCTACGATGACCCAGAGGGCGCTCGCTTATATCCACCCAACGATTGGGGTTGCCGCTGCGATGGCATACAACGCAGCGACCGAGGCGGTAAAGAAGTAAGCACCTTGCAAACTGCCATTGACTCAATGGGGCAAAACTACTGGAGTAGAATGCAGCAAAAAGGCTTTGACTTCAATCCGGGTGATAGCATGAAGGTATTCAGCAAAAATCAAGAATACTTAGCAGAGTTCAATGTCAATACCCTGACGTACAAGGACTTTCAGCAACCGGCGTTTGCAAGTTTTAAAAACCTGCCAAATCTCGCACTGAAATCCTACAAGCAATATGATACAGCAAAAAAGCGAGCCGAGTGGTGGCAAAGCCGCAGTGCGGATAATGCCGAGCAACTCTACCTCACCGACTACCGCAACCGCCCAATCGAATTAGAACGCAACACCGTGGACGACCTTGCCAGCAAAAAACAGGGTTGGCTCATCGGCTTGATAGAAACCCTCCTGCAATACCCGGATGAAGTTTACCTACAAGAAAATGGCAATACCTACACGCGCTTGCTGCTCAAATACTACCAAGGTAAAGCCGTTGTGATGGGTATCCGATACGGACGCAACCAATCGGAAATTATCGCTGGCATTTCCATCGCCACGCTGGTGGATGCGCTTCGCACCGGTTTATTAGTCAAAATCAAAAAGTAATATCATGGCAGATAGCAACAATAAAGTCCTTACGATATTAGATGTAAAAGACCTGCTCGGTCCAGTCCTTATCAAGGACTTGCACCTGCTGAACCAATTGGACAAGAGTAGCAATCTGGATAATCTGGACAAAGGATTTAATAAAATTTCAAGGGGAGGTACACTTGCCTCCGTTGGGCGTGGTATGCTTGGTTTAGCAGGCATTGCTGGAGGGGCTTTAGTAACCGGGTTAGCCGCAGCAACCAACAAAGCTAAAGCATTTGAAACTGAATTTTTACAGCTCAAAAATCTTAATCTTGATAAGACCGACGACCAGATTAAAAATTTGAATAGCAGCATTTTAGATGCTGCCTATGATGCTGGCAGGTTGCCGGTCGAAATGACGAAGGCATTTTATGATGTTCAATCCGCTACGGGTTTCTTTGGAGCAGATGTAGATAAAATCGCTCGAAAAACTTCTGATTTTTCACGCGGCTTCAACGTTGATTTTAATACCGCAATTGAAAGCGCGGTAAAAGGGATAAAGAACTTCAACCTGTCGGCAAATGACATGGATAAGTTCTTTGCCAGTATGATTAAAACGGAGCAGGTGGGTATTATCACGCTTAACCAATTATCAAAAGTACAGACGGATTACGCCGGTGCTGCCAACGCCGCTGGGCAAAGCGTGGATAGCGCCAATAAACTGATGGCAGTATTCACCGCAAACACCAAGAGCGCAGAAGAAGCCGCTACACTCACCAAAAGTGCCTTCATAGACCTCACTAAAAAATCTACCCTTGATGGCTTTAAAAACATCGGCATTAGCGTGTACGATGCAACCGGCAAGGTCAAGCAGATTGATCAAATCGTTGGCGAACTGAACAAAAAATTTAAAGGACTCAGCGACCGGGAAATTGGTAAAATTGTCAATAAGTTTGGTGGCAATGAGGGTTTAGCCGCGCTCCTTCAACAGTCCGCCAAAAATGGCGACCAAATGTTAGCAACCTTCCAGCAATTTGATAGCATTGAGTACAATTTAGACAAAGCACTTGAAAATAGTAAAATGGATTTAACAACAATGTCCAACATTGTTGGCAATAAACTTAATGTCCTCTTCACTGAACTGGGGCGGGTCATCATACCCGACCTCGTCAAAGGCTTAGACCACATTGATAAAAATGTGCTGCCCGGTATGCGGGAACAATTGCCAGTAATAGTGGATGACATGAAAACTTTTATGTCTTTTTTAGGTGATACGGGTAGTTGGTTTACGAAGCAATGGCGAAACGCGGACAAAGCCTTTTCTGGCGGCTATTGGGAACAAAAAAGAAACGATGAATCCATCAAAAAAAATGGTCTTAAAGTAGATGGCAGTAAGCTCACGCCCGTTGACAAAATGCTGCTGGGATATTCGGGCGAAACCCTATTAGACAAAGACCTTCAAGTTAGACCAGAAGGTTTTAAGGTTTTAAGCAAGAGAGCTGAAAATTACGGTGGGTTCCAATCAGAAGAGGGAAAACGGTATTTCAATCAATTGAAATTTTTTGTAGATGGCAGTAAAAAAATAGATGAAGCCGCCGCAAAAGCCGCCGAAGCCGAGCAAAATAAAATGAGCACCACCAATCCCAAAGGCGACAATAAGAAATCAACTGCCTCGATGGGTAGCGGTGGCGGCGCAGGATTGCGCCAAGGACTTCGAGCCGTTGTTGGTGGCGATGGCGGCGTGCGCAACGTCACCGTCAATATACAAAAAATGATAGGGGTGGAGCAGTTGGTCACAACGATGGTAGAACGCAAAATGCGCGACATCGGCAAGGCAATGACCGAAGAGCTCGTGCGCTCCATACGCGATGCCGAGGTAGCCATCAGTCAAAGCAGTTATTAATTATCTCCCTTCGGGGGACAAAGGGGGCTTATGAGTACCAAACACAATTTCGACAAGGTCGTAAAGGCTTACGTCAAGCTGAAGCAGGATTTGCCTCGCATTGTAGGCAATGAAGCCGTTGCCTTTGCTAAAGACAACTGGCGCAAACAAGGCTTCCAAGATGTATCGGTGCAGCCGTGGAAACGCCGCAACCCCAAAGCCGAGCGCAATAGCGGTAGAGCCATACTGATAGATACCGGCAGATTGCGGCGCAGCATACGCATCACTGGCATCTTCGGCAGCCAAGTACACATCGGTAGCGATGTGCCTTACGCGCGTATACACAACGATGGTGGGCGGGTCACGAGTACGCAACGGGTGCGGGAGCATACGCGGCGCACCAAAAAAAGTACCACGCGTGTGAGCGCTCACCAGCGTCGAGTCAATTTTTATATGCCGCGCCGCCGATACATCGGCAATAGTGTGGAGCTACACCGGCGCATCAATCAAAAGGTAAAACTGCGATTACTAAAGGTATTCAAACAATAATGAAATGATGCACAAATCGGATTTAGATGGTCCTGACGATACCGGAACGGATGACGACTATGGTCATCCTGATGATACAGGCGAACGCTTTATACTGTTTTTCGCATTGATGGTTTTTCTTTTTTTACTCCTTATAATATTGGATAAAAATGGGCTGGAGAAGTCAGACTTTTCTTGATGTACAAACCCGACTGCTGGGGCAAGTGCCCAGCCTGCGCTCGGTGGATGTATTCAACAATCAATTTGAAGACTACAAAGCCGACACTGGCAATGAGGAGCAGCCGCTCCCCTTCCCACTGGTGCTGGTAGAATTCGCCGGTGGCGACTGGATGCTGTACAATGACCGCCTCACGCGCTATGCCGACCCGTATCTTTTTCGCTTGCACGTAGGGCAGGAACTCCAGTATGATAGCGACAACCACAGTGCGCAGCAGGAGGAGGCGCTCACGCACTTGGATTTTATAGACGAAGTCATCAACGCGCTCGATGACTGGACGGGCGGTATGCACGTAGAGCGGTTTTTATTCCAGTTTGAGCAGTTGGATACCCAACGCACCCACTTAATTGAACACATTCTTGAGTTCAAAGGTAAAGTGCTGGACGATAGCCTCAAGACCAAAGTGGAAGCCGAGCGCACTACCCAGCAAGCGGAGGATGACGACATCATCCGCACCGGGCAGAGCCAGCACGAAGACTTTTTGCAGGAGAACGAAGTATTGTTTCCGGGCGGGAATCCATTTTTTGTTCTTTGAATGTCGGAAATAAAAAAGCCCTCCCAACTATTGTCGGAAAGGCTTTGTCTTACAGGAACATCATAACTAATATTTGTTCCTTTTTTTCCAGATTTGCATCCAGTTCATTGACCTCACGGAGTTCTACAAAAAGCTGCTGACGGCGGGTTGCCAGTTCGGTGCGCCAGGTTTTAAGCTGCTCTTGCATCTTTTTCATCTCGTCGAATTGATTGTCAAATTGTACCTTCTTCTCGGCACTTACTGCCTGAATGTCGGTTCTGAATGCGGTTACGTCATCGCGTTTGATAGAGACCATAAAGCTTGATTTATTTGGTTTAGAAAATAGTATCCATGCCGAGAATCGAACTCGGTAGTTGAAAGCCAGCCTTATCACGGACATTTTAAGCTTCGTCAGCTACTTTTTGAGTCAAATCTTTCAGATAGCTGATGGCGCGTTTTAGTGTAGGGGAAATATTTCCTTTTTCTTGGTAACGGAAATAGGCTTTTTGCAAAGCTTTTTCTTTAACCTTCAGTTTCACAGCTAAGTCAGTAAGATTTACAAGGCTTAATAACAACTTTAAATATTGACCCATAAAAAAGGTTTTGGAACTGGAGGCGGCTCGTGACCGCCTCAACAGTTTAGTAACTAAATTTTTCATGCCACAATTGACGAACATAGAATTTTTGATTGTCAGCAATCCATTTTTTAGCCGCAGTAACAGTTGGATGCCCTTGACTTACTTTCAGGTCGCTACCCTCGTCAGAGGTACAAAATACTAAGTAAACCTTTTTTTTTCTCATGTCACAGAACTTTTGTATTTGTATTTGTATTGGCTTGTCATCTTCAGTGTGCTGGGAGCCATCCTTGCACAGACCGCCCGTAGGCGGTTTCGACTTTAACATACAATCAAGCACTGTGGGTATCCATACTCATCTTCGATATTTTGTATCGTAAGACCGGCATTTATAAGGTTCAAAACTTTGATTCCTTCTTTGTAACTCTCCAGTGCGATTTCGTAGTTTTCGTCATCTTCACTTGGTATCTCTGCATCTGCTGCCCACTCGCGCAAGGCTTCAATTTCTGCTTTGATATTTTCAGCACCGTCGTTATCAATATTTAAGATTCTTACGCCGCCTGTTACAATTTTGCCGCCAAATTGCGATTGTATTAATTTTGCTGTTTGCATTTGAAAGAACTTTTTAGTTAATCATTTTTGATTACCCTCCAAATATAATATAAATGCCTCCATTTGGAGACATTTATTCGACAAATGCAATATATATTCCGACGAATGTATCTTTTTGGAGACAAAATAATTTTAAATAAAAAAATAGCCTCTGAAAGAGGCTATAATGGTGAATATATCTTAATACATATCAACTATCAAGCTATTCTACGACTTCAGAATCTTTAGGAGTATCCATGTCATAATATTTATATTCGTCACTGTGTTGTGACCATTTGTAATTAATCCGCTTAAATCTAAACTGTGTCAAAGTTTCGTCCAAGTCTCTTTGCACCTTTTTGATAGTTACATCATTAATAAAGTCATATCCAGTAAGGTGCAAAGTGCTTTTAGTCTTACCTGAAATTCTAACATCCACGTCGGCATCTAAAAAAAGTTCTTGTGCAATATCAGCATAAGCTTCCCGCAATTTTGGAAATTCTTTTGCTTGCAATGATTTTACTTTTCTTTCTAACCGCTCACCATTTGCCTTTACAGCATTATTATTAGATGTTTCTGACTCCTTAATTAATTTTGCCCATACAGCGAAAACTACTAATTCGAGTTGAAGCAATTGTGCCGAGCCGCGATACCCAGAATTATCAAACGTTTTATTGAAAGAAGCTATTTCACGCTCAAGCTGTTCTTTTAAATCGCTTTCTGCCTTTGCCACTAATATTGAATCTTTCATTGCCCGTTCTTTAGCACTGATAGTGAGTGACTTGTACGGTGCTGGAGTTTCTTCTAAGACTTCTTCCTGTGTTATTGGTTCTTCTACGCGTGGAGTATCATCGCAAGTAGTTGGCAAATACAACAATAACCCAATTACAAGTATTCCACCAACTGCACGATTTACCCAACTGCCTTTTTGAAACAAACCAGCAATCAAGCCTTGTATTTCATGCCAATTCCAAGTAGTAATTTCGGGTGGGGCTGGTGGTAGAAGTTCAAGCCCAAGAATATCCTGCGCAAAGGCTTCTTCGAGCAGGATGGCAGTTTTACCATAGTGACTTACTAACTCATACGGGCATTGTGCCTGTTGGAGTTTAGTAATCCATTCTTGCAAGTGTGCTGCATCGTGTGGTACAAAGATTTTTTTCATGTCTGCTGTTTTTGATTGAATTGTACGGTATAACGGTATAATAGTTACATTTTTTCTCACCAAAACCACGACCACACCCACAACCCCACGCACACCAGCAGGAACACGACCAGCCCCGCCATTGCCCAGTACATACTATTGTCCTGCTTGATGTAGCCGAGCCGGTACGCATCGGCGTACTCCAGCTCGATGCCGGTTGGTTCGCCTTGGGTGTTCCACTGCACGGTATAGCGCACCCGTTTATCAATAAGCCGGGTCATGGTACGGCGATACTCTTTTATGTTATTTACTTTAATAATATGATTCATATTTAAATATATTTTATCCAAGCGTAAGATTTGCGCTTGGGTAGGTAATTCAAGTCTCTTTCTTGGTCATAAGCCTCTTGCTCAAAGGAGATATTCCGGTATGCCAAGTGCCATTTGAATCCTGTTTGGATGTACCTCAAAAGGAACTCAAGCGCATAGAAAATGAAGAAGAAGATAAACAAAAGTTCCTTCTGCTGCGCGTAATGGATAGCCTCGTGATTGATAATTGGAGCACTCAGGGTGCGTCCGCGCTTCACGAGTATAATCCCACAGATGCTCATCGCCAAATAGGGATATTTTTTTGGCAGGACATACCATATTTTCATACTTGTTGCTTTTTGGAGACCAACAGAAGCCCGTAGAACACGGTGAAAAACGCACCCCATAGTAGGTAACCCGGTATGAGCGCCAGTAATGCCCACCACCATTTACCTTTGTACAGCTGGAGCAACGGCAGCGCGACCGCGAGCTGGATGCACCACAGCATCATTTGCTTGGCAAGGTGCCAAGCATCCGTCAGCCAAATGAATACATCCTTTGCACCCCAGAATCGGGCGCGTTGGTCGGTCGGATAATCCACGTAATGATTTTCCCAACTGATTTGAGGATTCCACCACTGCTCGCCTGCGCCCAGTAGCGTATGGGTCCCGGTGGGAAAAATGCTGCCAGCATAATGAAACTGAAGCGTGTCCATCACGCCATTCAAGGAAGCCGCAGCCGCTAACAAAGCTAAGCAAACGAGCAGGGTGGAATGTGTTCTCATCGTGTGTTTGTACTAAAAAATTAAAGGTTCAAAAAGTCGTCCAGCGCATCGCGCAGGGCGGTGATGGTTTTTAGGTCGCCCAGTTCAATCGCCCAGTTGCCTTTCTGGTCGTCGGTGCTGGCTCTGAAAATTTCGATACGCTCCAGCTTTCCATTCTCCAGTGTCACTTCCAGCGCGATGGGCGCTCCCTTGTAGTCACCGAGCGGGTACTGGGTCGTTTCTCTTGTTTTTTTAATCAAACTCATCGTTTCAAGATTTTGAAGCCGCAGTTGCGCGGTACGTGTACAAGTAAAAATAATGCGAGTAATCACCCACCAGCATTGTCACCAATAGGTCACAGCATTCCTTCATCGTCACGCCGGGTGCCGGCTCTATGCGTACATATTCGCCAGCTGGTGTCACCGTGTAGTATTTGTTCGCTTTTTGCAGGGTCGTCAGCACTTGTTTAGCAGTGATGTGCAGGCTACCCACTATTTTCAGGTTGTAGCCAGTCGCGTCCGGGAAAATGCGCAATGCTTTGAGGCTGTTGTCTCCTTTGCCATCTTCCTCGCCCACCATGAGGGCATCTATGTAGTTGTGTAAGCAGTGGGTACAGGCGGGTGCTTGGTTTACCCGCGCTTGGTATTGTGCAGTGGCGCTCCCCGCGAGGCACAGCAGTAGTAAAAAGGTCGTCAAAAAGTGTTTCATAGTATGATAATTGTTATTTTAAATATTACTCTGTTTTAGCGCATCCCGTATCAACACCGCCAGTTTGTCGAATTTTTCGTCCATTTTATAGCCCTCGTACCGATTCAAATAATAAAGCACTGTGGAATGGTCCCGCTTAATGGTAGTCGCTATTTCATGTAGAGAGTAGCCTCGAATCCGGGCTTCATAGCACACAATGCAGCGAATGTCGGTCATGGGTCGTTTCCGGGTGTCTGACAAAAAAGCCAACTTTTCTACTTCTGCCACTCTCAGAGCCTCCTTGATTAATTGCTGAATGCTGAGAAGCCTATATTTTTTATCTTCTATTTCTTTAAGCCCTGCCAATTTGTATCCTGTACCAAGGGCAGTATACAGTTCTTTCATCAGTAAATTATGCCGACGTGTCCAGTCAGAGATGTCGAATTTCATCATAGATTTGCAAATATTTTTAGTTGGTTCGGGTCATTTACATCGGGTAATCCAGCCTCTTCATTCACTTTTGGCACTGGCTTATCTAAAAGAATTACATTCATATCATATTCGTAATCAACTATATACTTAGCTCCGCAACTATCACACTCCTGTTTAGAGTGTCCCGACCCACTTGGGTCATTATCCCACTCCGAAGTTTCCCAATTTTGAGAATCGCCACAATGCGGACAATCAAAGTCCCAGTCAATACTAAAGCTCATAATTACTCTGTTGTTATTAGTTTTAAAAAAATGTGACGGCTCGGTTTCGATACCGCCACACTAAACCCCGTAAAACCAAATGAAAACAATCTTTAGCTGCGGAGCCGGGACTCGAACCCGAACTTCCAGGCACTCTATCCAATTGAGCTACTCCGCAGTTGCGTCTTTCACATTTATAAAGACACGAGACAATTCTAAGTAGCCAACTTCCTAATATTTGTCTTACCCACTGCTTACACAACTACATTTACTTTCGCCGTTTTAGCGAATTGAACCACTTTTGCTAAAAGCAATGCCCGGCTTATTGGTCGCTTTATCGTTTTGACTGTCTTTATTAAAGACTTTGCTGAATTTCATACGTTTTTGATTTTAAAGTATCCCGCCCTTGCGAGCGGGACCCGTGTTCATAGTCATGTTAGCAAGAAAAATACCTTTTGGTTGTTGTAGTACAGCCGCTCAAAGCAGTGCTGGGTAGAGGTGAACCAACAGCACGCTTCGTTTTTGTGAGGAGTCCTCCGCATCGGACCCGCTCGGTTGCAGTTTTCTGTATATACAGAAGGTCGCAACAATTTTGAGATGAAAGTAGAGTATGCCATCTGACTTGCACAGATTCCAGGGGCAGCTACTTGGGCTGCACTTACACCTCCAGCTCTTCTGCTGGAGTTCCTTTTGGTGTAGGCATCGGCGCACAGTGGTTGAAATCCACAATGCGGGCTGTGGTCTCGACTTTAGGGCGAGATTGCACCGTGCGTAGGGCATCAGCATATTTAGGTACTGTATTTTTGATCAATTCTTTTATCTCCTGTAATCCTTTCTCTTGCAAAAGCCTTTTAGCAACTCTGACGGCACTCTTTGGGTCATCATAACAATAAGGCGTGATTAATCTACCGGTTGTTAACTCAGATACATTCCAGTACCTATCACCTCCTTTAGCCTCAGAAATCGGCTCCTTATGCAAGAGCCAAAAAAATTCTTCAAACCCTAAAATAGTGATTAGGTATCCGCTTTGCTTTCGTATTTTCCCGTCGTGCGTTGGGGAGACAAAAGATATTTTCCGGTTCTTTCCCATCGCCGCTATTCGATTTCAAAGGTGAGCGTAGCATCCAATTCAAAAACCTGCCCTTTGGTCATAATTTTCACGCCAACCGCAGTGATGGCGTTGCTACCCGCTATTGTTGCAAGCCGGAACAAGTAATCCGTGCCGCCAATTTCATAGCCGGTTTCTGCAGCAGGTGGCAGGTAGATGTATTCTCCGATACCGGGCATCCGGCGGGCGGTGTGCTTGCATTTGTACACGCCAGGTAGCAATACCGTCTTTGCACCTTCATCGTCATTCATAGCCGTTACACTGATGCGCAAGTGCATCGTTTTACCGATTACTTTGTAATAGCCAGAAGTGGTAACAGCTGAAAATCCACTACCTAAAACAGGCGTGTAAGGAATCCAAGTACCCACGTTCATGGTGGCGAGCGGTACATAATTTGTGCCGGTGAGTTCGGTATGCACCAGCGTCATGTATTCGTATAGGTGCACGTTTTTTTGTGCGCCGCTACCGTAGGTAACTGGGTTTTGGAGTCCCAAGGTGGTATCTATGCGAAATTTGTAAGCAGCACCGGCGGCAACGCTTTTTGTCACACCTGTTGCGGCAGACACGCGGTACAATTTTCGGTTGTAATACACAATCGCATCGAATGCCAGCGTAAAAGTGGTTGCTCCATCCGTTAGCGCAAAATCACCGAGAACAAGTGGCGACGTAGTGTTACCCAGCGTGATGGCGAGTGCCTCGCACACATCGTACACACTCTGCTGGATGTAATACAAGTCGTTGTTGCTGCGCTTGTGTCCACCAAGGTTGTCGGTCGAGTTAATATTCAAAAAATTCATAGCAAAGTCATTTGATTGGCAGTGGCTGCCGGTTTTTTCTTGGGCTTACGAATGGCTTTTACCAGTTCGTCGCACCATATTTTATCCAAGTCTTCGTAAGGGTAGCGCACGTTGTACATCTGCTCATGCTTCATAGCGAGGTAGAGCGTCGCCTCGCCGATGCAAAAGAACTCGCAAAGCACCGTGTCAATAAAGTGTACATCGAGTCGGTATTCTTGCAAATACTTGTACATCAGTTGGATGCGGTAATACCGCTTACGCTTATTTGCCTCTGCCAGACTCATGTGGTATCGTGGTCTATTTTCCAAAATAGGATTAGCAACACATTTGCACTGTAATCATCGAAATCACTCAGGTCGTACTCGTATCCAGCCAATTTGAACGCTAATGCTTCCTGCATTTTCAGGTTGAAAGCCGTTTGCTCGGTCGGCGCAAATACGAGTTTAGGCGCTAATCGTTTCAATATTTCTGAGAGTTCACACAGTAGCAGCTTATTCAAGTCGTCTTGTTCTTTGCTCAGGTTCACTATCATCAGGGCGGTAAAGTCGTGCAGCACCCGCAGCTCTGCGCCCGATAGTTTGCCGAGTTTCACTTTTGTTTTAGCCATGTTCTTCCGCCGATGGTGATAATTAATGCGCCTACGAGTATCCAAATCAACCAATCTTTCCAGCGGTATTTCAGTATTACGGTGCGTGTCTTCGTCTCAGTCGGGCAGGGTACTTGTAGGGTATCTCGCACAACAATTGTATCTGGCTTCACTTGTATATCAAGGTTAAGCCGTCGGCGTGGCTGGGTGGGTGGCACATTCACGCGCAATAGCGTATCTTGGAATATTGCCAGTTCACCTTTGAGTCGTTTGGTTTCAAATAGTAGGTTGGTATCCAAGTCCCCTGATACCGTCCACGTCCATGTGCTGGTATCAACAGGCAGTGGTACAGATATTTCGATTGGAAAAGGCGTAAGTACCTGCTGCGTATCGCGCTCCGTTTTGAAGAAGTCCGGGTTTTTCGTCAGCCAACGGTCCATTTTTTTCGGAGTCATGCAGGAGCTTAGTAAGAGCGCCCACAGCAAAAACACAAGTGCCACAATTTTACGGGTCCACTTAGTGATGTCGCCACGTCCATTTTTCACCGGCTCGTAGCCTAATCCGCGCAAGTGTTTCCACCATTCCGATAGCTTGTTGGTTGGGATGCGCTTATCTGCTGCTTCGCTCCACTCATCCGGAAAGTCGTTGGTCTTTTTCGGTGCTGCTTTAAGACCCGGTAACTGATACAAGGCATTGATATTGTTCACATAATTGCGGATACTCTTGGGTTGCTTGCCCCACCACTCCGTGTTTTTGAAGTAAGCGTTGAGCAATTCATCCGTGACTGGCGTGCCAAAAATGTCTTTCACATCGCTTTTGTGGGTAATGTAGGGTTTGCCCGTGTGCCGACGATACGCCGCACTGAAGACCGCTATTTTATCCCCTACACTACTGAGCTTGATGCGTTCCATGTATATCATACCCTCGTAATGCTGCTGCTTGGCTTCCATATCCGTCTCCAGCAACGGCACCGGCGCATTCACCGCTATTTCTTCCCAGATGAACGCCATCTTGTGGATACCCTCAAGCGCGTAGAGCTTGCCGTCGTGGTAGGTCGCTATCATGTGTTCGAGGCAACCCGGTCGTCCTATTTTGTACTGTTGGATGCGCATTTCTCTAAATGATTTTTGTACATTTTTTCAAACTGTGTGATGAGCTTCGGCAGCTCCTTTTCGGTGTAGTCATTGAATGTCTTTTTCCTGTAGCCACGCATTTTGCAAAAGCCATTCACGCGGTCCATATTGATTTTGCCATCTTCGGTTTCCCAGTCCATCTCGTGCGCCAATGCCAGTATCTTGCGCTGCATCCGGTTCAGGCGGTTATCCGGTCGGAAGGTATCCGACTCGCCATTCAGGGCTTTGATGAGCGCGATGGCTTCGGTCGTTTTCATCGCCCGGATGCTGGTCGTCCGCTGATTTGAGAACTGGCTTACCAAGTCCTCCTTATCCTCTTCAGTCAGCCCACGATTGGTGATGATAGTGCGGATTTGGATGATGTACTTTTTGTCGAGTGCCATATCAAAATGGATTTTAACGCGTTCCGTGTAAGTGTCTCCGACAATAAACCTTTCCCGCCGCAGCTTTTGACATACAGCCTTTGTGTGCGCACTGTTCTTCGCGGTTGCGCAGCTGCGCTTGCCGCCAGCCTTCGGTAAGTAAATCTTCCAGCCGATAAATGTATTTTATCGTGTGTGCGATAAAGTTTTTCATAGTGCGTTTTTTGTGGGAAAGTGCGGGGTGGTTATGCGCCCCCCGCCGAAGTCCCATGAATATATAGTTAAATAAAAGCCAGATAAAAAACCGGGTACTGCTACCCGGTTGCAGCGTCTCGTGCCACTTACGCCCCTGATAATCTTAGCCAGTTATGCCAACCAAGTGGTACTTGGAAACTTTGACTAAGCCTTGTCCAAGATGGCAGATTATCTGCGTGTTACCCATCCGCGAGGCAGCGGTAAGAGGGTTAAACTCAAAGTTTTACGATTGTTCTTTTGGGAAAGGGCGAGGCGGTTATGCGCACCCCGCCAATACAATCCCATAAATACGTGTCACACGAGTTTAGGCGTGTTTCACGCTGTACGATACGGTCGTCTTGAATGACAGCTTGCACTTTTGCAACAGCTTTGCCAGTACAGTATTGAAGCGGCTGGCTTTTTCGAGGCTGGTCACGTCCACGCTTGTTTTGATGTAATCCACTGGCAGTTCTGCCAGCAGTACCTTTAATTGCGCGTCCTTGTCCAGCCGGGTGTCTGCCAGTGCCAATTGTGCTGGGTTGTTGCGCACCACAATCTGGTAGTCAGTGCCGACCATTTTTTCGCCCGTTTTTTCATAGTATGCGGCTATCACTTCTTTCAGGGTAGCCTCTTCGTCTGCCAGTGCCTTCTTGAGGGCGCTGATTTCAAGAATTCGAGCTGCCGATTGCTCTGTCTTAGTTTGTTCGGCTTTCGTCACTTTCATGTACAGCAGTTTTGGTTAAGTCCGCACCGCTTTGTTGCTGTTTGTCAAATACCCTATCCATCAGATGCACGTAGGAGGATAAGCCGTACCGCCCCACTTTTATCTCTTGTACAAAATTCCGGTACTCCTTTTCTACATAGTGCGCTTTGTCCGTTCGGAGTGCCTCAATGCCATAGCATCGAATAAAATCCATCGTGAGTTGGCGAAACTGCCTGCGCCACCATGCCCAGTAGATAGCCGAGCGTTCAAGGGTGGCGATGAGCCGCTCGTTGTCCTTTTCCATCTCTGCCAGCCACGCCATGCCTGCCTCATACGTCAGTATATTGTACTGCGCTTGGCTGATACCAGCAAGGTTCTGTATGAGGGCATCCCATTTCATGCTGCTTCTGCGGCTTCGAGTTTGGAAGTGGGTTCCGGTATCGCGTTCTTGTACTGGAGGTCTTGTATCAGGGTGCGCAGGGTGCCGTAGTTGTCGCAGTGGTCCAATATGTAGCGGACTTGGTCGGGCTTCTCAATGCCTTGGTCTTTGCAGATGGCAAGGATGTCGTTTCCAATCGCCTTATCCTTGGGGTTAAATTTCCTCACCGAGCGCAAGTTGCCAAAGCGACGACGAAACTCGCGGTAGCCCAGCTTGTCCTTCATCGCAAACTTGTAAATCTTGTTTTTCAGCACTTCCGTACCGCAAAGGACGAAGCCACAACGGTTTTCGAGCTTGTCAAAGAGCAGTTTCATCAGCATCAGGTGCGCGTCGCTCAACTTATCAGCTTCATCAAAAATGAGCAAGGGGTTTTGTACGCCCAAAAGCTCCTTCGTCACTGCCAGTATCATCTCGCGCGGCGTACCTTCTATGTTGAAGCCCATCGAGCGCTGTATCTCCCGGATGAACTCTTTAGGGCGCATGACTGTGTCGCACTCAATGAGGTAGGCATCAGCCGTTTTGCTGGCATATTCACGGAGTGCCCACGTTTTGCCAGCACCCGTGTATTCACTTACCATCTGCGCAGTAGCTTTCGCTTGTGCGTTTTGGCAAACGCGGTGGATGGTGCGCAAGACCACCGTTGGGTAAACCGCCCAAGTGGATGGCAGGAATTGCGCAGCGAGTTGTTGCCACTTCTCGTCACCGACTTGGCTCCAAAAATCTTCGCGCATCACATAGCTGACGTGCGATGGTGACATTTCACAAATGGGTGCCATTTTGTTCTGACTCAAGCCCTTGGCATCCATGTAAGCGCGAATGGCTTCTACTACTTTGCGTTTCTTTTCGAGTGTCATAATTTGTTAGCGTTTTAAGTAAAAAATGGGATTCATCAGTCTTCATCCAAGTACATATTTTCAAGTTCGCGTTTCCAGTCCACTTCTTTTACCAATGTGCTTTTGTATGCCGTTTCAGCCGCATTCAATTGGTCCTTGAATACTATCGAATGCCCCAGATTAAGGTCGTTTTCGGCTTGTATCGCCGCCAATTCACCCTTCACCTCATCATACACTTCGTCTTGTAATGCCAGCAGTTTATTCAATCGTGCGCGGTCGCCTTCTTTAAAATCGTGCGCCGCCATCGGCACCATTTCCGCCGCTACTGCCATTAGTGGCTGTCCAGTGTCATCCAACACTGGCTTTCCTTTTTGGTACAGATACACATAGTCCAAGCAATCCGGGTCGTACACGATTTCAAAGCGGTCCTTGGCGTAGCGTTTGTAGAATTTCGCGTCAATGACCTGAAAAACGTGTTCTATATTGTCAATTTGGAGGTGAATACCGTCTTTATGGTAAAGGTTCGCGCCTTTGCTGCGTTCCCAAAACATGGACACATACGTCCAAGTCTCTATGATTTTACCGCCACTGTTGGCAGCATCGTACAGTTTGTTAGGGGCTTCGCGCTTCTTGGTTGCCATGTTATTCCACACTGTGATGGCTTTATCCAGCTGTTGGAGTAGCTGCTCCAAGTCGGGCGTGTCCGATTTATGGGCTTTCAGAAAATCGGGATTGAAATGGCTATCCTCTTTCTTAGTCCGCACATTCATACCCGCCCAGTTGTCAAAGTACCGCAGCACCAGCTGTTGGAATTTGCCCAAAATTCCTTCTATCACTTTACTCTGCGGCTCGTTGGGCTTTGCCGGTGTACACAGCACATCCAATCCAAGCGTTTCCAACTGTTCAAATAGCCATTTTTGCGACTCTATCGCCTTTGAGTTGTCATATCGCCACTGTCGTGGTACGCGCATATTGGTACTGATGGCGTTTTTCATTGCGCGGCGCACGGTGTCGCCATCTTCGGTCAATCCTACGGAGTAACCGATAATTTTCCACGAAAAAGCGTCAATGACCGGAAAGAAATACATCCTGTTGTAGGAGGAAGTCTTTACTTCCCACTGGCCCTTTTTCTCGTTCCACTTTTTCACGTCGCGCTTGTAGTAGAGGTCGAGCGGCGTACCGTCCATTTCCCACAGTAAGTCGGGTGCGCTGGGACGACTGCGCAGTAGGGTTGGTTTGTATTGGTTGCGCCAATAGTCTTTACCTTGCCTGCCCAGCACCCATAGTTGCGCCACCTTCGGGTCATTCAGGAAGTTTGACACCGTCTGGGTCGTCACTTCCTTCCAGCCACGCCGTACCGCCTCTTTGTTGTACTCGCGCCGTATCACCGGAAAAGAAGGCTTATGTGCATCGGCTGCCAGTGCGATGAGATAGCTGTGCTGCGCTTCGGTAGCAATTTTGGTCGGGTTCTGGTTGCCACGCCGCCCATTGAGCAGTGCCGCTGGTCCATCTTCTTGGTACTGCTTTATTTTCGTGCGCAGGTAGCGTTTGTTGGCGATGCGCAACACCTTGTACTCTTGTAGCCATTCAAATGCCTGTTCAAACAGTTCGTCGCGGTTTTCCCAGCCCAATACTTTCAGCGCGGCTTTGTGCCGGATACTGCCAAGCAGCTCAAATACACCCGCCACATAAGCGTGTTGCATTGCATCACTTGCGGGCAGCCGTAGCGCATAGTAGTCATAATGGGCTGGCTTCACCAGCGTTGTCAACTTGTTGTTTTGCAGGCGCTCCGCTCGCTTGTGAGCGTCGCCAAAATGCTGCGTCAGTGCGTCCTTGTACTCGTCCTTCAGGGTGTCAAACTGCACCAGCAAGCAACGTTCATCCGAAGGGTCTTTGATAGAATTCCAATATTTCCCTCCCCTTCTACAGCCTCTTTCGACCGTATCGTCTTTGATACCGCATTTTATGAAATCATCCAACTCGATGTAGAGCGCTTTGCCAATGTGCTTCATAGTTCCTTTTCACTTTTCAGAAGCAAGCGCTTCATCCATCAGTTTGTCGTATGCTGTGCATACTGATTGTACCAAATGTGCCGACACCTCATGGTTAGGATTGGCATGGTCTATCTGCGTCAACAAAGCCTCGTGACCCTGTGACACCCATAGACTGGGTTGCATTTCTCTGATGTCGTTTGCGTACAACTGGGCAAATAGTTGCCAGAGCAAAGCCGTGTAGTGGTGCACTGCTTGCGATACTTGCATTTCCCGCATAATCCGTGTGTTTTAAAGTTCTGTTGCGAAATTGAGATAGCCTCTCAAAGCCTTCTATTCGCCGAACCTTGGGGGGAAGAAGTACGGATTACTCTATTTGTTTGGGTTGTTTGGTTGGTATATCTGCCTCTTTTGGCTCGTCTAAGTATTGTTGTATCACATCTTTCCAATTGTTGGTCACGCACTGGTCATGTGCTATTTCTATTAGCTGCTCGCGGGTTATTTCCCAGCCAGCCGTTTTAAATCTTTCCAGTATAGGCTGCACATCTCGCTCTTTTATCGCGCTGCGCTGGTCCGTCATCCGGTGTACTTTACTCATAGTATGATTTTAGTTAATAGCTGCTATGATTTTATCGCTTACGCGCTGGTCCCGTGCTGCCTTGGCTTGCTCCTGCTCCGCCTTATATATTTTCAGTTCTTCCACTACCTCCAGTGCAGCGTTTATAACTGCCTCGCTCATATATTTTCCCTTCAGCACCATGCGTATCCACTCTTTTGAAGACCCCGTTTTTTCGGCAATTCGCTTCATCGCCCCAAATCTGTAAAGCCCTTTTTCGCGTAGCGCATCTCTTAATTGCTCCAATGCGTCTTTTTCCATTATCTTTTTTTTAACTTTGCGTTTCCCGTTCTTTCTTTGCTTGTGCAAATATATAGTCATTATTGTATAAAGTCAAACAAAAAGGTGTATATTTTCAAACTTTTATTACTTTAATATATAAATGACAGATTTTGAGCCTATTTCGCAAAGCGAAAGACTAAAGCAATTTAGAAAAAGTAAAAAATTGAGTCAAAAAGAATTTGCCGAAGTAATTGGCGTGTATCAACCAAACCTCAGCAAATACGAGAGTGGCAATAAAAACATAACAAACGATATGTTATATAAATTATATACATACGAACCAGACTTAAACCTTGACTGGCTTTTGACGGGTAGAGGTAGTATGTTCTACTCTACCCAAATTCACTTAAAAATACAAACGGAGGAGCAATCATTAAAAGACGCTGAAATAAAATTATTAAAAGAAAAGGTTCAACATTTAGAAAGTATGATAATTAAAATTTACACAGAGGATAAGAAGTAAACGTTTTTGTTTCTGCCAAGTAAATAGATTTGGTCAAAAATGTCCGCCTAATTGTCCGCCTAATTGTCCGCCTAATTTTTTTTTCGACCATTTTGTCGGTGCCGGCATCGGACCGCAGGTTGGGCGGTGGCAAGGCACCGGTGGGTGGTTTTTTTGAGAGGTAAGGTAGTGTTTACGGGTGTTCTCGTAGGTTGGTCTTGTGTAAGATAGATGTGTTTGATATGGTAGTCAAATCGTTCAAATCGTTCAAATGCACCCCGCTTATACACTCTATTTTTCAAAATGTGTAGTTTTGGTTTTCACACCAAAAAACCAAAAAACCTTCACATCTCATTGATAATTAATCACTTAATCAAAAAATCGACGTTTTTGAAAAGTGTAGTTTTAGTTTTTGACCCATCAACTGTTTTTTGATCTTCACTATCG
>Ga0163152_10001415_pt1 | contig 37942 bp, 51 predicted proteins | sample OliLakLV19MP8IB2_FD_148635 | JGI IMG/M metagenome (GOLD analysis project Ga0163152, IMG submission 148635) | Freshwater microbial mat bacterial communities from Lake Vanda, McMurdo Dry Valleys, Antarctica - Oligotrophic Lake LV.19.MP8.IB-2 | ecosystem: Environmental > Aquatic > Freshwater >...
GGCGGGAACGAGGGGGCCGGTTGGTACGGTCCCGGCTGGTATGGTCCCGGCTGGTAGTTTGGGGGTGTTACGGGGTTGAAAGGGTCCGTACTTGGCGGGGTAGCAAACGGGGGAGTCCGTTGCCCCGGCCCGCTGGCGGGGGCTTCCCCCTTGTAGTTTTTTGGCCCGGACTCTACCAAAACCTTTGCGTACCGCCTAACCGATTTGGCGATTTTATCGCGCAGCTTGGCGGGGTTCCCGTCGTAGCCCGCCTCTTGCATAACGACCGTGGCGGGGTTGCCGTAATCGCCATTGCGTGGGGGTTGGATTACCAACGTAGGGTAGCTACCGATCTTGTAGCGTTCCGTCCGCCATTTTTGGGTAGCGTCTGCCGTACTGTATACGTTGAAATGCGCCCAAGCCCGGCTAGTGGTCTTGCCCGTGGTAGGGTCCGTGGTTTCGACCGCCTTAATAAAAGCGTTCAATTCGGGGGACTTAACGAAGTCCACTTTAAGCGCTTCGCACGATGCGCAGCCCGGCGTAGTAAACAGCGTGATAAACCATTGGTGGTTATCGTCCGGGGGCGGGGCCATTGCGCTATTAAACAAATCATCTTCGTTAGCCCGTGGCCCTTCCCCGGCTACGGTAACGCTATCGCCCCGGCGGATTACTTCCGCCGTTTCAACTTGTGGCGGGGGCGTTAGGTCCGCCGCCCGGCCGTAGATCGGAAGGGTAGCCGCTACAAGGGCTACCAAAATTAGAAACCGTTTCATTTTTCGTACTCCGTGGAAACAAGGTAGAAACAAACAAACGACACTATAGAGAGTTAAAGCCCTACCACCATTTAACGTAAATTGGTAGAGGGGGCGGGGCGGGGGTCTTTAGGATTACTACCCATTGCCCACTAGCCAAATGCAACCGCCTAAATTCGCTTTCGCTGTACTCGTCTATACGGCTAGGCGAATTATTGTTGCAAACGTACCACGTACCGCGTTCCGGGTTGTACCAAACGAGGGTTTGGAAATGGGAACCGCCAGCCCCGATAGCCGCCATGCGCCCATTGCGGGCCGCCCATTTCATCCAATCCCAAGTATTACTACCCGTTACGTTGTAGATCGGAATTTTCCGCCTATCGGCGTAATCCTCTACCCGTTGGGGGCCGCTCCCGCCGCGTACTGCTTTGCCGTAGTCCGTGTCCCAAAGCAGCGTAAGGGCTTGCGGACAATTCCCTTGCCATGCGGCCCCCATCCCAATGGAACATTGCACGCAACTACCATCGGGATTACGGAACCAAACCCGCACGTCCGCCGGTAAATCCCGTTGGTCCCCTTGGATAACCCGGCTATCTTGGGCGAATACGCCCGCCGGAATTACCAAGAGTAGTAATGCCCCAACAATCGCACGCATAGAATTTCCCTTTCCTTAGTAAAAGCAGCGGACTTTATCCGCCCAAGCGAATGGCCCGGATACGTCCGGCGCTTGGCGGTATATCTCCCATCGTTGCCCCGGCCGGACTCCGCTTACTAATCCGATATGCCGTGCTATGTACGGATGTATTAAGTACGTTTCGTAGCCGTGTACGCGGGCCGTTTCACAAATTGCGCTATCGTAACAAGCGCGAATATCAACCCGATTACTAAAAAACTCTATGGCGTCTTCGTAAAACGGACGAGTAACGTAGAGTAGTTGGGCGGTTACGTTACCAACCGGAACAACTCCCGGCGGGTACTCTTGCCTATGGACCACGGTTACGCCCGAAATGATGCCGGGGCGTTTATGTCTTTGCTTGTTTTGGTAGTCCAGCGAAACGATAGCGTCTTGGATTTGTTGGAACCAATCCGGTTTTAGTAGCAAATCGTCTTGCAAGAGTAGGAACCCGTCCGCGTTTTTGCACGTAGCCGCCATAAAGTTAATAGCGAAATTGGAAGCGTTCCAAACCCCTAACGAGTCTTCCGAAATTCGCATAACATTTACTAAACCTTGCAAGCAGCGTATCGAAACGCAATCGTTTAGGTTTGGTAGTTGTAGCTCCGCTGGCGGGGTTGGGAATTCCGGCATAGGACCAATGTAGGTTTGCTCGTTCCCGTAGAGAAAGATATACCCTTGGTAAGTAACGCTCCCATCGTCGAAAACGAAAACGGGGCTTCCGTCGATGGAAGACCCGGACAAACTGCGCAGCGTAGCGTTTAGGTACGCGGGCCGATCTTTGGTAACTATTCCGATTGGGACCATTGATAAACCATTCCTAGTCTTGGTACATCGTTAGCGTAGAGGAACAAAAGACCGCTTTACCAGTAGCTTGGTAGATTTGTTTAGCTTGGTTATCTCCGCTTTCGACGAAGACCATTAGCGTTTCGTCCGCTAGGTAGGCGTCCGCTTTACGCTTGAAAGGGTAGCCGTCTTCGCTTGCTCGTTCCTTGGTAGTCTTGGCGGGGTTCATTTCCAGCCGGTCCCACGCTACGCCATGCCGTAGTAGCCATTGCTCCGTAGCCGCCCTATGGCGTTCCAAACGGTTGGTAACGATCAAAGGGATACGATAGGACCGCTGGACGTAGAGGGGCTTGGCGTTGGCTATACAGAATTCGTAGCCGCCCTCGTCCGCGTCCACTAGGGGCGGGTCCACGCAAAGCGCCCCGTCTATGTCCCAAGCGGTATAGCGTTGGCCCCCTTGGTTTAGCCAATTCCATTGAAACCAACGGGGGGCGTTAATAATGCGGGCGTAGAAGTTTACCCGGCTTGCCGCGTCCGCCGTTGCGTAGACCGCCGCCGTATACAACCTATCGTGCCATTCGGGGCGGGCTATTAGTAGCTCCGTTTGCAATCGGTTAATGTCTTCCGCCCTAACTACCGCGTCTTCTACGATCAAAATAGGGGCGTCCGTGGGGACTTCCGCCGCGTGGTCCATTCTCCGCCCGGCCCCGCATAGTAGCCCGGTCTTAATAAAGGTTTCCAGACAACCTACGGGACAATGGTAATGGGTAGCCAAGAGGATAGCCGGAAGTAGCCCGGAACGCGCAACGCCCAAGACCGCCCCAATTCCCGGCGGTAGTTGGCCCGATAGGTTTAGCACGTCCCGCCCAAGATCGGCCAACGTGGTAAATTCGATTTTTGGTAGCCGCTCTTTCATTACGCCCGGACTCCGCTAATAGATAGGTCTAGTATCCCGTGGTTATGGCCCCGCACGGGAACCGGGCTACGAAGATTGGTAAAGCCCACTCGTTCTAGCAACCCCTTTAGGTAGCGGTAATCGAAAGCGGCTTTATGCCAATCGCCAGCGTCCGGCCCGTGGGCGTACATCCGGCTATTAAATGCCAATACCGGGTCTTCGTTTGCTCCCATCGGCCGGTAGTTACCAGCCGCCCGCCTATGCTGGTAATGAGTAATGAGGGCGTCCAAGTCCGGTACGTGGATTTCCAAGACCCCGCCCGGCTTTAGTAACGAGTACGCTTGCCGTAGGGCGTGTTCGGAACGAGTCCAAGGGATATGCTCTAGGACGTGGGAAGCGTGGATAACGTCAAACGAGTTACCCGGAAAGGGCAACGCTTGCGCGCCGCCCCATTCGCCTACCCGGTCCATTCCTAAATGCCAACCGTCCCGCATTTCGTTAGCTCCCCTACGGAACCCGATACCCCTTGCCCTTACGTCCAACGTGTACCACTTATCAAACGGACGTAAGGGAAAAATACCGGGGCCAATGTCCAGCCCTAGCATACGTGCAACCCCACTACTACTATTAACGTGTCAATCGTCCCCTCTTGGTTTTGGACCCCTACCGTTGCCGTAATCCGGTAATCGTCCCGGCTGGTAGGATTGGTAACGGTAAACGATACCCGTTGCCCATCGTTGCTATACGTGGCGTTGCTAATCGCCCCGCCGGAAGATCGGTTAATAGATAGATCGTAGACCCCTACTACCCGCTCCCCTTCCGCCAGTAAGTTACCAAACGGTATTTCGTAGTGGCGCTCGTCTTCGTCCAACTTCATTTCCAGCGGTTCGCCCTCTACCGCCGGGTCTTCTACCCGGACGAGGGCGCGTATCGTTTCCCGCCAGCTTGATAAACCCCGTTGGGAAATGTCCGTAGCAAACGATAACGAGTACATACCCGCCACGTTTCCGGCGGAAAGTCTTACGCGGGTCTTGCTCCCGTTTTTCTGGACGAGGGCGGAGATTACGGACGGGCCGCCCGCTTCCTCTATGCTGGCGGTAGGGGTAGCGTTGGTTTTTAACCGTTGCCCCGGTTTCAAGTAATCGGACCAATCCAACGTAAACGACCGGGTTTCCCCGGCTATTAAACGTATACGGTCTTGGGCGTCGTAGCATTTCATTTGGGCTTGTCCCCCCATTCCATCCGAAATTTAGCGGGCCGCTCGTTTTCCTTTACCAAAGATTCCACGTAGCCCCGATGGGAGTAGCCCGCCCAATAGGCCGCCCCGCAAAGCGTGGCGATACCTACGACAATGGAAACAATTTCGTAAACTCGTTTCATGGCGGACCAGCTCCGCTTAGAGAACGCCCGGACCACTAACGCAATGCCCAAGCAAACGAGTAGAAACGCAACGGCCCCACAAGGGCCAATGTCAAACCAACTATTAAACATACCCATAGCTCCCGTGTAAGAAACAAACCCCGCCTGGGCGTCCCGTGGTACTACGGAACGCCCCGGCAACTACTAACGGACCTTGGACTAATCCAAGGTAATATCCAACGCCCCATCGTCGTATTCTACGACGTTACCAACGGCGGTAACTTGCGATACGCCAAGCGCCGCGTACATAAGCATATTCCCCGCCGTGCTGGCGTCGAATAGCGCGCAATGGGTAAGCGTTCCCCAATCGCTGGTAACGATGGTTGGGAAAGTAATAGCCCCCGTATTTTCCGTGGCCCCGCTTGCCGCCGCGTCCCAAGTATTTTTCTGGACGCGCGCGTAGCCGTTGCCGGACGGTTCCGCTAGGCCGCTGGCGGAGTCCCCCGGATTTGCCGTAGAGAGTCCTACGTAGATATTTGTTGGGACCGTGAACGATGCAACCTTAAATACGTGGTCCAAAAATTTGTTGGCAAGGTAGGTAGAGAAACCGCCAGCATTGAACGAAACGACGATAGCGCCGATAGCGAACGTAACCACGTTGCCAGATACCACGCTATTAGGAATGGTAAGCGCTCCGTGTCCAAGGAAGTTACCGCCGCTACTGGCGTCGAATACCGCGTAATGGGCAATCGTTCCCCAAGACCCGCTAGCCGCCGGGAACGTAACCCCGGCCGCGTTGCTGGTAGATCGGCTAGCCGCCGTTGCCCACGAATTACAAACGGTACGGGCGTAGTTGTTTCCGCTTGGTTCCGCAATCGCGCTACCCGTGTCGGTTGGGGCCGCCGTCGAAAGGGCAATGTAGATATTTGTAGGGACCGTGTACGACGTGGTTTTAAGTACGTGGTCCAACAATTTCAATTCAAGGTAATTACTTGCGCTACCCATTTGCGTTTTTCCTTTTGCTAATCGTGTTCGTTAAGGGAGATTTCGGCGTACCGTTTTGGTAACTCCCACGTTTCGCCCGCCGGAACGTCCGGCCGATTGTTACTAAACGCTAGCCGCGCGTCCAAGACCGTGGCTAACTTCCTCGTTACGTCCACTTCCCCCGCCAACGAAACGGACCCTAACATAGCCGCCGTTAATTTTCGATGGTTGGTAAGCCCGGCGGAGATAGAAAGCCCGGCCGCTATTGTGGCCCGTAGAGAACGAGATAGAACGGACGCGCGAAAGTTAGTAGCTCCCGCAATCGTTGCCGTTAGCTTTCGATTGTTAGTAAGGGTTGCCGTCCAAGACATACGCCCGGCTACGGTAGATTGTAGGGCGTTATTTAGGCGGGGCGCTCCCATACTCTCTACCGCCGCAATGGTAGCCGTCAACTTCCGGCGGACGAGGGCGGGGGCGGTTATCGCCAGCCCGGCCGAAACCGTGGCGGTAACGCTCCGTAGATTAGCTGGCGTTGCCGTCAACCCAAGGGCCGCCGCAACCCCGGCCGATACGTGGCGGGTATTGATAACGGCCCCGGACCCGCCAAGCCCGGCCGCTATCGTGGTCGTTAGTTTCCGCCGCGCTCCCACGGACCCCGCAAACGAGGAAACCCCGGCTAGGGTAGCCGTTAGCTTCCGCCGGACAAGGGCCGCCGCCGGGGCTACGCTCGTCCCGGCTACGACCGTGGCGGTTAGCTTCCGTGTCACAAGATCGGCCGCCGTGGCTACGCTGGTAGCCCCGGCAACGGCCCCGGTTAGCTTCCTAGTAACGAGGGCGTCCCCGGACAAGGAAGTAGCCCCGGCAACCGTGGCGGTCGTTTTGAGGATAACGGGGGCGTCCCCGGTTAGGGATAGGCTGGCGGCTATGGTTGCCGTCAACTTTCGGACCACGGACAAGGGGGCCGCCCCGGCTTGGACCGCTCCCGCCGCCGTAGTGGTTAGCCCCCTCGTTACGTCCAGCCCGGCCGCCGCAAAGGTTACGCCAGCCCCAACCGTGGACCGCTGGTAGAGAACGGTAGATAGCGTCCCGGACCAATTAGTAGTCCCTTGGATTGTCCGGCGGGGGCGTATGTAGTTTGTCCAGCCCGCCGCCGCTAGATCGGTGGTAGCCACTATCGTAGCGTCCACGGGTTTTACCAATCCAAGGTAGGGCGTAGACGTTTCGATTACCGCCGCAACCGTGGCGGTTAGTTTCCTCTTGGACGAGAGTAGACCCGCGAACGAGGAAACCGCGTTTACCGTGGCGGCTATGGACCGCGTGTTTAATAGCGTCCCATCAAACGCCATGCTAACGGAAACGGTAGACGTTACTTGTAGGTACGTGTTTAGTAACGTAGCGTCCCCAAACGCTAGGGTAGTATGCGGGTCCGCCGTTAGCTTCCGCCGGTTGGTAACGGGGGACGTGGGGAAATTAAACCCTACGTCTATCGTGGTCGTTAGCTTCCTCGTTACCAGCCCTTCCGCCGTTGCGAACGTCGTACCGGCCGCTACCGTGGACGTAACCGGCTTTAGTAGCGATAGAGGGGCCGCCGCAAAGTCCGTACCGGCCGAAACCGCCGCGTCCACTTTCAAGATTACCGCCAGCGTAGCGCTAGAGAAATCGGTAGCCCCGGCAATGGTAGCCGTTAGCTTCCTCGTTACGTCCGCCGCCGCGCTGGCAAACGAGAAAGCGCCCGCAATGGTAGCGGTTAGCTTGGTAGTAAGCGCCCCGCCGCTACTCTCGTCCGGCGGAAAGACTACTGCTAAAAGGTACGGGTCCATTATTAAACGTCCCTAGATTTTAGTTCGGACCACGTCCGGCTAACTCCGTCGATGGTTGCCGTTGTTACGGCTATGACGGCTTCCCCCGCCGTCATACGGGCCGTAGTTAGTAGGTCTTTCTTATAGACCGAAACGCTACCCACTTGCGACATTGCGGTAGATGCTTGTAGGTCCGTTCCGTCCGCTCGTTTTATTAGTTGCAAGGTTACGTTACCGCTATCCTTGTCAACCAAGACCCCGTTACGATACCAACGTACCGTCCATTCGTCTTGCGAATTGCCCGTGTCTACGTTCACGTCGATACGCGCGTAGTAGGTTACGAATGGGACGATAGTAGCGCCGTCGTAGTGGAAATCTATTTGGGCTTCCCCGGACGGGCCGCTAATGTCTGTATTCGTTAGTATGTCCCCCACGGCTGGCGTTCCGCCTACCCGGTCAAACAAGATAGCGGTAAAGCGGCCCGTCCCGAAATTGGCGTGGGTAGGAATAGCGAACGTGTAGATACGGGAGTACGTACCTAGCTCCGTTCCGGGTACGTCGTAGTTATCTATATTGGCGTCCGTGAACGTGGCCCAAGTATTATTAGCCACGTCCCAAACCTTGCCGTCCGATGGGCGGAAAAATAACGCATACTCGTTATCGTCTTGGGAGTAGTGCCGCCTTATCAATTTGTCCGCCACGGATAGAACCCTTTACTAAAAGAGATAGCGGACGGCTACGATAGCCGCCGCAATGGTTAGCGATACGATGATTACCAACGCCCCGGCTACAAGCGCAGCGCGTCCGCTATCGTCTTCCTCGTTCAATGGTCTAGCCCTCTTGCTTGGTAACGAGGGCTTGGGGGCGGGCCGTAAAATTCCGCCGGTCCCGCTTTAGCTCTTGCTCCGCAATCACCTTGGTAATTGCCGCGTCCGCCGTTTCGGCTTCTACGGTCCACTTGTTCGCCCCAAGGGTAACAACGAACATTTGGGGGCCGGTACTTGGTTTGACTTTCGCCATAGCTTTAGACTCCGTTAATAAAGAGTAGGGATAGAAGACCTACCGCCGGGTACGTCTTGGGAGTCCAAGCCCTAAGACGCCCCGGCCGGTAGGCAAGATCGGCCCGCCGCTAGAGGGCGGGGTATTGGACAATTCCGTTTTCGTCCGTGGCAAGATCGGCCGCCCGTTCCTCGTCCAGCGGTTCCGCCGTAATCGGGTGTTCGGTCCCGATGATACCGCAAAGGGTAACGAAAAAATCTTTGGCGTCCCCGGCGCTATCCGCTTGCAAGACCGCCGCCAGCGGTTTGGCCCGCCCGTCTTTCAAGGTAACGAGGAAGACCGGCCCCCCCTCGTCCGCGTCCGGCGCGCCCTCGTTTTTCGTGTCAACCGCTCCGTTGCCGCCCTTTTGCTTGTTCCGCTTTACCTTAACTTTTGCCATGTTCGTAGCTCCCGTGTAAAGAATGAGTTTTCCACGTCAACCACGGACCCTAGCTACGCCCTCGTTAATTTGCCAGCCCGCCGGACAAGATCGGCGCATAAAAAAACCCGCCGTAAAGCGGGTTACTAAGCGGGGTCCGATCTAGCGGACGAGGATAAACGAAACCGTTTTTCCATCGTCGGCTACCACGTCCCAACCCTTGGGGGTCTTTACCAATTCGGACGGTACGCCCTTATCGGCCGCCAGAATGGCGGAGAATTTTAGGGCCGCTTCGTAGGGCAAGCGGGTTTCGTAAGAATGGACTACGGACATTTTCGGGCTTTCTTTGTTGGGGTTGCGTTGCGACATACCAGCATTTTAATAACCATCGTCCGAAATGCAAGCCCCCATTATTAAAATTAGTAGAATTATTCCGGGGTTTAGGGGGGTATAGCGTGTAGCCTACTCCCTACCCCTCTATCTTACTACCTTATTACTATTAGTAATGAATAGGCAAATTTACTTTAGAATACCCCCCGCCCACTATACCCCCGGAAGCGCGGGAATAATTACCGCCGCCCGTGTTATTACGTGTTATCGCAAACGTCCCGATAAGCGGTAATCGTCCGGTAAACGCTCCGCAAGCGAATAGCTACGTACTGGCGAATAGGCGGGGCGTCTTCCGCATTGTAGCGCCGCTCCCCGTAATGCCAACGGCTACGGGGTCCGGCCGCTTCCGCCTCTTGGACGAGGGCTACCAACAATTGGACCGCCAGTAGCGCCCGTAGGGAGAATCTTAGCCGTCCCATCCGATTAGCTCCCGTATGTCCCGTAGGGGCGGATACTCCCCCGGCGGACAATCTCGCCTTACCAACGCATAGCAACGGGCGCACCAAAGGTTAATACCGTCGATAGATACCGCCGCCGGTTCCCGTAGGCAATAGGTGCATTTGCCAGCTTGTCCGCGCAAGATCGGCCGGAACCGCATACCGTTGTAGAGTAGCCCCCGGCCCGCTATCTCTTTAATAATCTGGCATACGCTCCCGCAATTGCAAGACCCGCCGCCCTCGTTCCGTACCCGGCAAATTTGGGTTATGACTAGCTGGCGTTGGGTATCGGGTACAAACGCTTTAATAACTTCGTCTTGGTTCGCCACGTTACCCCCCTACGATTTTGGCGTTTGGAAATTGGTTAATAACCCGCTCTAGCTTTCGTATCGCCTCTTGCGGGTCTAGCCGCCATGCGGTAGCGAAATTGGTAGTTGTTTCCCACGCTTGCCCGTCGTAGCCGTCCAGCCAAACCCCGGCGCTACATTCGATCTTAACCCCGTTGCCCCCTCGTCCACGGGTCCGGGGGCGGGCGCTCCGCTTTCTGCTTGCTCGTCTTGCCATGTTAAGGGTTCCTTTTAATAGCTCCAATCCGCGTTACCTAGCGTTTCCTCTACGCTGCTTGCGTGTTCGCCCGCCAGCGTTTCCAAATCATCGGCAACGCTTTCTAGGCTGGACTCTAGGGCGTCTAGTTGGTCTTTCCGCTCTTGCAATAATTCCAGCGTAGGGCAACCATTGGGAAACGCTTGCTCTAGGTTACTAATTTTCTCGTCTTGCTCGTCCCGCAATTCGCCTACCCGCTCCGCAATCGCCCGGACGGCTTCCGCCGCCGCTTGGCTATCCCCGTGGTCTATCGCCCCGTAATCGTCTTCTATGTCGTAGAGCGTTGCCAGATAGTCCGATTGCGTTAGTTGGGACCGCTTGGGCGGAGTCTTACTAACCCGCTTGGGGCCGTAGGCGAATTTCCACCAATAGTAGCTATCCCCTTTCTTAATGCCGCTTCCCCGAATTGCCTTACGCGCTTTCTTTACAAACGTAGCTCTAGCCATTGTCTGGACTACCTTAGATAGACCCCGTTACTAATTCCCCGTTTAGTAAGACTTCATAAGCGGCCGGGGCGGAACCGCTTACGCTATTAACGTAGCCTTTCAATTGGGCAACGGCTTCTAGTAGCCCGCCCTCTACCCGTAATTCCCCGCGTATCTTTTGGCGGACTCCGCCAATCGTTACCCAACCGATGAAAATTACCCGGTGGATTTCCCCGGTAACGCGAATGGCCCGCCGGGTATCCCGTTCCAATTGCTCCGCCGCGCACGTTAAGCAAGGTTCCTCTACGATCAAATGACCATTAGGGCAACGCCAGCCAACGGCCCCGCCGGTCCCCTCTACCGCGTTGCCAGCCCGCCCCAAGACCGCCTTTACGCGGGCGTAATAGGTCTTAGCCCGGCGGGCTATTTCCTTGTAGCTGGCGTCCGGGTATTTCGCCCGGACCCGTCTTATCTTCGTTTCTAGCTGCTTGCTTATACTCATTTAATAACCGCTCCGTAACCTTTGCCAATTGGAAGTCCGCCGCGTGGGCTATCCGCTCGTCCGCTGGCGTATACAATCCGCCCCACCAAACCCCGTTAATAACCCGGAAGACGAGGGAATAGCCCTCTAGTCTTGGTAGCTCGTTACTTGGGGAAGTAGTCCCCAAGTCCGCCCGTGGGGATTCCTTCCGCGTCCCGGCCGCTTGCAATCTCTTGCGCTGCTTTCGTGTAGACATTCCTAGCCTTTCCTTTGGGTTTGTTTGCTTTAATAGCTTCCAACCGCTCCGCCACTTCCCGGCGGGTAAGTACCCGCTTGGGCGTATCCTTGTCCAGCTTGGCGGGCGTGGGCCGTTCCGGGAATAGTAACCGCAAGCAAAGGGCGTTTAGGCTACGGTCTTCGTCAACCGCCCGCCGGTTTAGCTCGTCCCGGTCTTCCGGCCGCATACGTACCGTTACCATTACCAGCCGCTTTACTTCCTTGCTTTCGTCTTGCATTGCTTTGGACTCCGTTATTAAGACTTGAAACCGTCCCGATTACGGCGGGCGTCTACCGCTTCGTCGATATGGTCTTCCGTTACTTCCGCCGCGTCCCATAGCCGCCGTACCGATGGGGCCACGGAATAGAGATAGGAAGACCGCCCTACGCTCTTGGTACTCTTGGTAATTGTATTGCGGTTAATAGCTCCAAGTATCTGTAAGTCTACCAACCGCTTGTCCAGCGTGGCCCGTGGCATACGGGATACTTCCATTAAATCATCTATTGCCACGTTCCGCCCGCCGATCTTAATAAGGGCTTGGATAATGTCCAAGTGGAAACCGTGCGCCGTATTGAACGCTACGCGCTCTACCAGCCGGTAGCTTTCCTCGTCTACCTTTCGCTTGCCCAAGACCACGCAATTAGCCATAGCCAATTTTACTAGCTGCTTGCCTAGTCGCGTTGGTAATTCGCTTTCGGGCCGGTAGCTTAGTTCGCGGTCGTACCCGTGGCCCGCGTACTCTACCTTGGTTCGCAAGAGGGAAATAAGGTCTACTAACGCCCCCGTCCGCCGTAGGTAATCCATTCCTAGCGTTTCCAGCGGTATCATTTGGGGAACGTCCCGATTTAGAAACGAGTTAGCCGCCGTTTGTAGGGCGTCGTTTTTCTCCGCCTCTTGGCAAGCGGCAAGCATGGCGGACATTACTACCGATTTGCTTTCCCGGCGGGAAAGTTTGGGTAGCTGGAATTTTAAGAAACGCTCCCCTACGGGCGTATCGTTCAATGCGTGGATAATGTTAGTAACGCCCGCCAGTATATTGCCCTTACCAATGTAGTGGCGGTCTACCCCGTTGCCAAAGTGGCGCTTTACTTCCCCGTCATACCAGCCCCGCAACGTCCCGTAGGTTTCCTCTAGCGCTAGATCATTCCCCGTTAGTAGCTCCGTCCAATCCTTGAATATGCTACAACGTCCGATCATTTCCGGGATAAGGGACGGGTCCGGGTCCGCCTTGAAACCGCTTACCAATCCTTTCGATTGCATAGACGAGTAGAAGATAGCTTCCGGGGCGCTCCCCAACGTACAAAGTATTTCGGACTTGCCGCTACCGGGACTACCAACCACGAAACCCCACAAGGGCGCATCGTCCCATTGTGTAGCGAAGTAGACGGAGTAGCAAAATTGTAACGCCAGTACGTGGTTATCCGTCATTTCTAGGTAGCGTTGGTAATGCTTTAGCGTTTGCTTGAAAGACGGATTAGTAGCGGGCCGCTCCGCCTTAACCCGGACCCCTTCCCCCCGTGCTACTTCCGCGCTTTCCTGTCCCTTAAACGGCATACGTCTATGTCGCTCGTCCGTTAGCTTTAATAATTCCCGCGTGGTCTTGCGGGACGGCTTGGACCGCTCTACGAAATTCTCTTTAATAAAATCGGAAACGTCGTAGCCGTCCGCCAGCGTATCGGGCCAATTCAAGTAGCGTAGCTCCGTCTTGCCGTTCAACTTTTGCCAAGTTTTTTCCGCCATAGCGTCCCCGTCTTCGTCGTTATCCCCCATAACGACCACGGAACGAAAGCCCGCCCATAACTCCGCCCATTCGTCTTTAATAGTCCTAGCCCCCGGTATGCCGCAAACGAGGGCGTCCGCAACGCCAGCCCGCTTTAATAGCCAATCCCACGGCATGGCGTCCCATTCGCCCTCGTTCACGTAGAGGGTAAGCCCGGCCGCCGTTCCATCGGCTACCGCCGCCGCTACCTTATCAAGATTCCAGCAACCGGCCGGACGCCCGGCGGTCCCCATTTTCTTACCCGTGGGGTTCATAACCCGTAGGTCCGTTACCTTTCCTTCCGGGTTGTAGATCGGTACTAACCAGCGGTCTAGCGTCCCGTGGTAGCCTACGCCATGCGGGCGGAACGCTTCCGCCGGAATACCGCCCCGGCGCTCTTGCAACGCTTCCCAATCCTCGTTAGTAGTTTGCTTGGCTATCCACTCCGCAAACTGGACGAGGAACGTAGCCGCGTTGCCGCTCCGCCCGCATAGGGACCGCTTACTATGACATACCCAACGCCCCGTAACCGCGTGGGCAACAAACCCCCGGCGCTTGCCGCAAAATGGACAAGTACCTACTAGGTCTTCCCCGGACTCTTGGTAGGGTCCGGTACGCGCATACGCCCCGTGGAAACGGTAGGGCTTTAATGCTTTCGGGAAATCGTCTTGGGCTTCCATTGCCGCCGCCTATCCTAGATGGTTTTACCAAGGTATTTTTTAATAATCTTTTGAGCGCTTACCATTTGCTTATCGGTGAATACCGGCGCTTGCTTGGTAATGGACTCTAGGAAACCGTCTTCCCATTCGGTTAGCTTACTGGCGTACTCGTCCAAGATCGTTTGTAGGGCGTCCCGTACTTCCCTTTCGTGGTCCGGCCGGGGGTCCGTTAGTACCGCCTTTAGCTGGCGTCTACAACTATCGCAAATGGTTAGACCGATTGCGGGTAGCTCCCCGTTATTAACCGGGATAGAGATACGCCAAATCCAACGGGGCGTATTGCATGTTACGCATACGCTCCCGGAATTGTCCCCATAATATCTACTTTGCATCGTCCGCCCTTTCGATGAAAGCCCGCACGGGTAGCCCCTTGATACCTTTACCAGCCGCCCACGCTTCCGCGTCTTTCCGGCGGGGAAACATGGGGGACGCTACCAAGAGCGTAGGGCCGTTGTAGGTCCGCCTTGCCCGATTGGGTAACGTCCGAATTTGGTAAACCGTTTGCATCGTCGATAGCTCCCTTGAATTTAGTAACCAACCATCGGGGCGGGTCTTTAATAACCGTCCCGCAACGGGAGCAACGGAACGCCCGTAACTCCCCGTCATAGCCCCAAAACTCCCGGCCGCATACGCAAGACATAACCCACCTAAATGGGGAAAGAGAAAGGGGGCGGGCCGTAAAATTCCGCCGGAACCGGGTAGCCGGACCCCGTAATAGGCCCGGCTACCCCCGGATTTGGCCCCGTCTAGGCGTTTGGACCGCCCCGGACGGCTTCCGGGTCTTCCGCCAGCGGGGCCGCCCCTACGCCCTCGTCCGGGGCCACGTCCGCCGCTTGGCAAAATGGGGGGTCTAGCTTGATTTGGCCCGTGCGGACCATTTCGTAGAACGCCCGGACCTTTAGGGACTTGGTTAGCCAATCGTTGGACCGGAAAAACGAATGGACGAGGGGCGTAACTTCCGGGGCCGTTCGGTCCAAGTGGTCGATAAAGTCCCCAAGCGTGGCCCGCTCCCCGCCGCCGCCGTAGGTTTTGCGGATTAGCTCTAGCAAATCTCCCGCCCCGTTATTAACGCCCGCGTCCGCTTCGCTCCCCGCCCATCGCTGGACTACGTTAAGCGCCGCCGCGTCTTGGCGCTCCCGTAGGGCAACGCCAGCCCGCCGCCCGGCCGCTTCCATAGCGTCCAGCGTTTCCGCCGTCCGATCTTGATAAAGCGCCGGGTCCGCCAACCGATCTACCCCGCCCTCTTTAATAGCCGCCGCGTAGATTAGGTCCGTGCGCTCTTTTAATTGGGCTTGCTCTACGGACTCCCGCGTAGCCCGCTCCCCATCGAATGGCGGAACCGGCGGGGCGTCCCGTAAAAATTCCACGTCCAGCCCTAGCCCCTCGTCTTCCCCGGTAATCGTTATCATTCCGGGAGTTTTGCGTAGCTGCTTGGCAACGTCGATAAAGGCGGGGCGGACGTTACTAAAACCGGGGGCCGCCGCCAAGTGGGCTAGGATTATCCCCACTTCCTCTAGCGTAATCTCCCGCGTTTGGTCCGGGGTTCCGGTCCTATACGCCCAACCCTCGTTTACCGTTTCCGGTTCGCCAATGTCCGTAGCGTCAAAGCGCCCAAGGGCTACCCCGTGTTCGTTGTAGTATTCGTGGCCCTCGTCCCCACTTCGTAGGAACCGGACAAACTCTAGGACGGGCGTAAGTGGCGATACATTGTATTCGTCTACAACGTGCATTACCACGCTAGACAAGTCCAATTCTACCGGCCCCGCGTCCGTTAGTAGCCCTTGTAGCTCCGCTACCAATTCCCGGCGGGAATTCTCCGCATAGAGATTAACGAGGGCTACGACGTGTTTAACGCAATCGTCCCAACGCCAAGAGTCCACGCCCACGGTTTCCAGTAGATCAAACCCGGCCCGGACTAGCTCCGCCGCTTTCCGCCGGAACATTTCCCGCCCGCAATCGTCTAGGTCTTGCGGGTCCATAAGGTAGAGCGTAGCTACCATCCGATCTACCCGCCCCATCGCTTCATTAACTTGGATTGTCGAAAGCGCCATTGTCTGGACTCCCTTTACTAAAACCGTCAAACGAGGGCCGCCAACCGAATTAGTTAGCCGTAACCCAATCACAATCTACCGATTCTAACCAGTTTTCCGAATGTCTTTTAACATCGACCGGGGTAGCAACGCTTGGAAACATACCATCGTTATTACTCATTAGCTCCGCCAGCGTCTTAATAACGCTACGGGGCCGCCGGTCTTTCTCAAACTCAAAAACTAAATCATCGTGGATAGTCATAACTAACCAGCCGTAGCCTAGCTCTTGTAGGTAGCGGTAGGTCTTTACTAACGCCCGTTTCATCAAACGCGCTGCGCTGCTTTGAATTATATAATTGACGCCCTTATACGCTTCGTCCCGCCAAACGTCGATACGTTGCCCGTAGCGGTTAATAACGTAGCCATTGTGGCGGGCTTGCCGGATTGTATCTTGCATGAAACCAGATACGCCCGGAAATGAACTATCGAAACAATCGACCACGGTAGCCGCTTCGTCTTGGCTAATCTCCCGGCCGGGTATCGCTTCCATAATTCGTTTTAGTAATTTGCGGACGCCAAGCCCGTATAGCTTGCCTAGAAAAATATGCTTGGTATCTTGCCGCCCAATCTCTAGGCCGGTTTCGTTTTCAATTACGTTGGCAAACTCTTGGTAAACGTCCAGCCCCTTACGGAACGCCCGCAACATAAATTTTTCGTCCGCTTCGTCCGCGAAAATCCGGGCTTCTATTTGTTGGTAATCCATCGAATACCAAACGAAACCGGGACGAGGGCCAAACGGCTGGCGTACCCGTAGCATTACGTCCAGCGGGGTTAGCTTGCCGCATTTGGCGCAACGGACTTTACTACCAATCCATTCGACTATTTTTAGGTCCGCTTTGCAAAGATAGCAGCGCCCACGCTTGGGGACGTTTTGCAAGTTAGGGGACCGAAACGAAAACCGCCCCGTCTTCGCTCCCATTTGTTGGGGCCAACCGTGTAAAATCCCCTCGTTCATTTGGGCTAGGTAGTTATTAAAATACGTACTAACCGCCTTGCTTGCCCTTTCCTCGTCCATTAGCGCCCGGCAAAGCGGTACGTCCGTTTCGTAATATTCTAGGAACGTCTTATTTATTTGCGGGTTCCCGGCTTTCGTTTCCGCCAGCGGTTCTAGCCCTAGCTCTTTAACAAAGTAGGCTATCTTTTGGGGGTGGGAGTGCGCGAACGTGTCCGGGTTAAGATCGGTCTTGGCGGACTTGCAAATTTTGGTAATGGTCTTAGCCGCCCGCCGTTGCTGCTTTATCGCAATGTCCCGCCCTTGCTCTACCAATTCCTTGTCCAGATAAACGCCCCGGCTGGCAATGGCGTAGGTAACGGGCCATACGTCCCGGATTTCCTCTTGGTAGATCGGTTCTAGCTCTAGCTCCGCTAATAGCTCCCGGACGAAGCCCCATAGCGTAATAGTCCGCTCCGCGTCCCGTACCGCGTAGGACTTGCAAAGCGCCACGTACCCGGCCGCTTTCTCCCTTGCCGCCGCTTCCATCTTCCGGCGGGCGTTGGGCGTGGCCCCCGTGTAGGTCTTTAGCCGCCCAAGGGAGTTTACCAAGATCGTTTCCGCATACTGTATTAACCAGTAATCCGATTGCTTCCGCCCTTCCCCGTGCGATTCCTTGGACGATACCGCGTAGCCTTGCTTTGCTGCTTTCAACCGCAGCCCGTTTACCGCGCTTACTAACGCTTTCTTATCCTCGTCCGGTATGTCAAAGTATTTTTTAGTAACGGGCTTTAGTTCGTAGGTTAGTTCGCTGGCGTTGCAAACCCGTAGCGCAAATTCCGTATCCTCTATTAAGCCCGCTACGGGTATCCCCGCCGTTTCCAGCATACGTACATCAAAGGGGCTATTATGGAAGACTTTAGTAATACGCTTATCCGCGTAAAATCGTTTAATAGCCCGGTAGGTCTTGGGCTTGTCTTCGTAGCGTACCCGCCGGGTCTTCCGATCTACCGGGAATTCCCGGTAAGCGGTTTCCCCGTCTTCGTTGGCAAACGAAAACGCAAAGGGTAAATCCCCGTTCCAAGGGTCTAGGCCCGTGGTTTCCGTGTCACAAGCTACGACCGTCCCGCTAATAATCGGCATGGCAACTACTCCGCCGGGACGAGGAAGACTACCAGATACGGACCTAGCGGGCCGATCTTGTGGCCCCGCCGCGTTACCAGCCCCACGGTAGCGCCGTCTAGGGAGTAAACCGCGTCCCCGGCCGCTGGCGGACACGTAACGAGGGCGGGCCATTCTACGCCCTCTAGGCGCTCCGCCCCGCGCTTGTCCGGGTCCGGGACTATCTCTACCAGTACGCCCGGCAAGACTTCCAAGGGGGCCAAATCGTCCGGGTCCGGTAAAACGATGGTTGGGTTAGATTGTGACATTAGTAAGACGAGGGGTTGGGGAACGAGAAAACCCGGCCCCGCCAGCAAACGCCAGCTGGGCCGGGACAAAAGACGCCAGCGCCGGACTAGGCCGCTTCTACGGAGTCCGCCGGGACGGTCTTAACGACGAATTCCCCGCCGTGCTTGAAACGGACCTTAACCGTTTCGTCTTCCTCGTTAATAGCCTTAACCGTCCCTTGGGCTTCCTTCCCCTTGTAGTTGACGATTACCTTAGAGCCTACGTCTAGCTCTACTTCCTCGTCTTCGTCTTCCTCGTCTTCCTCGTCTTCGTCTTCCTCGTCTTTCTTCCCCTTACCCTTGGGCTTGGGCTTGGACTTGCCGCCCTTGCCCTTCCCCTTGGGCTTGGCGTCTTCCTCGTCTTCGTCCGCGTCTTCCTCGTCCGCCGGTTCCAAGACCGAAAGCAGAATACCGGGGTACTCGTTCCCGTCTTCGTCTTCTAGCTTGGCTTTCGTTCCTTTGATCGAAACGACCGTGCAAACTTTCGCTTTCTTTGCGCGGGGCGGGGTAAATAGGACGGAGTCCCCCTTACTAATTTCGGGGGCGTCTTCCTCGTCTTCGTCTTCCTCGTCCGCTTTGGACCCCTTCCCGCCTTTCTTCCCGCCCTTGCCGCCGCTGGCGGTCTTGGCTTTCTTCCCCTTCCCCTTGCCCTTGGGCTTGGCGTCTTCGTCTTCCTCGTCTTCCTCGTCTTCCTCGTCCGTGGCAATGTCCACTTTGTTAAGGTAGACGTTTTGATACTCGTCTTTCATGCGGACGGAGATACGGCAATCGGGGGCCGCCTCTACCATCCCTTCCAACGTCGATTCCAATTCCTCTACCAAGTCCATTTCGTCTACCCCATCGACGAAGCGCCCCAAATCGCGCTTAAGGTAGGAAAGGTTTTCGTCCGTTTCCAGATTGTAGCGGGACGTTACCACTTCCCCGGCGGGGTCTTCCTCGTCCCCAATCGTGTAGGAAAGCACGATAACCGCTTTGCCCCCCATTTCCTTTAGCTCCGCCCCCGTAAGGGTAGCGGAGTAGGAATCGTCCGGGACGGCTTCATTAGTAAATCCCCCGCCGTCCGCCGCTTTGGTTTTCTTAAACTTGCCAGCCGCTTTCTTAACGGCCGCTTTAATTTTGCTGGACAATGCCATAACTACTAAACTCCGTACTTGAAACTAGAAACAAATCGACACTACTAACGCTTCCGTTTTTTGATCTTCGCTTTCGGTTTCCTTTCCGCCGGTTTGGCTAACTGGTTATTAAAAGCGGCTAGGAAGTTTGCGTAGGCTTCCGTCTTGCCGTCCCCCATCGGGATATACTTAACTGGCGTCCCATCGTCGTAGAGGAAGTTTTCTTCTAGCCGACAACCCGCCATAATTTCATCGTCCCCCCGGATTTGTAAGACGCGCTCCCCCCGCCGGAAATGATAGTAGCCGATTACATCTACCATACCCGCCACTAGCTCTAGCGTCTTCCCGGATAGGTTGGGGTGTACGTCTTCTACTTCGTCCCCGTCCGCCAGCGGACGAGTACCCCTAACCGCGTGGCTTACTAATACGGTCCCCTTGTCCCGTAGACCTAGAAAGCCCCGCAATAGCTGGCGGAAGGGTTTATTAACCCCGTCCCAACCCTTACCGTAACCCTCGTCCGATGGGTGTTCTATTCCCATCTTGGCTAAATGGTAGTCCCAACTATGGGCGTAGAGGGCTTCTACCGTGTCCAGCGTTACGTTATCAAACTTGGTAGTCTTGCGAACTAGCCGTAGGAACGCTACCGCCGCTTCCCAATCGGTAATATCAAACTTAAACAACCGCAACGCTTTCGCCCCGTCTTCCGCCATTCCGTGAATTACGCCCCGCCATTGTTGGGTAAGCGTGGTCTTACCGATCTTGGGCGGGCCGTATATCCAAAACGAAAAATCTTCCAACCGCTCTAGCGGTTCGCTTTCGATGGTTGGTAGCCGGTAGCTCGTCCGCTCTACCGTCTTCCCTTTGCGCTTTAGTTTCATTCTACCGGGACTCCGTTAGTAGTGGGCCGCTGGCGTGGGACGCCAGCGAAGTTATTAGACGTAATGGGAACGAACAAACGGCAAGGGCCGTACTTAGTTAGTAGCGCGTTGAGATTGGGGTAATGAGGGCCGCCAGCATACGCCCAACGCTCTAAGTCCCGCAAGATGGGTAGAAAAACAAAGTCCCGGAAACGCTCTAGGTCCACTTGCGTTAGCCCGTGGCGGAACCGATAGAAAAAATACGCGGGTTTCTTTGCCACTTCCTTACCAATCCGCCGGATAAATCCCGATAGGCTTTCCCCCTTGTGGGGTTTGCTGGTAGTCCGCCTTATTACGTTATGTTCTACGGACGATGGGCATTTACCAGTATTGATAAAGTGGGCTAGGGAGTACGTTAATAACTGGAAATTAAGCCCCATCGTATTTTCTATTTCGTATTCCGTTATCCGGCTGGTAGTCTTCGTATCCGTTAGCCGGGTCCGCTTGCCGTCCCGAAACGCTCCGTCTTGCGTTCCGTAGATCGTAATAGGCTGGCAACCCTTACTTTTAACCGTGGCGGAAAATTGCCCCTCTAGGCTAGTCCACTTGCGTTTAAGATCGGCCGCGTAGTGGCGGGCGTAGTGGGGCCAAATCGCCACGGCTACCGCGTAGTTAATCTCTTGCTCCGCTTTGGCGGTAGAGGGTAGGTTTTTCCAGCCCTTAATAAACGAGGGGTGGTAGACCGTGCGAAGATCGGCCGCCGGGTCTTTGGATAGCTCCCCTTTTAACCAACGCTCTATTAGCCAATGGAAGACGTTACCAAACTCTAGGGACACGTTATAGACTTCGTATTGGTAGCCGCAAACGTATTGTAGCCAAAATTGGTGCTTGCATGATAACCAAAGGGATAGCCCGGATTGGTTGATACCGTCCCGGTATAAGTCCCACCATTTGGAAGACCGGGGGGCGTCCCCTATATCGAACTGGTAGCCGGACTCTTTCCGGCGGAGAATCTTGCCGGGGCCGGACCCTAGCCGCTTGCCAGCCCGCAACGCATCTACCGCCCGCTTGCCTAAGTCCGTGGGGCCGATTTCTTCCCACGGTAGCGCCGTACTTTGATCTTTGCCCCGCCGCCGAAACCGTTTGATTTTCGCCATTGCTCTACCTTTGGTAATTGGTCTATTTTCGGTTCCGTTTTCCAAACGTGTTTTAGGTACTCGTCCAACCATTCCGGTAACGCTTCCTTGCAATCGTCCCAAGTCCCTTGCTCTAGCTTGAATAGGTTTAGGTAAGGGACTATTAAGCCCGCCAGCCGTAGAGCGTAAGCCCGCGTAGGGCAATGGAAGATGATACTACGGCCGCTGGCGATATGCCAAACGCCCCAACTATTATTCCACTCCGCCAGCCCCACGCAAAGCGTTTTGCGGGTTCCCGGTACGTGGTAGCCGGTTCCCGTGTACCGCGCGTAACCCACGTAGTAGGTAAACGAGAATGGTAACGCCCTCTTGATTTTCATTACTAAAACTTCCCTTGGGCAAATAGACCGATACCGAAAGCGTCCCAATCGTGGGAGATAGGGTAACTTAGTAATCCCCCAAACGTCGTTTCGTCTTCGCTACTCCGCTCGTCCAGCCCGTACCGTTTAAGTATCCGCCGGTAAACCATATCCTTTGATAGTTGCCCTTTCCATTTGGTAACGGGTACGGAATGGAAAGCGGCCCCGATGGTTTCGGCAAAGTAGAAGATAGCCCCCGTGGCGAAAGCAACGTGCAAAACGTCCGCCCTAGCCGCGTTGGCCCGGACCCCATCAAACCCTATCATTTCTTCGCAATAGACCCGCTCTACGTGGTAGCCCTCTAGCTTGGACGCCAGCCGCTTTAATAGCTCCCGGACCCCGCTTATATGGTTGCGTAGGATTTTGCCGGACGTAGAGAAACTACGGTTAAGATCGTACTTACCAGCCGCAATAGGCGGGACGAGGGGGCCGCGTTCCCATTTGCGCATATCCCAAACGCAATAGCCCATAGTAACCGTACCGGGGTCTATGCTTACGCTTACCCTCATTACAGTAACCCGCCTTTCCTAGACTTTACTAAAACCCGTTGCAAAAAATAGGCGGTAGACCGCTTGCGCTCCCGCAACGTATCTACTACCGCTTCGTCTACGGTCCCCCTCGTTACCAAATCGACTATTAAAACGGGTTCCGTCTTCGTCATATCGTCCGCCCGCGCTTCGCATTGTCCACGTATGCCCCAATCCCATACGTTACTGTAAAAAATCATGGCGTCCGCAAACGAGAGATTTAGGGCGTATTGCCCTATCTTGGATTGTACTATTAAAACGTCAAAGTCCCCCGCCCGGAACGAGTCCAACAAAGTAGCCCGCCGGTCCCGTGGGGTTAAGCCCGTAATCTTACGGGCCGATAGTCCCTCTTGGGCTAACCGGCGGGCTACTAATGTTATCTCCCTAGAGAATCTTGCCCATACGATTACGCGCCGCCCGCGTAGCTCCCCCTTTAATAACGCTACTAGCTCGTTCGCTTTCGCTTGGGAGCAAAGCAAGCGGGCCGCGTCGTATTCCGGCGGGACTATTCCGCCCGCCAATTGGGCGAACCAATTAGCCGTAACTACGGTCCATTTCGTTTCGCCAGCCCCGCAAGCAAAGTCTTTACTAATCTGGCGGTAGATCGTTCGTAGCTTGGGCGATAGCTCTACGTGGCGGGTTTCGTAGACCTTGGGAACGAATAACCCCGCTTGCTTCGTTGTTTTGATAAACGCCAGCCGCCGGACTTCCGCCCGTAGCTGCTTGCGTACTCCGTCTTTTAGTAGCCACTCAAACCCGGCTTGGTACATATACCGCTTACGCCAAGTCCAAAAGTCCCGGCAACCCATAAAGACGCCAAAGACCGTTAATAGTTGGGTAACGTAATCTTGTGGCCCGCCGGGGTCCGGTAGCCCGGTAAGAATGGCCCGCTTAGGGGCGTCCAGCTTGCGTAACAATAGCTTACTAATCTTCGCTTGTGGATTAGTTAGCCAACCGCCGGACTCGTCCATTATGACGGCTTCCCACGGACGGGCGGTTAGTAACGAGGGACAAGCGCGTAGCCCTTCCGGGTTTGTAACGAACCAACGGCTAGACGTACTGGCGTCTAGTGTCCGTAATTTTGCTTTCGTACTCCCGGCAAGGGCCACGGCTTGGACTCCCTCTAGTTTTAGCTCCCGCTCCCAAACGTAGATCGTAGTAGCGGGGGTAACTATCAAAACGTAATCGTCTTCCGTTGTTTCATTCTTCCCCCATCGTATCGCTACTAGCGATTTGCCTAACCGCATTTGCATTAGTAACGCTATGCGGTCTTTCCCCGCCGCATACGCTAGGGCTTCCGTTTGATGGGGGCGGGCTTTCCGGGGTTTCGTTTTCATCGTCGCCTAACTCCGCCCGGACAATCCGGTAGCCGGGGGCTTCTATCCCGATACGTACCTTACGCCCGCCGATCTTTACCAGCGTTATTAACACGTCTTCCCCTACCTTGATTTGCTCCCCTACCATCCTTGATAAAACTAGCATTACTAACCCTACCTTTCCGGGCTTCTAACCATTTAATAAAGTCTTCCAACTCCCCACGCGAAACGAGTACCGCCAGCCCCACGCCCTCTACGTGGTCTAGCTCGTCCCAAAACCTAGACCACGCCACGGGGCCGCCGTAGAGGGCGTTAATAGCCCCTAACTTGAAATCCAAAACGAAACCGTCCAGTCAATGGCGGTAGCCAAACGGGGTAAGATCGGCCGAACGTGGCGGAATAGATGGTACGATAACCATTAGAGGGGCTTCCCTTCCGGTACTTGGTTCGCTTCCCTAAACCAGCCGTCCTAACGACCGGCCCCGGCGGGTATTGCTACCGGCCGGGGCCGGTCGTTAGGACGGAACGCCATAGCGTCGAATGGGCTTTATAACAAAAACCCGGCCGGGGCGTCAATCCCCATTTTTCGCCAGCGTAAGGGCGTCGTAGCCCCATCCTTGGACCACGCCCGGCCGGGACACGTCCGGGGCCATGCGGACGGTTCCAAACGCATAGAAGACCGCCCGGCTATCGTGCCGCTCCGCAATGGCCCGGACGAGGGCTACCCGGTCTAGGGCCGCCCGATGGGAAGCGTAGGGGCCGGACGCCAGTACGTACCGGCCCGCGTCCAGCGCCGAAACGTAATAAGGGCCGGGGGCGGTATCGGCTTCCGGCGGGAACGAGTCCGGGGCCGCGTGGCGGTAGCTGGTAATTTCCATTAGACCCGCCCCTTTGTTAGCTGCTTTAATAGTACCGTATCTCCCGCCGCTATGGCGTCGATAACCGGGACAATCCACGTTTCGACATAGCGGGCCGTAGCCGCCTTAATAGCCGCCGTATCTTGTTCGCTGTTATTAAGCCCGCCGCCCGGCAAGTTAAAGTAGGCGTTATCGTAGCGGACTTGCCGCTTTAGATATTCGCAAGCGTGTACTACGGTCTTAGTCGGTTTGCTCGTTCGCTTTCCCATTTGCTGGACTCCCTAAGAAAAAACGCCCGGCGGGAAACCCCCGCCGGACGTTACCAAGTTTAGTAAAGACCGCCCGCCGTGTCAACTATACCCCGTCCGGGACTTCGTAGAAGTCTTCCCGGAACGCTTGGTAAGCGTTCCATAGCTCCGCGTGTAGGTGCATCATGCCGGAACCGTGGTACGTGTCCAGCCAACCCAAGAGGGTAGCCGGTTCTACATCGTCCAGCCCGCACGTATCCAATCTGGCAAATAGAAACCACGCCAGTAGATCGGCTGGCGTAGCGAAACGGCGCTTACGCGGGGTCTTGCCCTTGGGCGCTTTCCCTTTCCCCTTGGGCTTGGGCGGGTCTTCCTCGTCTTCCGCCGGGTTTGCCCGATTGTTGGCGGTATTGGTAACGCAAGCGTTTACCGCGTCTTCCATCGTGTCACAATCGGCAATCGGCAACCCCGGAATATCGCCAAGTAGGTAAACGTCCATTGCTACGGCTCCCCCGTCTATTAGTAACTCTTGCCGGTCCCCGTCTTCCTCGTCCGTATCAACCCCTAACGACGCCCGGACCCCGCACGCCAGCGCCGCATAAAGCCCCCGCAACGCCCGCCGGGGTTTGCTGGAATTCTCCCGGACAAACTCCGCCACGTCCCCCGCTTCGTAATCTGCTTGGCAAAGGTCTTGCCACTCTTTCGCGCTTCGCTTCATAACTTGGACTCCCATTACTAAACTAGAAACAACCGGCCGGAACGTCCAGCCGGATTAAACCGCCGCTTTCAATTTTTCCAATAGCTCCGCCCAACTATCGCCCTTGCATCGTCGAGCAACTCCGAAACAGCATTCCGGCGCGCGTGCTCGACCTCGCGAATCGCAGCACGAAACGAAAATAAAGTGGGCTCACTCGCGCGAAGTCGCACAGCCACTCGCTCGGCCTGCTCCAGCGATTGGGCCAGTTCTCGCAACCTCGCCACCAAGCTCGCTCGTTGATCTCGCGTCATCGCAAACCCCTTTCAGAATTGCACCACCACGAAACGCAAAACAAGGTTAAGACCGCCTACGCTATTAACTGTATAGGCGGAGCAACGGACGGAGTAAAGACGGGACTTGCATTTTTTAATTTCCTCGTCCAATTCCCGGCGGGACTCTAGCCCCTCTAGCAAACGCTCCGCCGCCGCCAGCGGGGCTACCATGTTCGGTAACGAGGGCGTCCCGCCGTACACGTCGATAACGAAGCGCCCCGCCGTTGCCAGCCCCTTTAGGACCGCTTCCAGCCCGCCCAAGGTCTTTAGCTCGTTACTAATCGCTTCCCGCTCCGCTTGGGCTTCCGCCAGCCGTTCGCGTATCTGGACTTTCTCCGCCGCCGTTGGGGCGTTGGGGCGTTCCTCTACATACGCCCGCAACCGCCCAAGAGAAATTTACGGCTACGATTTGCATTGTCTGGACTCCCTAAAGGTTTCGTTTGCGTTACGTTACCAATTTTAATAATCGGCTAGGCTGGCGTCAATCCCCTATTATTAAAATTTTTCCAGTAGAGGGGGTAAATTTTAGATCTTCCGGGTTTCCGATCGGCGCACAAAAAAACCCCGGCCGGGTAGCTCCCGCCGGGGTCTTCGTTTCGGCCGATCATTCGACCGGGGCCGCGTCGATGGGCGTTAGCCCGCTTCGCTCTATCGTGGCGGTATCGCCCGGCCGCCAGCCCCGCCGCCCCTCGTCCAGCCGGACGGCTACCGCCGCCGTCCGTTCCGAAACCCGGACCACGGTAGCCGCCAGCCCCGCTAGCGGGCCGTTGTTAATGCGGACTTTCTGGTTTGCTTCTAACATCGTCGTAGGACTCCGTAGAGGGCCGTAGGATTAGACCGCCGCCGCCGGGGTGGTTTCGGCCGAAACCGGGGCCGGGGGGCCGCTGGCGGGCTTCCGGGACGGCTTCCCGCCGCTCTTGGCGGGCTTCCCTTTGCCGATCTTGGCTTTACCGGGCTTGGCGGACTTCCCGGACTTGGCGGACTTCCCGGCGGACTTGGACGAGGGGGCCGGGGCGGTCTTGGGTTTGGCCCGCTTTACTTTGATCTTCCCGCCCTTACCCTTGGGCTTGGCTTTCTTCCCCCATCGCTTTGCGGCCCGCTCCGCTCCCGCCGCTACGCAAGCGGGGTTTGGCTTCCGGCCCGTGTCCCACGCGCTGGACGTGGTTACTTCCCCTTCCGCGTCGTAGGCGTAGCTTTGCTTGGGCGTCCCCTTAACGACCTTGCCCGGCGGGTTGCCGTAGCCCAAGATACCCCGGTTATACATCGACCGGACCCGCCCCACGGGTTGGGCAATCTCCCTATCCGGGAATTCCTTACGAAACGCTTTGGTAAGGCGCTCGTCCGTTAGCTTCCGCTTGCCGTTGTCCGCAAGCAGCTTGGACCAAAAGGCGGCTACCCCTAGCCCCGTAGTCTTACCAACCGTAAGACCCGAAACGGGTTCCCCGGCGGGCTTGGTTGGGGCCGTTTTCTTCGCTGGTTTTTTCTTCGCTACTTTCATCGTCCGTACTCCCGTGGAAAAACTGGTAACGGGCCGGAAACCCCGGCCGCTTTGGTAAGGGTATCGTCCAGCCCCGGACGTGTCAACTATCATTATTAGTAGAATTATTCCCGCGTTTCCGGGGGTATAGTATGTAGACCCCCTTAGTACCCCTATTATCTAACCTAATTTTGGGGGTTTATTAAAGAATAAAGAGGGGTCCGTACACTATACCCCCCTAAACCTTGGAATAATTACCCGGCTATTAACGAGAATTCGTTATATCAAGGGCTTTCCGGCGGAAATGAACGCCAGCGCGTCCGCCGGGTAAAGTACCGAAACGGGTACGAATTTATGGACCATTGCAACGTAGCCGCCCTCGTCCACTCCGTTGGACCCGATACGTAGCAATTCGCCCGGTTTCCACGTCCGGCCCCTATCGTCGATTACGGGGGCCGAATTGGTCCGCCCAAGCGTTCCGCCTAGCTCGTCTACGATCTTGGTAAAGACCGCCTTAGAGTACCGCCGGGAAACCATTACCAGCGCTTCCAGTACGCCCGGCCGAAATTCGATGGTTTGGGTAAGCGCTCCGCCGTAGACGAGGGGGCCGGGTAAACGCTCCGTAGCTGGTTTCTTTGCTTTCGCCATTGCTTGGACTCCGTAAGATTACCAAGGAATAATAACCCCGTCCCGGCCGTAACGGGCCGGACGAGGGCCGCCGCCCCACCATTGAAAACCCGTAGGGTTGTCCGTGGTTTTCGCTCCGCAAAACGCATTATAGCCGGGGGAGTAATAATTCTCGTCCACGATACGCGCGGTAATCCACGCCCGCCGGATACCCACGGAACAAAATTTCCCAAATGGAACCGTCCCAAACGAGTAGGTAGAAACGAGTAGGTTAAACCTATTGAATACGCTACCCGTCCCTTGTCCGTGTTCTAGCGCTTGCGTTCTAATAACGGTTTTCTCCCCCATTACGCCAGATAGAGAGTTTAGCGCTACCGTCCCCGCCGGGATTACTAAAGGTAGCTCGTTATTCCAGTACCCGCCGGGGTGGTTTGCCCAATCTATGGGCGTAGATTGTCCGTTAAAGTTTTGGACCAAATGAACGGAGAATGGTAGCGGGGCCGGAATGATATTACTAACCCCATCCCCGGCGGAATGGGTATGCGGAGTACCGGCGCTTGCGCCCCCCGTGGTTGCCATGCTACCAAACGGGCTAGTCCACAAGCTACCCGGTTGGGCGTTTATATTGTCCGCGTTCCAAATGTTTACGTAGGCTTCTACTCCGTAGGTTAGTTCGTAGACGCCCGGCGCGTGTATAAACAAATCTCCCGTAGCCGCGTCCACGTGCGCCCAATTGAATTGGTCTACAGTAGATGGGGTTTGTTGGTCCGCCGATATGGACCCTCTAATAAACTTGGCTTCTAGGGTCCGTATGCCACGGTAGCTACCGCTAGCGCTATCCCCATCGTCCGTCCAAACGGCGGTAATAGCCCGTTGTCCGCCTAGCTCGTTAATAACTGTATACAAATCGTCGCCCACGGGGGAAACGAGATACCAGCCTACCGGATGGGCGTAGGAACCAAGGTTTACTACTTTAATAATCTCCCCGGTTTCCTCTAATTGGTCCGATTTCACTTTCCAAACCGTACAATCCCTTGGGTAGACTTTGCGATTTTTCCGCGTGGGGGCGGGACTATTATTACCCGCGTAGTTTCCGTATTCTTCGTATTTGGTTCGATAGGTTTCTATATTGGCATAGCCGTTAGACGGGCCGCCAAACGCTCCCGGTAGCCACGGGGCTAGGACGAGTTTACAACCCTCTACATCGTCCACGATGGGGGCTATTGCGATACCGCCGCCGCCGTTGGACATTCCGGCGGACGTGGCGTTAAACTTCCCTAGCCGGTCTACTTCGTCGTAGAGGGCGGTTAGGTCTTTGGCGCTTAGCTGCTTGTCCCCTTGCTTGGGACGGGTTAGTTTTCGTGGCATGGCTATTAAGATCGGACGGAGTAAGGGGGCGGGACTACGTTAGCAAGGTTATAGCTTTCGTAGGGCGGGTTATCGGACCCGGCCGCAATGCACGGAACCCATTTAAGCGTATCGGGGTGTAGGATATTATTCCAGCCAAACGGCTGGTAGATGAAATTATACTTGATCTTCCAAGTACGGGCCGTAAGGAATTGGCTTTCCCGTTCCGCGTTGGGGCCGTCGAATAGGACCGTACCGGGGGCCGCCCCAAAGATTTGCTTACTATTAACCTTGCCTACCGCCGCTTGTATTTGCTCGTTAGGTAGAAACCCGGCGCGTGGAATGGTAACGGTATATGTTACGGTTGGTATGCGGATATGGCGCTTAACCGTTTTTTTCTTTGGTTCAATGTTGGCGGGGTTGGGGGGAATCGGGAAGGGGCTACCGTCTTCGTTGCTGCTTGGTAGATTTTTGATGCGTTCCTTAAATGCCGCCGCGTCTTCCTCTATTTTTTTCTTATCTACATCGTCTACCACTTGGACCGGGATAACCGCAATTTCTACGTTGTAGTCCAAAGACTCTATTAAATACGTGGCGGGTTGCCCATCGTCGTTTTTATCGTCTTCGTGTTCGGGAATTTTGTAATCTACCGTTACCTTTGCCCACTTGTAACGAGGGCCGTAAGCCCACGAACTATTAAGCATTTTGCCCAAGCCCTCTACGGTTACGGAGTCTACCAAGAGGGCCGGGACGCCCGGCCAATTTTGCCGCCCAACGATATAGGCCGCGTTGCCGTAGATTACTAAGACGCCCATAAGGTCCGCTATTACTTGGGGGTAATCGTCCCACCATACGCGGGCTATTCGTTGCCCGGTTACTCCCTTATTAGTAACCGCCAGATTGCCGCTACCCGCCAATTCGTCAATTATTAAACTAGACATTCCCTACGCTCCAATTAGTGGGGCCGATTTTTTCTCTTTCTCTACCGCCGCTACTACTTTCTCCGTGGCTACTAAATTTTTCTCCGCCACTTCTACCCCGCGTTTTGCAATTTCCAATTTCTCCCCTTCCTTATCGCCAAACGCCATTTCCAAATTTTTGGTAAATAGGGACGAAGCGCTTACTAGCTCAAATTTGATCTTGCGGGTTTCCTTCCCTTCCCCGGCTAGGGACTTGTCAAATTCTTTAATAGCCTTTAGCTCGTCTACTTTCTTCCCCGCCTTTTGCATTTTTGCATCTATGGCCCCTACCAATTCTTCCCACGCTTTAACGCTTTTATCGTGGGTAGTAGCGCTTGGCATAATGGGGGCTTTTACTTTCTTCCAAACGTCTTTAATAACTTCGTCTATGCCAATCTCTATCGCGTCCGTTCCGCCGCTACGGATAAAGTCCCAAATCTCCGCCCATCCTTTATTAAGGAATTCCCATAGGGAACCGTGGGATTTAGCGATAGAGTCCAATACGTTCGGGAAAAATTCTAGTATGTTATTACCAAGGGCGGAAAATATCGCCCACGCATCGTTACCAAACGAAACGATAGCGTCTTCTACGTCCCCTAGCCCCGCGTCAATCAAATTGTAGACGAGTCCCGATAACTCCGCCCAATTACTAAAGACCGCCATTACCATACGCAAGACGGTAGTAACATTTTCCGCCACGCCCTTTAGAGTTTGCCCCCAAGACTCTACGCCCACGCTTGCCGCGTCCACTTCCCCGATAGCGTCCCCGAAAAATTGCAAAAATACTTCCGCCGCTGGCATGAAAATGGAACCGATCTTAATACCCAAGTCTTGGACGAGGGCCATAATCCGTTTCATTTGATTACCAAAACTACCGCCGGTCTTAACCGCGTCCCCGTGCGCGTCGCTCGTCCCCCGGACGATGATATTAAGGCGGGCTAGCGCTTTCATTTGCTCGTTTGCGGACTCCGCGCTACCCTTGTGGCCCATTCGCTCTAGCTCTAGCTTTAGCGTGTTCTCACTTAGGACCACGCCATATTTTTTCATTACTTCCCCGCTACCCGTCATAGCTGCTTGTATGTCGTTAATAGCGTCCGCGTCCGATTTGTTACCAAACGACGCCATATCTACCGCTAGTTGGGCGATTTGCACGGACATACCCGCCGCCTTGTCCCGTGCGAAACCAAGGGGTACTAATAAATCTTGGGTATTAGCCGCCATTTCGGTTAGCTGCGCTTTGGACCGTCCCATAGCGCGGGCCATTTTGTCAATTTCCAGCGTAGCCGCCGGGGCGGACTCCCCAAAGACCGTATCGAATTTGCCTTTAACTTCCTGAAAATTCCCCGCCATGCCGGTAGCGTATCCGCCTAGCCCTACAACCGCCGCCCCAAGCGTTACCAAAATTGATAGCCCCATAGTGGCGGACGCCCACGCCATTTGCGCCGCCGTAGCTATCATCTTGAAACCGCCAGATACCGCCATACCCATACCCTTACCGGCTATCCCTATCATGCCGTAAAGTCCCGCCAGCGCCCCGGACTTATCCCCGCCGCCCTTGGACGCCATGCTTTTAATAGCCGCCGTCCCAAGCGTGGTAAAGGATTTCATACCGGCTAGACCTAGCTTAGTAGCCTTGTCCGCCATGCGGTCAAAGAATTTCAACCCCGCCGGGGTAAGACGAGAGAACGCCATAAGCCCGGCTACGGTTATCCGCTCAAATGATTTGATAGATTGCGCCCCGGCTTTCGTAGCTCCGCTGGCGAATTGCCCAAACGCTTTGGCCCCGGCTACGCCGATCTTGCCGCCCTCTTTCATGGCGGAGTTAAAGACCTTGGTAAGATTGTTGCCGCTGGACTCCGCCAACTTCATTACTTTGGCTAGGCCGCTATCCTTGCCGGTAAACGAAACGAATAATTCCCCAAGGTTAAACACGTTTTCGGCCCTTTCGTTTGTTTACTGGTTTTGGTAACGGCTTCCCTTCCGCTTCCATTTGGGCTAATAGCTGCGCCTTGAATTGCGCCGGGTCCATTAGTTCGGGTTGGTTCCGCCACTCGTCCGGGTTTCCGCCTACCGCGTACATATAGATTTGATCTAAGGTTAGCTCCCTAACCACGCCCGGCCCCCAACCGTATTTTTCCGCCAGCCCGGTAAAGACCTTAAACCAAATATCGTAAGACGCTATCGGCGCTTTGCTTTCTTCGCTTTCTTTACTAACAGCTTGCCCCGCAATTTTTTTTTAACGGCTGGCGTTGGTTCCGTTGCGTTGGCTTCCGGGAAAACGAGGGTTTGGACCGTGCGGTAGATTAGTTCGCACTCCGCATTACTAAACGCCCTCGTTTCGTCTTCCGGCGGGAACGCTTCCCGCACGCTTTCCAGCGTTGGGAATTCCGGGGCCGTTGCCTTTACCATCGACCAAAAGAGGAAGATTGCCCCCTCTAGGTTATCTCCCCACTCCGCTACGGGTATCCGTAGCATGTTCGCCCGGTTCGCTTCCCGTAGCTCTAGCGCCCGGACGGCTAGCGCCTTTTGGACTTCCGGCGGGAATTTGCTTAGGGCTTCCGATTCCCGCGCCAACTCTTGCAACGGGTCCGCAACCCGCGAACATAGGTAAGCGTGCAACTTACCAAGAGTATTAACGGAGATAGCGCTACATTCGTAGCGCTTCCCCCGGATTTCCAAAAACGTACCAATACCCGCCGCCCGCTCTAGTGGACTTCTAGCCATTGTGAATTATCCCCGTGGAAAGGAAAGTTAGTAACGGCCCCCGCCGCTCGTTAGCTTTCGTGTTTAATAGAGTACGGCCCGTTACTGGAAAAATTGAACGAGAAAACCGCCGCCGGCCCGCCGTTGGGGTCCGCGCCCATCATCAAATCTTTAATACGGGCGCTTGGCAAATCCCGGTAGATTTTCTTTCCCGTGGTAGGGGCGCTTTGCGTAATGTAGAGTTTGAGGGCTACCAAGTCCCCTTCCTCTAGCAAATCGCTTACCACTTGTTCGCCCGTAATCTTGCCCTTAACGGACCCGGCGCACGATGCGTTGCCGTCTACGGACAACTTAAATCCGCCGCTGGCGGACGTAGCGAACATTTCTTCGTCAACCGTACCCGTGCTTTCGTGGTCCGTAATTTCCAATTCCGTGGCCCCGATGAAAACCCGGCCGTCTTTGCCTTTAACCGGCGTACCGTAATCCATATTACTAACCCTTTCGTCTTGGACGAGGGCGTAGCGTTTCTACGTCGAAACGCATAAACGCCCTCGTTAGTCCGTTGGTAATTTCGTCCACTCCGCCCGCGCCTTGTGTTACGTCAAACAATTTTTCCCGGTCCAAAAATAGCGCCGCTTCCTCTAGTAGATCGGCCGCCAAGTCCCGCCAGTAAATGGCGTCCGCTTGCTTGGTAGCGTATATGGCTACTTGGACCATATAGATACGGTTAATAGCCTTGCTCGTCCCGCCGGGGGTAGACGAGTCCGGCCCCAAGATCAAAACGTAGGGGGCGTCTACCGGGGTATCCTTGCCCGTGGTAGGGTCTTGGATTTTGTCCGGGACTTGTCCGGTAAAAATCTTGTGGGGCGGAACCATACGGCTAAATACCGCGTCCGCTACCAAGACCTTTCGGAATTCTCCCCATACGTTAGCCATGCTGATTACCGCCCGAATTTATTAAAAGCAATTTTTGCCGCCCGCTCTAGTGTATTCTTTACCCTCGTTTGCTCTTGAACTAGCGCCCGTTTCATAAACGGGCGGGGGTCCATTTTCCGCGTTCCGAATTCCAACCATAGCCCGTAATTGGCGGGCTTGCCCTTGCTACCAATCTCCGCCGGACCTACGTAGACTTGTAGCGTCTTTCTATTAACCCATACGTCTATGGACCCTTGTAAGTTGCCCGTCCGCTTGTGGGGGCTTTCCCCGGCTACGCTGGCGGGCGGGTAGGGCGTGTTTAGTAGCCGCCGCATTGTCCGCTTAACGACCGCCGCCGCTCGTTCTAGCCCGTCCGCAATAGCCGATCTAACCGCCCAAGACGCCCGGCCCCCTTTCCACTTGAATTTACAGTAGCCCCAATCTGGCATAGCTTACTAATCCTTAACCGGGGTCCGGGCTACTTCTACGTCCAAGACCGTGGCTACTCCCATATTCCCCTTACCAGTAACCCGCAATACGTGGTAGATCGTTCCATTTGTTTGGACAACCCGCCAGCCCGCGAACACGTCTACGAAGTCTACGACGAAAATTTGATGGGTAACGAGGGTCCGCCGCCGCCCCACTTCTACCGCTATTTCGCTTTGGACTTCGTTTACGTGGGCGTTTACCAACTTCATTAGCCGCCAATCGTAGTAAGGCGCGCCGGACTCGTCCCGCTTCGTTATCCCTTTCTCTAGCCGGACTTCCTCTAGCGTGTTCGGGTTTAGCTCCGCCCTCTTGGACCAACAAACCCGCCGGGTACGAAGCGTAGCTAGGTCTACCATTCCGATAGTCCAAACGGCCCCGTCTTCCTCTACGATGAAATCCCCGGCTACGGGGTTGAATACCAGACATTCCCCGGCGGGAATGGAAAACTTAACGTCCGCCGTTTGATAAGTACCATCGGACCCGATAGCGTCCCGCGTGGTAACGCTCCGCCGCAATGCGGACTTGATAACTTGCTTCCGCTCCGTCCCGGCTTGGACGTTAGTAATTGACGCCAGCCCGTCAAATAGTAGGAAGTCTTTAGAAATGTCTACCGGCATGGCCCGCCCTCGTTAGGTGTACGTTTCGGTTTGGACAAACGCTATTCCCCCGTCTTCGTCCGCGTCGTTTGCCAGCCCGCGTAGTAACGCCATTTCCTCTAGCAAATGCGCCCGGTACTCCGTCCACGAAAACGATTGCCCATCTACGGAGTAGCTAGGCTTAATGTCCCCTTCCGCCAATTCTTTGGCGACACGGGCCATAGCCGTTTCCAGATAAGTTTGCGTTGCGTTCATTCGTCCCCCTCGTCCGTATCAAGGTCCGTTGTAATTGACGGTACGGACCCTATTACTATTCCGTTTGGGTCCGTTTTGATTTTCTCCCCCGGCTTTAGTAACCGGGCTTTAATCGTGTAGATAGAGTCCACGATACCTACGGGGTAGCGGGCTATTGCTTCCGATCTACTCCCGGCCGAAACAACCGCCGCCGGGGCGTTGGTTAGGGTTACTAACCAACGGTCCCCGGCTGGTAGCTGCTTTCGTCGTTTGCGCACTTTCATAAAACCCCCGTTCGTTGAAAGTGGCTTACTACGCTTGGTAGTTTTTGACCACGGCGCGCGGTTCCATCATGGCGTAAACGCCCTTCATAGACGCGCGGAACCGCAAGACAATATCTTGCGTAAACTCCGCTTCGTTGTTTGCCGGGGCTTGTAGGACCGTCATAGGCCAATTCTGTATCCAGCAAATCGCCTTTTGGAAGTCCCCCAAAAACCACCAATCGGCCGCGTCACTGGCGGATACTCCGCTAGCGATAATGCGCCGGTAGAGGAATTTGGAAAGTACCAACGTGTAGGCGTCCACGGTATTGGGCGAATACGTGGCATCGTTGGTAGCGGTGGTATCCGTACCGCCGCGCAATTGCGAAGCGCCCAAGACCCGGCGGAATTGGTGTTTTCGCGCTGGCATGGCTACAATCGTGTTCGGGCTTACCGTAATCGGTTCCCCCGTGTGCGGGTCCAACATGTTGGTAAACAATTGCTCCGCCGCGTCGATTTGCGCCCAACCGTTGGCTACCGTAATTCCGTTGGTAGCCTTTACGTTAATCCAAGGGGCGGAAGTTTGGTACGTGTTATACGACGTACCCCGCCACTTGAAATTATTGGTAACGCCCGCCAGCAAATCGCAAAGCATTTTTTCCCGGCGGAGTCCCAACAATTCGCCCACGCTACGGGCCGCGTCCGTTACCAAGCCCGTGCGGTCGTAGAAAACCGTTTCCTTGGTTACGTTGATTAGCCGCCCTTTCTTTGTGGTCTTGGGGGTTTCGATGTAGTCTTCCCCAAACCCTACCGCCGGGTACGGCATACCCTCTTGGATATCGTCCGAAAGGTCTTCCGTAATGCCGGTTAGGCCGGGGATTTTTTCCGAAAGGAATTGACTATCCCGCGTCCGGCCGATCTTGGGAAAAATGTACTCCGCCGCTTCATAGCCGCGCATGATTTCCCCGTAGACGATTTGGCCCGTAATGTTGGAAAATGCGGTAGAGTCTACGGCCCCGTCCGCTTCCAACAAAGTAACGCCCCCGCCGCCGCGTGGACTACAAACGGACTCTACCCATTCGCGCCCGCACGGTTCCCCGCTCCCATCGACGATTAGGGCTTCCGCCAGATTGCGAATGGAAAAATCGTTGGCGGTCAAATGCCCCGCCGTAATTGCATCGCCCAAATGCCGTACCGTGGGGCCAACGCCCTCTAGTTGGATACGGCGGGCCAATTCCCGATAACGTAACATGGTATTGTTTCCTCTTGGAAATGGTTTCGTTTTAGTAAAGCGTTCCGCCAAACGAGCGTAACGAACGAACGAGGGACTAGGCCGGGACTTGGGGGCCGCCGTCCATAAGCGTGGAAAAAATGCGGACGAGTACCTTAGTAACGCTCGTCCCGGCTTTCGCAACCCGGCCGATTGCCAGATTAGCGGTAGCCACGGCTACTACCTTTTGGTCTTCCAAAAGATTGCCGCTTTGCTTGGCGGGTCCAACCAAGTCCCCTACGTTAAACGACGCGCTGGCGCAGTCGAATTCATAAACGCCATTAGTCCCCACTTGGATAGAATCCGTATCGGCCGATTGTCCGCGTTGGTTGGCAACGCCCAAAAACGCATCGTGGAAAGCCTCTTGCGTAGTGGCAAGGTTGGTATCCCACGGGGTATCACTTGCCGGAAAGGGCAAACCCACGGTAATGGAAACGGAAGACGTAGCCCCGGTAATGGTCCCGCCAGCTTGTCCAACCAAGTCCCCTACCGCAATCGCTACTAGCGCTTGCTTTGCTTTGGAAACGACCGGCCGCGTATCCCCGTATTTCCACGGCATGTTACGATTGGTAGTACCCATCTTTGGTAATCCTTATTTCTGGTTTGTCGAATTGGTAAAAGACTCGTCTAGCGTCCCGTCAAACGAACGAGGGACTAGCCCCGCAATCCCGCCGCCCAATCCTTGGAATCCTTGTAGGCGGGCTTTCCGTCCGCCCCTTCCAAAACGTCCCGGCTACGCGCTCCGCTGGCGGTCTTCCGCCGGGGGTTGGGGTTAGCCTCTTGCCAGCTTTCGATTAGATCGGCTTGCGTTTCCTCGTCTTCGCACGCAAGCAGAATCTTTACTTGCTTATCCGTGGGGCGGAACCCTTCCGATTCACATAGCTCCCGGACGGCTAGGCGGGCTTCCCTTGCCTCTAGCCGGTCTAGTAGGGCTTTCGTCCCCTCGTCCAGCCCGGACCCGCTGGCGGGCCGTTTACGGGGCTTGGCGCTATCCTCTAGCCGGTCTTCCTCGTCCCCGTCTTCCTCGTCCCCTTCCCCGGCCATTTGATCGGCCGCCCCGGCCGCCGCTCCCGCCCCGGCCGCGTCTTTGCTAGACCCGCCGGGTATCATTTCCTTAAGCGCCTTTAGGCGCTTCGTAACCGCCTTAATGGAATCTTCCGCCGTAATGTTGGGGTCCGCCAAGACTTGGCGGACGAGGGCAATTAGCGCCTCTACGTTGGACCCGCCAGCGTCCCCGCCGCCGGGTCTAGGGCTTCCAAGAGAACGCCCGCCACGTCCCGGCCGTAGGATTCTACCAGCGCCCGGCGGACTTCCCGGCGGGACATTTGGGACGGCTTGCCGCTCGTCCGCTTTCGTCGAA
>Ga0163152_10001420_pt1 | contig 37864 bp, 41 predicted proteins | sample OliLakLV19MP8IB2_FD_148635 | JGI IMG/M metagenome (GOLD analysis project Ga0163152, IMG submission 148635) | Freshwater microbial mat bacterial communities from Lake Vanda, McMurdo Dry Valleys, Antarctica - Oligotrophic Lake LV.19.MP8.IB-2 | ecosystem: Environmental > Aquatic > Freshwater >...
CATCGCGGCGACGATCTGGTATCTCCCGTGGACGGAAGTGACGCGCGTCGTCGAGGCGAAGATCCGGTTCGACGTGATCGAGCCCGACATGCCCGAGCCGGTCACGAAGACGATCACGCTGCGGACGACGGTGCAGGACCGCACGCACCCGGGCGATGCGGCGCACGCCGTCGTTCCCGATTCGCTCGTGCTGAAATCGATCGAAGAGATGGTGCGCGATCTCGCGGCGGACTTCGGCGGCCCGGGCACCGAGACGCTCCAGATGGCGCGGGCGCGTCGCGCGGATCGCTACATCGAGCGCGGCCGCGAGGCTCGCGCGAAGAGCGAGGACGAGGCGTTGGACCTCTACGTGCGCGCAATCTTCGCGAAGGGCGTCGAGGGCGGCACGCTCCCCGGCGACGTCGCGACGGTCGTGGCGATCCGGCTGGAGAACGGCTCCTTCCGCGACATCATCGGCGGCCCGTAGGCCCACCCTCACCCTGAGCGAGCTTCACCACCCTCACCCTGAGCGAGCGAAGCGAGTCGAAGGGCTGTCGGTCAGAGCAGCGCAGCCGGATCGACGTCGATCTCGAGCATCGCGCCGAACGGATTGACCTCGCCCTTGTTCTCGGCGGCGAGCATGTCGCCCGCAGCGCGGAAGAAGCGATCGTGCTTCAGCGATTCCTTCAGGCAGTCGACGGGATCGCGAAGTTCGCCGACGAACGGACGCTCGGCGGGGTCGTAGAGCAGGAACGAGTTGTCGAGATACAGCAGGAAGGATTCGAGCGCGTCCGCGCTGCGCGACTGCGACCAGATCGCCGGCGGCATCGTCGGGGCTGGGGGGACGCCGAACGCATTCGCGGTCGCCTGCCGCACGCGATCGAGGATGCCCACGAGCTCCTCGCGCTTCCCCTGGAACCGCTGAACCGAGGAGACCTGGCTCTTCGTCGCGTCGACCCACTGCACCTGGAGGTCGACCTCGTTCGGAAGAATCCGCGAGAAGCCCTGGACGATCCACCGCGCGCCGAGCGCTTCGCCGAGCGCGACCATCGGCCCGGGCTCGGCCGGCGCGGCCGGAAGGACGAAGCCCTTCACGTCGCGCTTGCGTGCCGTGAGGAGCGCGGCGGCCGCGCAACCGCTCTCACCGCGGTTGAGGTCGTGCGCCATCATGCGCGCGAGGCCACGCGCCCAGATGTCCTGGTTGTCGTGCGAGCGCAGCGACGCGAACGTCAACCAGAGGATGCGCGGAGACTTTGGCGGAGCCGGAAATCCGTTCGACGACACGCTTGCCCCGATTGGACGTTGACTAGGATCCCTCGTCAAGACGACCCGCGGCCCGATATAACGATTCCTGCGTGAAGCTCCTTCCCACCGACCTGCCGGGTCTCTTCGTCGTCGAGCCTTCCGTGATGGCCGACGAGCGCGGCTCCTTCAAGGAAGTGTGGCGGACGGACCGCTTCACCGCTCTGGGACTGACCGCGGAGTTCGTCCAGGACAACGAATCGGTGTCGAAACGCGGCGTGCTGCGCGGCCTCCACTTCCAGAACCCCAACGGGCAGCTCAAGCTGTGCCGGGTCGTGAAGGGCGAGGTCTTCGACGCGGTGGTGGACGTGCGGCGCGGTTCGCCGACCTTCGGGAAATCGTTCACGACGACGCTCTCCGCGGCGAACCACCGCGAACTGTGGATCCCACCGGGGTTCGCGCATGGCTTCGTCGTGCTGTCGGACGAGGCGACGTTCCTCTACAAAGTGTCGGCGTATTGGTCGCCGTCGGACGAGCGCGGGATCGCGTGGAACGATCCGGCGCTCGGGATCGCGTGGCCCGTCACGTCGCCATCGGTGTCGGCAAAGGACGCGGCGTTCGTACCGCTCGCGAAGCTGCCGGCGGACGTGCTGCCGACGTTCTAATTGTTGCCGTGATTCTTCGCGAGGAACTCGCGCCACGCGGCTTCGAGTGCGCGGAGGCGAGGGTCGATGGTCGTTTCGAGTGCGTCGACTCGTGCGCCGAGCTCGCGGTGGCTCGTTCCGGTATTGCGCGCGATCTCTTCGAGCCGCGTTTCCATCCGCGTGAAGCCAGCGGCAGTCGATTGTGCGAGGGTATCGATCCGCTCGTTCGTCCGATCGATGCGGAGACTCAGAAGGCCGAAGCCTGCGTCGAGCCGCTCGTTTGTCTGGTCGATCCGCCGTCCCAACCCCGCAAGGCCGGAATCGAGTCGCTCGTTCGTCTCCTCGAGCCGTTCGTTCGTTCGATCGATTCGCGTCCCAAGATCGACGCCGAGATCTCGGATCGCCTGCACGATCGGATCGACCCCGTTGAGTTTCTTCTTCTTCGCCATCGAGCCTCCAGTATAGCGCGGCAAGAAGCACAGCCCATGCCCGCCACCCGCCAGCGAGCCGTGGGAGAGGTCTCCCGGGGATTGCATCGTGCAAGCGAATACCTGACGGCTTCCCGCGCGCGTTGTTGCTCTGGGCGGCCAGTCCATGACCGTCCGGGAATCCGGTACGTCGTCCGGACGTCCGCTCGGAACCGCTCGAGTGGATGCAGCAGGTCTACTTCCTGCCCGACTAACCAGCGCTGCAAGATTCCACATCGGACACGCGACGTTGTCGGCGGACGTGCTGCCGAGCTTCAGCTGAGCGATTCGCGAACCGCGCGCAGGAGCGCCTGGGGGCCGAACGGCTTTTCGAGGAGCCGGCTTCCAGGCTGGAGAAGCGCGCGGCGTGCGATCGATCCTTCGGAGAAGCCGGACATGTAGAGCACGCGCGAAACGACCGGTCGCAACGCGAGACGTGCCGCAATCTGCGGACCGGGAACTCCGGGAAGGACGATGTCCACGAGGAACAGGTGGATCGGTCCTTCGAACGCGACGGCGATCGCCTCGGCCTCCTCGACGGAGCCGGCGAAGAGCGTCCGATATCCCGCGGCATCGAGGACGCGACGCGCGAGGCTGCGGATCTGCGGTTCGTCCTCCACGACGAGCACGGTCTCGTGGCCACCGGCTGGACGATCGGCCATGGGTTGCGGCGCCTGAACGGCTTCCCGCTCTCCGGCATGAGGAAGGTAGATCTTGAACGTCGTGCCGCGCCCGGGCTCGCTGTAGACCCAGATGTATCCGCCCGCTTGCCGCACGATCGCGTAGGACGTGGCGAGACCGAGGCCCGTCCCCTTTCCTTCCGTCTTGGTCGTGAAGAACGGCTCGAAGATCCGTTCTTGGACTTCGCGCGGCATGCCGGTTCCCGTATCGCTCACGCACACGAGTGCGTAGTCCCCGGCGGCCAGAACGCTGCCGTGGCTCGCGCTGACCGCCTCCGAGAGATGGACGTCGTTCGTCTCGAACGTGAGGTCGCCGCCGTTGGGCATCGCGTCGCGCGCGTTGACGGCAAGATTCACGAGAGCCTGCTCGAGAGCGTTCGTATCGCCGAGAACGTCGCTCACCTTCGGCGCGAGGCTCACGTGCATGCGAACGCCGGGTCCGAGCAGCCGTTCCAGCATCGGTCGCAGTCCGGAGACGAGCGTGTTCACGTCGACCGCCGTTTGACGGAGCGGCTCCTGCCTCGAGAAGGTCAGCAGCTGGCGAGTGAGCTTCGCTGCGCGATCTGCCGCGGAGAGAACCTCCGCGATGTCCTCGCGCATCGGCGCGTCCGCGGGGGCACCATCGAGCGCCAGCGTCGCGAAGCTCGTGATGACCGTGAGCATGTTGTTGAAGTCGTGGGCCACACCGGACGCGAGCTGTCCGACGGCATTCATCTTCTGGACCTGGCGAAGCGTGGATTCGAGACGCTTCCTCGCGGTGACGTCGAGCGAGAGGATCGTCACGCCTTCGGGTGAAGGCTGCATGCGGAGCTCGAACCACTCGCGATCTCCGCCGGCGTGGACGAACTCGTTCTCCATCTCGCGTGCGACGCGATCCGTCATGACGCGCCGAAGGACGTCGTAGAACGGCGCCTTATCGATTCCCGGAAAGCACTCGTTCATCGTGCGCCCGAGGAGCTCGTCCCGGGTCTTGCGGCCCTGCTTACAGACGGTGTCGTTGACGTAGAGGTAGCGGAAGTCCGGGCTGATGACCTGGAATCCCTCCTTCATCGTGTCGAGCGTTTCCGCGAGACGACGTGGATCCAGAACCGGCGGGCGAGAGGATTCCGTCACGAGGGGCCGTGCGTTCGGCGCCAGACCTCGAGCGCTTCCACGACGCGCCCATCGAGCCGTTCGAGCCGCTCGTTCGTCCGGTCGATCCGTTCGCCGAGATTGCGTCCGAGCTCGCGAATCGCTTCGACGATCGGGTCGACTCCGTTTTGTTTCTTCTTCGCCATCGACGCCTCCAGTATAGCTCGGGGCACGAGCACAACCCATGCCCCGCACCGGCAAACTCGCTCCAGAAGGCGCCTTCCCGGCAATCGCTTAGCGACGTCCGGAGCCTGAGCCGCCGGCGCATCTCCATCGCCAACTGCCCGGGATCGACGGACTCTCCCTCGCACGGCTACGGTGTGGCGCAGCGAGGACTGGAGCCACTCGAGCAGCTTGCCGGGGCCGGCTTGAGCCAATCCCTACGCCGGGCATCTCGTACTCACCGTCGCCGGGCTCGGCGTCGAGCGGCTGTCGCTTCCGTTCTCCGCTGTCCGGAGATGGATGCGCCGCGCCGCGACGGGCGATGGGCCGGGCGTTTCTCGAAAGCGATTCGCAACCCGAGGGTCGTGAGTACTCGAACGAGGGTCGAGAGTGTCGGGTTTGGAACTCCCTTCTCGATCCGGCTGATCTCCGCCTGATCGAGACCGCAGGCTTTCGCGAGCGCCTGTTGCGTCAGCTTTCGCTTCTTGCGCTCGATCTCGACCGCCGCTGCGATGGCGAACTGCGCCCCCCTCAGCTCGTGCTCGATGACCGCTTCCGGACCTTCGGCGGCCACCTCCTCTTCCAGCTCGCGCATGAAGTCTCTCCAGGTCGACATCGCTCCTCCCTGAAACCAGTATGGTGTATTCTCCATGAAAGACAACTTGCTACTGGGACGCACGTCTCCGACGTTCCTGCCAGGATGCGAGCCGCTGCTTCGCCGTCCCGATCTCGTGCCGCCGGGAATCGATCTGTTCCACTGACTCCGACAAAAGCAAACTCGATGCCGGACGGCGACTGCCCTCGTGGGCAGTCGAGAGCTATCCTGCCAGCCGATGCCGCGCCGCCTCGCCGCCATCCTGTTCGCCGTCGCGCTCGCGGCAGGGTGTTCGGCTGCCGAAAAGAAGACGAGCGACCTCCCCTCCCCGAAGGCGGCCGCGGCGCTTCCGCTGTCGAGCTTCGCGCCGAGCGCGACCGGTCCCGGGCTCGGCGCCGAGCTGGTGTTCGCGCGCGGGGCGACTCTCGATGCGAACGCGCTCACGTTGCCGGCCGCATCGGGCGACGGCCCGTCGCTCGCGATCGTGCGGTGGCTCGGGATCACACCGGGCCTCGTGAAGGACGTCGCGTTCGCGGTGCCCCCCGGCGCAGGTGGCGTCGAGCTCGCGACCGCGTCCTCGCGCGCGAGCGGCTGGTCGTTCAGCGAGACCGCGCCCGCGCTGACCGCGTGGGAGGAGGACGGCACGCTGCTCGTCGCCGCGCGAAACGCATCGAGCGTGGAGGCGACGCTCGATCTCGCGCTGACGTTCGCGATCCCCGCTGCGCTCCCCGCGTGGGAGACCGCGCAGAGCTTCGCGGTCCCCGAGCTCGAGGAGCCGAGCGGCATCGACTACGACTTCGCGCGCGACCGCCTCTGGGTCGTCGACGACGGCGGCCTGCTGGGGCGCGTGCATCCGGAGACCGGCGTGGTCGAGCAGACCGTCGACATCGGCCCGCTCGTGTCGGGCGCGGCCGATCTCGAGGCGGTGCGCTGGGTGCCGGGCCTCGACCTGCTGCTCGTCATGAACGAGCTGACGGATGAGCTGCTCGTCGTTTCGCCCGAGTCGATGACGCTGCTCGCGACGGCGTCGCTGGTCTTCACGACCGGCCTGACGCCGGTGCCGGTCGCGGGCGGCGACGGGATGGAGGGCTTCGCGGTCACCGGCGTCACCGATCGCACCGTGCACCTGGTGCTCGCGAACCAGAACGACCCGCACTGCCTGTATGTCGCGGACCTGACGCTGCCGGATCCCGTGAGCGGCACGCTGACCGCGACGGTGACCGCCGCGCATCCGCAGCCCGCCGCGAATCTGAGCGAAGTGATGCTCGATTGGGGAAGCCGCCGGCTGTTCAACGTGCACGGCTACGGCAGCGATCGCATCACGCTGCTCGACGCGCTCTTCGTGGAGACGGCGCAGACGGTTTCGCTGCCGCTGTCCTCGGAGGGTGCGACCCTTCGGGCGGGTACGCTGTTCACCGGGCAGGATCTCGGCGGCCTCATCGAAGCGAGCCCCTGACGCCGTGCCGCCACCTCAAACCGCGTTCTCGCGAAGGTAGTCGATGCTGCCTGGCAAGTCCCTGATGAGCCGGAGCAGCATGTTCATTGCCGCAGTTTGAACATTCCTGCCCGATTCCCACCTCGAGACCGTGTTCGCTCCCAGGCGAAGCAGGCGCGCGAGCTCTGCCTGGTTCAACTTGAATCGCTCACGGATCGCGCGGATCTCGTTCGCTGACAGAAGACCGTGCTTCTTTCGATAGAGTTCGATCGCGTCTTCGTGCAGCCGCTTTGCTTCCCGGAATCGAAGGATGACCTCGCCGCACTTTGGGCACTTGAGATGCGAGGCCGACGGCACACCGATCTCCTCACCATTGATCGGCACCTTCAGCCGCCCGCGAGCCGGGTTCATCGTCGTGCCGCAGGCGGTGCACGCATCCTCGGGCAGAACGCGACCCCGGAGGGTGCCGCTACCCTTCCTGCTACGAGTCTTCTTCATCGTCGGCACCCCCGTCCGCGTGAAAGGAAACGACTACGCAGTCCTCGCGGAGAACGAACTTCACGTAGAGGATTTCTCCAACGACGAGAGGCTTGAACAGGTACATCCACTCTCCTGTCGTTGCCGAAGCGAGTCGTCCGACAAATCACCATATGAGTAATTATGCATACGATGACTCCTGAATCAAAGCGCGGCTCCGACAGCGGCCGCCTGACGAGCGCACCCAGGCGGACGGGACGTCCGGTAGCCGGCCGGACGTCGTCCGATTTCCGGACGTCCGAGCATCGACCGATTCCTCGTCGCGAATGCCCTTCGCGCGCGAGAGCTCGCGCAATCCCGCGGACTTGCGCGAAGACCACGACACTGGCGACGATCCGCAGATCCACTCATCGATCCGCGACATGCCACGGGCTGTCGTCGGTGCTTCAGCGCGAAAGCCACCAGCGGGCTGCGAGGAAGAGGAGATAGGCGCAAATGACGCCCCTCGTGACGAGACTGAACGCCGAGTGGCGCATCGTCACGCGCTCTTCTCGGACGTCGAACGGCAGGCGGTCGCGGATCCGGACCCACGGGTTGAAGCCGAACTGGAACGTTTCCTTCCCGGTCAGGACGCTGAGGACTGAGACGGGCATGAAGAGTGACCGCGTCCGATAGAGAACGGCCTCGCCAACATCCTCCCGCCGGATGATCCAGTCTCCACACTCGATCCGGTCCTGGAACACGCAGAACCAGTCGCGGCGCGCGACGAGCCAGTGCGCCGAGCGTCTGGGCGGCCCGAGCTCGGCGTTGGTCGCTTTCGTCCAGCAGCGATAGGCCGGCGTCTCCACAAGAGAAGACTACGCTCGCCGTGTCGAGGGTGCGAAGCCGGCCATCTTGGCGCTGGCGGCGTTCGGCGACGACCGTGGCAAGCGCTACAACCCCGCGATCGAGCGCACCAGCAGCGCAAGCCGATCCCCAGCGCGCGGCGGGGTTGGCGGCTCCCATGCGTCGAGGACGGCGGCGGCCTGCCCCTTGGCGGCGTGAGTCCGCTTCCGACGGCTTCACGATGACGGCTCCTCTCGTCGAACTTCCTTCCGCGGAGGGAGTGAAATCCTATCGTGGCGCGATCTCGCGTCGAGGAAATCGCTTACGGAAGCGGGACTGGCGCGGCCTTTCTAGCCAGACTGCCGGCAATTGTCTCACTACTCCCTGCAATGCCTTCAAGAGCGCCGAGCGCGAGCGGATGAAGCAACAGGACGTCAATATCGGACGCGATTACTGAAGGCGATGCGCCAATCGCCTTCACGAATACCGGGATGCTCCGCGTGGGCGTACCTCGCGGCTGGCGGCGAAGTCCGTGATCTGCAGTCACGATCAGAAGAGTTTGCTCCCAGTGGCCTGCCCGTTCCAACGCCTCAACGACTCGCGAGAGTGCCCGATCAGCGAGGATGAGATTGCCTTCATATGTTCCGCTCCCGTCGGGGCGTATTTCTGGACTTCGCGGATCGAGAAGGAATGGGCGGTGCGGCACAGGGAAGTGCGCATAAGAGAACCGCACTCGCTCGTCGCTGACAGCGGAAACGATCTCTTTCGTGACCGACTCGTACGCCGTCGCGTGCTGTTGCCCGACACAGCAGGCCAGACCAGCAAACGGAGCTTCCTTGTTGGAAACGAGACCAGCTCGAGACGCGCCCGGAATCGAGTCCAGCAACAGGTTCGACTGCGCTCGCAAACGCCAGCCAAAGCCGCCTGGGTCCGCGAGATAGGGGACCCAGACGCACCGGACAGATTCGTTCCCGAAAAGCCTACAGTAAGGGTTGTACCAGCCGGTGATCGAAACACCGGCCCCCGCGTGTTTCGCCTTTGAGAAGAGGTTTGGTGATCGTTCGAGATGGTGCCATGCGCGGCCCACGCGAACGTTGAGTGAGGCTTGTTCCCGGCGCACCTCCTCAACCTGAGCGCCAAGAATGAAGGAAGCCGTCGAAACCAAAGTGTCTACGGACGGCGGACGCGCACTTCCATGAACGCTCGCATCCCTCAACGCGCCGAAGGCCGGTGCCGACCCAGAGAGAATTGCCCCCTCCAACGCTTGCGCGTCGAGCTCGTCGAAAAGCAGGAACACCACGCGCGGTCCTGGCGTGCTCGCCGACGCTCCACCGGCGCCGGTGCCACTCGACCAACTGTGCCGCAGGCGCGCGAACGTGATTAGCCCGTCACTGATCGAGACGAGCGAGAACGAGAGCGCAACGAACACGGCGCTTCGAACTACCGATCGCAAGCGTTCGCGCTGACTGATCGTGACTGCGACTGCCGCGAAGAGAAGGACCGCAGCGAGTTTCGAGGACTGGTAATCCCGAACCGGGGAGGCGAGCCGTGCCCCGTTGATCGCGATTGCGAACAAGATCAGCCAGAGGAGCGTCCGCGCCGTCCGCTTCGTCACGACTCTGGCGAGTGCAAGGACTACGAGAAACACGAAGAACTCCAATGCCCCGAGCGTGGCAACAGCGGCCCACGATGGTGCCTCGCCGAGATGGTAAAGATTGGCTGGAAGGTGAAGCGTCGACCACACCGGAGCGAAGACGAGGTGCGTGCCCGCAATAGCCACGGACCCCTCTTCGAGGCGGGATGACAGCAGGCCTATTCGCCGAATCCGGTTCATGCCATCGAGATCAGCAACCTGGTCTCATGCCTTCTCGACGTCCTTGGCAGGATTCCCCGCATGATAGGCTGATCTTCCCGATGGAGCAGTGCGAGTGGCAATTGCGAATCGCAATCCGCGCTCTGCGAGGGTTCACCTGTAGACGTGGTCGAGGCGGACGTGTTGTTTACTGTCTTTACCCCCACCCATAACCGGAAGGACACACTTCCCCGGGTGTATCAGAGCCTCCTGAATCAGACTCTCGAACGGGAGAGCTTCGAGTGGTTAATTGTTGATGACGGATCCGTCGACGGAACAGAGGAACTGATTCGCACCTGGATAGCCGAAGGAAGGCTTTTAATTCGGTGTGTCCGGCAGGAGCAGAACGGAGGAAAGCATCGGGCCTGGAATGTCGGGATCCGCGAAGCCCACGGGGAACTATTCGCCCCTATCGACTCGGACGACGCTTGCGTTCCGGACGCGCTCCTGACGGTTCAAAGGATCTGGATGAGTGCAGATCCGGCAGACCGCGCTGAATCGAGCGGCGTGTTTACGCGCGTCGCAGATCCGGGCGGCAACGTGATCGGGATTAGGTTTCCGCCGAAACGAATGGCGGATCGCGCAGAGCTCTTCCTTGCCTTCGGAATGACGAGCGACCTCTGGATGATTTTTAGGACCTCGGTAGTTCGGGAGTATCCCTTCCCGGATGGCCCGAAGGGCCTCCTCGTCCCTGAAGGCGCGATTTGGAACCAGATCTCGAAGAACCATCGATGCTTTCTCTCCGACAACGCGCCTTACATCTACTATTCCGGCTCGCATGGGCGAGCCGACCAACTGACGAGGAGGCGACCGATCCATCAGCAAGCGCCTGGGATGGTGATTTCGCTTCAGAGTCTCCTGGATAACAGCTTTCGGTTCTTCGCTTCCGCCCCGGTCTACTTCGCACGCGCTGCGGTTCACTTCGTTCGCTTTTCCATGCATGAGAAGCGCTTCCCTCCTCGCCAAATCAACCAGTTGAAAGTGAGGGGCGCGCGAATGCTCTGCTGGGCAACACTCCCGCTTGCATTCGCCCTCTACCTCCTCGATGGGTGGGCGCTGGATCGCGAAAGGCCGACATGACCGGCTGGGATTCGAACCTTTGCTAACGCTTGTCAAGGACATGCTGCGCGAGCTCCGGTTCCTGACCCCGCTGCGGCGTCTCAGTGCGCCGTTTCATTCATACGAATATCAGTTCACGCCAGCCCAGTTGTCGTTTCTCGTCGATTGCGTGACTTCGACGGAGCACAGCTCGGCGCCGATCGTTGAGATCGGGAGCGCGACGGGAAGAACGACGCTCTTCCTCAACAGGCATCTCGATGATCTACGGTCCGCTCGCCACTACCACTGCATCGACACGTTTTCTGGCTTTACGGCAGGTGACCGGAGCCACGAAATCAACGCACGCGGAAAGGACGCGTCTCGTTTTGATGGCTTCAATATCAACAAGAAGAAGTGGTTCGAACGGAACCTGCAGGAGAATGGGCTCTCGCGGGTTCGAGTTCACGAGGCCGATATCAAGTCGTTCGACCTGCGGGCAGTCACTCCAGCGATCTCCTTTTGCCTCATCGATGTTGATCTATATCTTCCAGTGAAGGCCGCCCTCGAAAAGGTGCTCCCACTGATGACTCGCGGAGGAATCATCGTGGTTGATGACGTCGCGCCGAACACTCTTTGGGACGGCGCGCATCAGGCGTTCGTCGAGTGCGTGCGCGATTCGCAGCTGACGAGTGAAGTCGCCCTTGGAAAGCTCGGAATCATCCGGTGCGGCTGAGCCCGCCGGTGCGGGCTTGATCATGGCCACCTCGAGTGCCTCTTCGAGCGGGCGGACTATGTTCAACGCGATCGGGCTCTCGTCAGCAGCGACCGTTGCCACGATCGGGTTCGGCGCCGGAACGAACAAGATCCTGGCTGTCGTTGCTGGCCAGGAGGGCGTCGCTCTTTTGGGCCTCTATCGAACGCTGACTGCGATCGCGGTCCAGATCGTCGCAATGGGAGCTGCGATGGTCATCGTTCGAGAAATATCGACATCCAAGAGCGCCGACGAAACCTCGGAGAGAGCACGGACTGCGATCACGTTCGGCGTGATGCAGTCCACCGTGCTTCTCCTCGTTGCTGCTTTCGCGTCGCCTCTTGTCGCTCGAGCTCTATTCGGCGCTGACTTCGCCCCGCATGTGCTTGAAACGAGACTCGCGCTCGCAATGGCGGTCGGCGTGCTTGCCATGCAAGTCGTGCTCGCCGTACTCAATGGCCTGCGACGGTTGACCGACGCGCTCTGGGTGAACCTGATCACCAGCGCGGGAACGCTCGCCGTTTCGTATTGGCTCGTGCAACGCGGACCGATCGGAATCGTCCTTCTGCTCGGATCGACGTGCTTCGTCGGCGCGGCCATCGGACTGATCTTTGTCATCCGCGCAGCGCCTCTTCGAGGGTCTACTGTTCTTCGGCGACCAACTCGCGACTTCTTCCGCTCTCTTCCGGTCTCCGGGGCACTCACACTGCAGCCGTTCGTCGTTCTCGGGACGACGCTGTTCGTTCAATCGCGAATTGCACAACACTTCGGGCTCGACCAGCTTGGCCTGTTCGCGGCCGCCTCGACGCTCGAAGGAACGTCGCTCATGGTTCTCACGGCAGGAATGACCTCTTACTTCCTACCGACGCTCGGCATTGCGCAGCACGCGGGCGAACGCGATTCACTCTTCAACGAAACTCTGGGGCTTCTCGTCCCCCTGGCCGTTCTCGGAGTCACGATTCTCGCGGGAGCTGCCCCGCAAATTCTCGGGTTCCTCTTTAGCGCTCGATTCGTCGGCGCTTCGCAGCTCACCGGAATACTCGGGGTCTCGATAATCGCGCAGGCATACGTGTGGTGCTACGGCCTCGTGCTGGTCAATCGCGGCCACCTTCGAACACACGTTGCACTCGCGACGCTCGAGAGTCTCGTACGGCTCACTGGATCGATCGTGTGCATCGCGCTCGAACTCCCGCTCCTGTCGCTCGGACTCGTTCACCTGGGGAGCTGCGTGTTGGCAGCGGTCGGTTATGCCGCGGTAGACCGACGGACGCGGGGGCACTCTGTTGTGTCTCGTTCCAATCGGTGGCTGACGTTGGCCGCGTCCTTGACCGGAGCGCTCATCCTGGTTCTCGCCAACCTGACCGCGCCGATCCCACGGTTCCTTCTCGCGTCCACTCTCGCGACCGCTTGGCTGGCCTTTTTCATCCTGCAGAACTCGAAGCGCAACCCGCTGCCTCCATCACCTGGGCCGGGTCCGACGTGAGTACCGACCGGGTGCTCTACATCTCCTACGATGGCGCCCTTGACCCGCTCGGTCGGTCCCAGGTCCTTCCATACCTGCTCGGACTTGCTCAGAAGGGGTTCCGCTTCGACCTGGTCTCTTTCGAAAAGCATGCGGCCGCAAATGAACAAACGCTTACGCAGATGCAAGGGGAGCTCTCGCGAGGACGGATCGCATGGCATCCGCTGAAGTACCACAAACGTCCGCCAGTGTTTTCGACAGCTTTCGACCTGGCGAACGGACTTCGGCGAGCCCGACGAATTCTCTCGCGGGAGCGATTTCGCCTAATTCACGCTCGCTCGTACCCCGCCGCTGCGATCGCCTGGCAGCTGAGCAAGCGGACAGGAATTCCGTTCATTTTCGACATGCGAGGTCTATATGCAGATGAGCGGACCGAAGGAGGCCTCTGGCCGAAGAACGGCGTTCTCTTCAAGACAGCCAAGGCTCTCGAGCAACGCTTCTTGCGGGATGCAGCGGCTGTCGTGACTCTTACCGAAGCAAGCGTTCCCGTTGTCCGAGGGCTCATGCACGCCGCAGGCGCAACGTGCCCACTCGTCGTAATTCCAACGTGCGTCGACACCGAACGATTCAGGCCAACTCCCCGCGTCACACCATTCACGCTCGCCTACGTCGGATCGGTAGGAACCTGGTACATGCTCGACGAGATGTTGGCGTTTGCGTCGACGTTCCTCGATACGATCATCGACAGTCGCGTCCTCTTTCTCGTGAATGACTCTGTCGACCTCGTTACCAGACGCGCACGGGAGATGGGTCTCTCCGCTGAACGATTCCGCGTGCAAACGGCCGGGCACACCGAGGTTCCGAGCGCGCTCGCGGGAGCGGCCGCGACGTTCCACTTCATCCGACCGACATTCTCCAAGTTGGCAAGCGCGCCAACAAAGTTTGGCGAGTCGCTCGCCCTCGGGTTACCGGTCATCGTTAACGAACGCGTCGGAGACTCCGCCGGGATCGTAGTGAAGCATTCCGTTGGTGTCGTGATCGATCCGTACGATCGAGAAACGTACCGAGACGCTTCCATGAGGATCTTCGATCTGGCCAGCCAGCCCGATATTCAGGCCCGGTGTCGCAACGTCGCCGAGACGTTGTTTTCGCTCGGCAGTGGTGTAGATCGATACGAGTCTCTCTACCGAACACTTCGATGATGAGACTTCTCGTTCTCTGCCCCTATCCGGAAGGACGCGCGCCGAGCCAGCGACTCAAGTTCGAGCAGTACTATGCCTCGTGGAGGAGCCACGGCTACGAGGTCGACGTCCGACCGTTCTGGAGCGAACCTGCGTGGGACATTCTCTACGCGAAGGGAAGGCGCCTTGCGAAGGCTCGTGCTCTCCTCGCAGGCTTCTTTCGTCGCCTGAGGGACTATCGCGATGCGTGCCGCGCAGACCTCGTTTACCTTCATCTCGAGGCGGCCCCACTGGGCCCCGCGCTCCTCGAGCGAAGACTGAAAGTGCGAGGGGTCCCGCTCATCTACGACATCGATGATCTCGTTTACCTGCCACGGAGCTCGTCTGGAAATCGGTTCATGCGGTGGGCTCGGAACGTCGAAAAAATCCCCGAGCTCATGCGCATCGCAGATCAGGTCATCGTTTGTACTGAATACCTTCGGACTTTTGCGGTGAAGCACAACGCGAACGCGACGAACATCTCGTCGACGATCGATACTGATTCGTATCAGCCACGAACGCACCGGGGTCGCACGCACGGAGTCGTGGTCGGATGGAGCGGAAGCCACAGCACATCGCCATATCTGAAGCTCCTCGAAAAGGTTCTTCGCACGCTCCAGGAGTCGGACGGAATCGAGGTCAGAGTCATTGGAGACGAAGGGTTCTCAATGCCTGGCATCCGCCTGAAAGCGCAGCGCTGGGTCCGCGAGTCTGAGGTTTCCGACCTCTCGGAGATCGACATCGGCGTGTACCCTCTTCCAGACGAGGAGTGGGTGCTCGGCAAGAGCGGCCTCAAGGCCCTCCAATACATGGCGCTCGAGATTCCGACAGTCGCCCAGAGCGTTGGAGCGAATCTTCAGATCATCGAGAACGGAAGAAATGGCTTCCTTGCGAAGAACGAGGGGGAATGGCTGTCGGCGCTTCGTGAACTAATCCGCGACCCGGACTTGCGTCTTCGCGTTGGAAAGGCGGCGCGACAGACTGTCGAGGAGCGCTACTCCGTGCGTGCCAACGAGCGACGCTATCTGGATGTTCTCGAGAAGGCCTTCACAGAAAGGCGGGCGAGCGGTTCATGACGCCGCAAGTTTCGCTCGACTCGTACGTTGAGGCCCTCGACCGTGCGATGAGGGCGTCGCGCGACAAGAGGGCCTCGCACGGAGGGGTTCAGGAGTTGCTTCGCGAATTCGCTACGGATCCGGCTGTTCTCAAGGAAATTCTCCGGAGGCATCTCGCGAATCCGAAGAACATGAACTCTCGGCACTACCCTGTTCTCTCGATCCCGATCGCCAGGACCGCGTCGATCGAGCTTCTCGCGAACTGCTGGATCCCGCTCCCAGACTCAGCAACGAATCTTTCGACAAAGGCGATTCACCATCACGGCGAGATGCTGCTCAGCACTGCGACTGCATTTGGACCTGGCTATGAGCACTGGATGTTCAAAACGCCTCAGTACGATGCCAATCATGACATCTACGACCTTGAGCTTCTTGAACGAAAGGTTCACGCCGTCGGAAACGTCGCATTCGTCGACAGCCGAACCGCGCATGTTCCGTTCTATCCCCCGTCACTGACCATTACGATAGTGCTTTGGACGACGAGTTCCCCGACGACATGGCGCGACCACCTGAAGCGACGACCCGCACTGCAACGAAACAGCGAGTCACTTCGAGAGCTCTTGAAACGCGTCGGCCTCGCCCGGGCGCTCGACCTGAAGATCGTCGAGCATTTCGACTTCACGCCGACTTCGAGCGGCTTCCGAATTCTCAAGGACCGATGGGAGTTCCCACAGGGACCCAACGCAGACTACCTGGCCTCCCTGTTCTCCGTTCTTCAGGCGACGAAGAACGAGGACCTCTTGTCCATCATCAAGACGCAAGCGACGAATCCCATGGTCCAGGACCAGGCTCTTGTCATGTCGCTCTCTAGTGATCTCGAAGCCGGCCGGTCGATTGGAGCGAGGCTTTCAGCGGGACACACCGGAGCGGCACACGCAAACTTCACCGCCGAGATGGTCGAGGCGGCCCTCCGCTCGAGAAAGGTACCCTCCTGAGCGCGGACTCGCGCCTTCGACGCATCGTCAAAGGAGCACTTCGGCCTCTCCTAGGCGACCGCGGGTATGTCCTGGTCCTCGCTCTCACGAAGTCGTGGGACATCGCTCGAGGCTCCTGGTCGGAGCCGGAGCTCGAACTGCTGCCTTGCGGAGTTGAGCCTGGCGAAACCACGATTGACCTCGGGGCGAACCTCGGTCTCTACACGTACCATCTTTCCCGGCGGGTTGGACCACGCGGTCGCGTGCACGCGTTCGAGCCGATTCCGTTTACGCATCGGGCTCTCAAGGCCGTCTCCAGAATCCTTCGACTCTCGAATGTTGAAGTTTACGCTGCGGGATGCGGAGGGAGCGCGGGACGAGCGTCCTTCGTCGTTCCAATCGCAGATACTGGCGCGCCGACAACGGGCCAAGCGCATTTTGCTCACCGCCAGGACGAGCGTGTAGGTAAAGGCGAACACGTTCGCACGCACACGAGCGAACTTGTTGATTGCGAAATCGTCACGCTCGATCAGGCGCTACCGGCCGCGACAGATGTCTCACTCATCAAGTGCGACATCGAGGGTGCCGAGCTCTCTGCGCTCCGCGGCGGAGATGCGCTCCTGAACGCCTTTCATCCGACGATCATCTGCGAAATTAATCCGTGGTTTCTGGAAGGCTTCGGTCAGTCCGTTCAGGAACTAGTCGTCTTCCTCACGGGCAAGGGGTACGAGATGTACTCGTACGACCCCGCCGGACGAAAACTAGAACGGGTAGACATGAACGATGTGACCGAAAACAACTACGTATTTCTTCACGAGAGGTTCAGGGCGCGCTTCACGCATCTCCTCTCGAAGTGAAGGCTTCATTTTCGCCGCGCGATCGCCGTGAGGTTTCCCGCGGACCCAGTTAGATTCGCCAGCCGGTTGATCTGCGTGGCGGCCGCTGCCCGAACCCGATCCGGAAGCTCGCTTCGCGAGGGAACCACGGGATGCGCGTAGACCTTGATTCGCTCCATCTGAAACCCATGCTTCTCAAGGAGCGCGGTGAGCGCCCGTCGATTGAAGCCAAAGACATGGAAGGGCTCGAAGGTAGGAGCGAGGTTGTAGACGGCGGATGACCCCCGGAGTCTGTTGAGCAGATTTCCGACGACCGTGAGCAGGTTTGGCTCGTTGGGAACATCGATGTAGACGATCGACCCGCTGGCCGTGAGGGCTCGCACGCTTCGGATCATGGAATCGGGATCGTGCACGTGCTCGAGCACCGCGCTCAAGATCACGACGTCGAAGGTTCGCGGCGAAGCTTCAGCAAGCGTCTCTATCGTCTGCTGCTTGACGTCCAGGCCGTGCCGCTCACGCGCAGCCCGCACCATCGCCGGTGAAGTCTCGATACCGAACGCATCTGCGACGCCGATCTCGCGTGCCGCCAGCAGGATCTCGCCACGGCCACTGCCGACGTCGAGCAAGGAGACCGAAGCCGCCGCCTTGGGAAGTATCGATCGCAGCAACTCGCGTGATTCTATGATCTTGAGGTGCTCGTCATGCGCGCCGAAGTACTTCGCAGGGTCGCCATAGAGCTCTTCGGGCTTTACTGGGAACGGGAACGGGTTCGGAAAGACGAGGAGGCAGCTTTGGCATTGGACGATAGTCGTCGCGATGCCATGACCGTACCTGTGGTGAGGCCCACCGCGAAGTCCGAGTTTTCGAGTCGGTCCGTCACCACATGTCGGACATGCAATCCGCCTGAAGGCGAATCCACGGCCGCGAGAGTCCAAAACGACCTCTCCGGGGATCTCTTCACTCAACGTGTTTCCCTAACGTGCTGAAAGTCACGATTCTCATCACTGCCTACAACGTCGCCAGATTCCTGGAGCGGACTCTGGAGTCTGCACTCGCTCAGACCTACGCGAACTCCGAAACCATCGTCGTTGATGACGGCTCGAGCGATGAGACGTCGACACTCCTCGAACGTTACAGCAATCGAGTCCGTATTCATCGACTTCCGAGGAACGGTGGCGTGCTCGCGGCGACGATCGAAGGGCTCGGAATCGCGACGGGGGACATCGTGTGCTTCCTTGACGGCGATGACACATGGGAGCCCACTAAGATCGCAGAGGTCGTCGAGCGATTCTCGACTGACGCATCCTGCATGCTTGTGTCACACGATTACCGGACCGTGGATCAGAATGACTTCCGACTTACCGAAGATGACTTCTCGCAAGAGCTGTTGAAGACGATGTCCGGCCAGGACCTCTCGGACGCGATGCGAGCATCGATCCTCCGCTACCGTGGCAACGTGTGGCTCGGAAGTGGCTACTCGATTCGCGCGGCCGCGCTTCGGCTAGACGAGTTCCGCCGCTGGGCCATGAAACAGCCGCGCCCTGACTTGCTCTACCAGGACCACCCTTTGGCGACGTTCATCGTCCTGACAGCTCCCGGCAAGCTCGATTACGTGAACAAGAAGCTTCTGAACTACCGTGTCCACGGCGCCAATCACAGCGGCGGCGTTCTCGATGACGCCGAGCGAGGTCGCCGCATCGCTCGAAAGGCGGTGGAGACGCATCGCGCAACAGAGGAGCTGCTCCGCCTCTATGCGCCAGATCTGATTGAAGAGATGTCCGTCCAGCGCCTAAAGACAAGTGAGATGGAGCTCCTGAACTCTCTCTACGCAGGTCAGATCCGCGACGCTGCATCGAAATACCGAACCGCATTTCCCTCATGGAGCTTGTCGAGGCGAGTCAAAGAGAGTGTCCGGTTTTTCCTCGCCGCGATTCTTGGACCTGACGCTTTCTTCTGGCTCAAGCGGCGTCTCGCGCGGCGGAATGTGAGATGACCCTCAAACGCTTAGCCTGGATCGCATACGGGCATTACTACGAGTCGTTTCCGCTCGAACGCGGAAAATACCTTCTTGGCCGTGCGATCAGAGCCCTTCTCGGTCCCGTCGTCTGTCGCCTAGACGGTGGGGTCTTCGAGCTCGATCCTGTCGGGCTCGTCGACCGGAGGCTGCTTCTCCGCAGGAGGCACGACACGGTCGTCCTCGATCTGATCCGCGAGGTTCTCGTCGACGGCGGGACCTTCGTCGACGTCGGCGCAAACGCCGGCTACTTCAGCGTTCTCGCGGCGCTGCTGCCGAACGTCCAGGTGCTCGCATTCGAGCCCTCTCCACGAGAGCTTGCTCGCCTGTTTCGGCACCTTCAGCTCAACAGTCTCGGAAACGTCACGGTATTTCCGTTTGGATTGTCCGACCGCGCGGCTCTCGAGGATCTTTGGGTCGCCCGCGACTCGAATCCCGGCATGAACAGCACGCGTCAGCTGACGGGCCGCGGTAACCTGGGGAAGATCTCTCGTCCCTTCAAGCGTTTCACCGATCTAGTCCCAGCGAGCCAGGTTCCCGGAATCAAACTAGTGAAACTCGACGTCGAGGGCGCGGAGATGAAGGTCCTCCGAGGACTCGAGACGGAGATGGGTGCTCTCTCTTTCGCGACGTTCGTCGTCGAGATCTCTCCGGAATGGCTCGCCTCGAACGGCTCTTCTGTCGATGAGATCTATGAATTCTTCAACTCGCACGGTCTGAAACCAACCAGCGGACTCTCTCGGACTGGTCAGTACGACGAAGTTTTCCGCCCCGGCCGCTAGTGGCTTTCGAGAAGCTCGAACAAACGCGGCGTGTAGGACGACCTTCCGCTTAGATTCAGGTGAGTGACTGATGCGAAGTTCTCATCAGGGAGCTTCAAGGGGGTGTCGAGAAGCGCGTCTCGCTCGAGCCTCAATGCCGTGCGGATTTCTTCACGGACGGCGTCGCGCGACTCGATGGTCCCCGGCCCAGCGAGACTCGACGGAATTGGACTCATTCCGAATCGAACGGACGCCGCGCCCGACCGCTCTAGCGAACTCCGCAAGAGCTCAAGGCGATCGGCGACCGCCGGTGAGAGCGAAAACTCGTAGGCTCCTTTTTCTTTCGCTTCGAAAGAATTTGGATCCGGCAGACAGCCGTTCTGTCGCTTGATCGCTCTCGAGAGATCGTCTGGCCAGCCGTATTGAGCGCCGAGGAGCCCGGGGAGTGGAAGGTCGATAAGGGGGTTGATCAAGTCCTCAAAGAATTTGACCCGTGCCCCGGCTCCTGGACGCCTCAGAGGTCTCGGTACGCCCTCCAATACACGGCGCTCCGTGCCGAACCTTGCGAACTCCTCGGTCTTCATGCGAAGTGGATCGCCATGGAGCAGGAGAATGACAGTCGTCGGAGGTCGCTCTTTAGCAAAATACTCGTCGAGCATATGTGCATATCCGGCAGGACCGACCCACCCCTGAACCGAAAGGCACTCGACGTGTTTTCCTCCAAGGAGCCGCCCGAGTTCGTCCGCGTCTACGTTTGCTCCCGACGACGAATCCCCAATGACGAGGACCGCGGAATCGGGAAGTCTCTGGGCGCGGTAGATCTGCGCCGAAACAGCGACTTCATCGGGATCAGACCGCGGATGAATCGGAGCGCGCCGATACGCGATCTCGCCGACGCATAGAATCGCCGCGGCGATCAGCGCCGGAGCACCGAAGTGCCGGATCGTGAGCTGCAGGGCGTTCAAGAGCCCCGACGCCCCACGCTCACCGTTAGAATTTGAAGTAGATGAATCCATAGTCGAATCGCTTAAACATCACGAAAATGATTGCGCCCAGAAGACCCGTCGCGAACGAGAAGCTCCAGCGGAGTCGCAGTGCGACGAGCAGATCGCCTCGCCGGTGCTGAACTATCTCAACGGCTACCACCGGCAGGACGACGGCAGCAAGACTCATCGCCGCCCGCGCGTGCTCACTGTTCCACTCGAGATTCCCGAGGGAACTGAACATGGCGCCGGTCATCGCCCACGACTGCGATCTGAAGAGGAGCCAGCCGGCTCCAACGACGAGCATCGTTGCGGCCCATCCAGCAGGCGCCGGAACCTTGAAGGGCTGCGCTTCCGAGAATGCCCTGTTGATAGAAAGCGCAACTCCGTGAAGGAAGCCCCAAAGCGCGAAGTTCCAGGACGCTCCATGCCAGAGCCCGCCTAGCGTCATCGTCGTCATCAGATTCAGGTACGTTCTCGTGCTCCCGAGACGGCTTCCCCCCAGCGGAAGGTAGAGATAGTCGCGAAGCCATGTACTCAAGCTTATGTGCCACCGTCGCCAAAAATCTTGAATCGAGGTCGAAAAATACGGCTGACGAAAGTTCCAAATGAACTCGATACCGAGAAGCCAGCCGAGTCCCCTGGCGATGAGACTGTAGGCGTTGAAATCGCAGTAGATCTGAACCGCGAAAGCAAAGGTCCCAATGAGCGTCCACCAACCGCTGCTCTGCGTCTCCTTGAACGCCATGCCCACGATTGGCGCGACCGAATCGGAGACGCAGGTCTTTAGGAAGTATCCCCAGGCAAGTAGCCAAGCCGCCTCGCGAACGTTCCCGCTTGTAATCAAGCGTGGACGATTGATCTGCGTTAGGAGATGAGATGCACGCTGAATCGGACCTGCAACGAGGTGTGGGAAGCAGCACACAAACGCAAAGTAACTGACGATTCTCTTTTCAGCCTCTATCTCTCGTCGCCAAACATCGACAGCGTAAGAAATTGACTGAAATGTATAGAAGGAAATTCCTACAGGCAAAATGACGTTCAGGGTTGGGACTGAGGCGTGAATTCCAAGCTGATCGAATCCGGTCGCCAACGAGTCGGCGAAGAAGTTCGCGTATTTGAAAATTGCCAGGATGAGAAGGTTCGAGCCGACGCTGACGAAAAGGATCGCCCGCCTTTTCCCTCCGTCGGGCAGAACGGACATTGCCCGGGCAGCGAAGAAGTCGATCGAGCTGGACCCGAACATCAATCCGAGAAAACGCCAGTCCCACCATCCGTAAAAGAAGGCGCTGGCAATCAGCAGAACGACATTCTGGGCCCGGAACTGCCGGTCAAGCAGGTGATAGGCGACGAAGAAGAGAGCGAAGAACGCCAGGAACGCGTAGCTGTCGAAGACCATCGTTGATCAACTCGGACCTGGTGTCGAACTTCGCGATACTTTCACAGATCTTCGATGCGCTAGACCAACGGCAACGAGCGCGAGGACGGGCGGGAGGACCTGAGCACGGTGCCGGTATGCGGTGCCGTAGTTGCCTTCCACGAGTGCGTACGCGGTCGATACCACGCCGATGACGCAGACGACGGTCGCGCCTGATGCAAAGTGCTTAGAGAGAGTTTCGCGGAGTCCGGTGACTAGGAACGGAATGAGGCAGTAGAACGCCAACATCTCTGGCAACACCAAAGCTTGACGCAATGAGCGAGTCTCCCAGGGGAACGGGCCCAACCAAAAATAGGTGAATCCGAACGGAAGGAATCGGATCGCGCTCATCGGGCTCGAGATATCGGCATCGATGAGGTAGGCGCTTTGGGCACCGACCGTCATACCTTCACGAATCTGAGCGAGCCTCTCCAGGCTCGCATCCTCAACCCACTTTTGCCCGAATCCAGTACTTGAATACAGGTAGAAGCAAATGATCGCTGTACCGACCGCGGCGACAAGTCCGCGTGCCCTACTGATCGAGAAACTCGCAATAACCGAAAGGGAAAATCCGACGCTTACGAGGACAAACATGTAACTTCGCAAGAGGCCGAGGACGGTCATTGCGCCCACAAAGGTCGCGATGCTCGCAAGGGAGAGGCGCTCCCGTAGCGCAAGGGCACAGTCGACTGCGAAAAGCATCGCGGCAATTGCCCAGACGTCCCGGATGTTGATCGAGGACCAGATGATCATGGACGGGAAGAATGCGGCGAGGAGCGCTGCAGTCCGGGGCGCATCCTTGATGTCGCTGATTCGAGAAGTGATGGAAGCAACGAGTCCCGGCAGCAACGCGCCGATTACACAGTTCAGCAAGATGATGAGCCACGGTCCAGCGGTGACAGCGTACGAGACCCCATTTGCGTAATGGTAGAAGTTGGGCTCGTGCACAAATCTGCGCATTGCTTCTTCCGGTGACACCGCGACTTGTCCCCACCAGACAGAGGCGAGAGCCGCTCCCGCACCTTCATACCCGACGCGATCTGGCGCAAAAAAATCACTCAGTGCGCCCGCGCGAATGAGGACGGCGGCAACGATCCGAATTCCAAGCGCCTCCCGAAAGTACGGCCATTTCGTTAGCACTGACTGGACAGGACGTATTTGAGGTGGCGGAGCGAAACCCTGCGTCGCCGCATAGGCACTAAAGCTCGCGACGGCGAAGAAGAACGCGACGAGGAGCAGTAGAAACATCAGGGCCTTACTATTCCCGTCGACTAGAAATTCCGCAACGGCGTCGAGCGAGAGACAAGTGGTGCTACCGTTCACGAATCGCCATCTCAATTCCGCTCCGATGCCGGTGTGGGAAGGTGCGCGGGGAGGCGCTCGACGCGTCTCCGAAGACCGGCACGCACGTCATCTGCTATTGCGACGACTGCCAGGCGTTCACGAAGTTCCTCGAGCGCCCGGACGTGCTCGATGCTGCGGGCGGCACCGCCATCTTCCAGATGGCGTCGTGGAGGCTCCGCATCACGCAGGGCGCGGAAGAGCTCCGCTGCATGAGCCTCGTGGAAAAGGGGATGACGCGCTTCTATGCCGGCTGCTGCCGCACGCCCGTCGGCAACACGATGGGCGCGAGCGTTCCGTTCGTCGGGCTCAGCAGCACGTTCATGGATGCGGCGGCGCGAGACACGGCGCTCGGCGCGCCGACGCATTTCACGATGAGCCGCTTCGCGACCGGCACGACGCCGCCGGGCTCGCATCCCAAGGTTCCGTTCGGGCTGATCGTGAGAAGCGTGCGGCTCCTGCTCGGCTGGTGGATCGGCGGACGCGGAAAGTCGTCGCCGCTCTTCGATGCGAAGAGCGGCGCTCCGCTCACGCCCCGGACGCTGCTCACGCCGGCGCAACGCGACGCGCTCCGGTAGAACCGCGAGGCGGTACCGCTCTTGCTGCGTCGACGGCCGATGGGTCGATACGGTGGCGAGTGTCGTTGTCGTGGTTTTCGCGCAAGTGCGCGGGAGTTCGGACGGTCTCTCCACGAGAGGGCCGTTCCGGCGCGGCGGCGAGTGCCGGACGGGCGTCCGGAAATCGGACGACGTCCGGCCGGCCGCCCGACGTACGGCGTCGAGCACAACGCCTGCCGCGCGGGTGGCTCATGACGAACGTCGAGGTGAGGACGGCATGGCGAGCAGAGGTCGAATCGGCACTCGATTGGCGACGGGCCGTCGACCAGACCGGGTCGGGCACAGGCGTGCTGAGTGGGTACGTTGTCGAAGCATCGCCGTTCCCGCGTCGCGGCTTTCTCAAGCCGGGAAGAACTCTGGCTTCCCCCGAGCGTCTCAAGCGACATGCTGCACGCGAGAAGATCGCGGCCGACATCGCGGGGGATCTCGATATGCCCGTACCTCCCGCCGTCCTGTTCCGGTCGATTGCCGTCGGTGAGCACTCTGTCATCACGCTGTTCCTTCACCCGTTCCAGCTCGAGTGGCCCGCGGTCGTGTTCGAGGGCTTCGTCCCGCCGCGAACCAGCGACGCGGACAAGGCGCGGATTCTCGCGGAGAGCACGCGCGTGCTGGCGCTCGACACGTGGCTCGACCAATACGACCACGGCGATGCACATGCCGGAAATGTCGTCTGGGGCTACGGTCCGGAAGGATCCGAACTTGTGTTCCTCGACTATGCCTCGTCGATGGGCGCCGACGGCTCGTGGCGAGCGGACGGCTGGCAGTCCGTCGAGATCGCCCCGTTTCCGCGACATCTACTGGCGCGGCTCGACGACGATCTATTGGAAGCGGCGATTGAGCGCATCGAGCATTTCCCTCGAAGCGCCATCGAGGAGATCGTCGGCAGAATTCCCTCAGGGTTCCTTCCGGAGCCGGAAAAGGCCATGCTAACCGTTGCTCTTGTCGGGAGGCGCGGTCTCGCAGCGCGGCGACTTCGTGAGGGCAAAATCCGATGATGGCCAGGATCCAGCATGCGGCGCTTTCTTATTCCACCGATCTGACGAGGCCGTCAGCGCCGACTCTTGTGCTTGGTGTTGTCGCTGTCGGGGAGCTGCCGAAGGGCGGACATTTCCTGTTCGTCGGCACGGACGGTCGGACGATCGACCCCTCCCTCGACCCGTTCGGCATCGTGCGGGACCTTCCCCGATTCATCGACAACCGCGTGCGAGAAGGGCTTCGCGCGGTTGGTCCCGAGTCCCTCATTCCGTGGATGGCCGAGCGACTTCGACAGTCGCTGAGTCTCACGAGGCTTGAATCACTGGAGATCGAAGCGGAGAACGCAGACGAGTTGCTGAATGGCTTCCTCGCGCTCTATCGGCGCGTCGTCGCCCAACCTGTCGCCGCGGACAAACCAACCGTCCACTTCGAGCCTGTCCTTACTGCGGTTCCTTGAGAGCCGCGGGCCTCGTGCGCCTCGATCTCGACACGTAGCCACTTCCGGCGCCGGAACTGAGTTGGCACGCGTCCTCCACTCGCGGGTGCTACCGTCGCGCGCCGTGAGCATGTGGGGAGGCGCTCGACGCGTCTTCGAAAACCGGCACGCACCTCGTCTGCTTCTGCGACGACCAGGCGTTCACGAAGTTCCTCGAGCGGCCGGACGCGCTCGATGCTGCGGGCGGCAGCGACATCTACCATCAGATGCGAAGGTCCCCTTCATTGGGCTCCTCGGCGCGCGCCGGGCTCGCATCCCAAGGTCCCGTTCGGACTGATCGTGAGAAGCGTGCGGCTCATGCTCGGCTGGTGGATCGGCGGGCGCGGGAAGTCGTCGCCGCTCTTCGATGCGAAGAGCGGAGCTCCGATCACGCCGCGGACGCTGCTCACGCCGGCACAGCGCGACGCGCTGCGGTAGACGCGCGTCGCGGCACCGCTCTTGCTGTGTGGACGGCCGATGGGGCCACTAGGCTGGGCATGCCGATGTCGCGGATTCCTCGCAAGTGTGTGGGAGGCGGTGGCCTCTCGCGCGGGGAAGGCCGCGCCGCCACAGAACGCGGCCTCGCACCGACGTCCGGAAATCGGACGACGACCGACCGAGGGCCGGACGTTACGACCAGAACTTGCGTTTTTCTCAAGCCGTGCGAGGCTTGAGTGAGTCCGCTGGAGCAAATCCAGGAGCTCGTCGGACTTGGGGCCTTTACGTTGCTCAAGCACTGCCGGGACGGAATGCGGGCTCACGGGATCAAGTCCAGCGATGCGCTCGCAATCGTCATGAGAGCTACCGAATGCCATAAGCAAGACGACGGACGTTATCGGTTCGAGGGCTACGACCTTTCCGAGAACGACGTCCGTGCGATCGTGGAGCTCGAACTCGCCCCGGAAGGCGAGGTCGTGTTCATCAGCGTGCACCTCGTCGCTGCGGAGGGAGGGTGACAATGGAAAGGCGGCGTCCGATCTCGAAATGCACGGCGTGCGGCGGATCTCGGCTTGCGGAATCAAGCGAGACGGAGGAGCACGCGGTCAGCGGCACGAAGTATCGGATCGAAGTCCCGGCCTGGAAGTGTCAGCGGTGCGGCGAGGTCTTCGTAGACGGTCCCGCCACCCTGCGCGCAGAGCTCGTCGTTGCGGCAGAGCTCGCGCGTCACGGCCCGGCAAACGGTGAGACCTTCCGCTTCATGCGCTCCTCGCTGCAGCTTCGCGCGACGGAGCTCGCCGACCTGCTCGACATTCGCGCGGAGACGGTCTCGCGATGGGAGAAGGGGCACGACCCTGTCGATCGCTCCGCGTGGGCAGCCCTGGCTGCAATGGTCTGTGAGTCGCTCGAGAAGCGGCGAGACACTCGCGACCGACTCGAAGCGATCCGCTCACCGGCGCAAAAGCCGCGAGCCATCGTGCGCCTCGATCTCGACACGTAGGGCACCGACGAGGCGCTAACGGAAGTGCGAGACGCCGGCGCAACGCGACGCGCTCCGTTAGCTCGGGATCGGCTCGGCGGCGGTGCCCCGCAGGCGCGAGAGGACGAGGCGAGTGAAGATTCGCTTGCCGGCGCCGAGCGAGACCGTCGCGCCCGCCGCGCTCACCGCGCGGCCCATGTTGCCGCCGAGACGGCGGCCGACGACGACCAGCGCGATGCCGCCGAGGATCGTCGGCACTTCACCGATCCTCGCAATGCGCGCGAACTTCGCGGCGCGTGCCTCGGCGAGTTTCTCGGGCTCGTGGACCCAGCTCTTCGTGACGGATTGGTGCGGAGTGTTCGCCATGCTGATGAAATGCGCACGCATCGGCGGGACGCACGGCATCTAGCTTGCTCCTCTCCGCCTCGTCCGATGTTCGCCGGACGTACCGGCACCCTGGAGGACAGATGGTAGATTTAGGGGCAGCAATGGCACTCACCCGACTCGATCGACGGCTCACCGCGGAGGATCTCGACGATCTCCCCCACGAATGGGACACGCGCTACGAGCTGATTCGGGGGGTGCTGTTCATGTCGCGCAAGCCCTCGATTGAGCACCAGATGATTCTGACGCGGTTGCTGCTCTCAGTCGGCCCGCCCGCGCTCGCACTCGACTGCCTCGTCGTCCAGGAGCCTGGTCTCGTCTGGGAGCTGGACGGCGAGGACGACGTCGCCCCGGATCTGGCGATCGTCTTCGGGGCGAAGCCGCCGAAGCGAAGCAAGCTTCGGCGATGCCCCGACATCTGTGTCGAAGTTCTGAGCCCGGGTGCGGAGAATCGAAAACGTGATCTCGAGGCGAAACGCGAGCTCTACTGGCGACGGGGGGCGAAGGAGTATTGGATCGTCGACCCCGAGAGCGAATGCGTTCTGCGCCTGACGCGCGGGAAACGAGCGTGGCGCGAGGTTCGACTCTCGCCGCGCGCGCTGCTCTCGACGCCGATGGTCCCTCGCTGGAGAGGGATTCGGGTCGCGAGCCTGTTCGAGTAGTAGCCTTCGGGGATGCGTCGACTTCGCATCACGCCCTTCGACTCGCTTCGCTCGCTCAGGGTGAGGGTGATCGCGCTCTGTCTTCTTGGGGCCGGATGCAACGGCGGTGGTGCCGGGAGCTCCGGGAGCCGCGCGGTCTTCGCGATCGATAGCGCGCACGACACGCCCGAGACGTTCTGGGACCACCCGTTCCCCTCGGATTCGCGACTCACCGCCGAGGGCGCGCCAGACATGACCGGCTTCTTCACGAACGGGGCGGGATCGCTCGGCACGCAGATCGTGGAGTCGGTCGTCTACCGCACGGGCTGGGCGCAGATGCCCGTCGGCTACTTCCGTTTTACGCGGCCGCTCGCCGAACGCATCGAGACCGACACGGTCGCCGCGCTCCCGACGTCGCCGTTTCTCCTCGTCGACGTCGATGCGGCGTCGACCGAGCGCGGCAAGCTCTTCCCCGTCGTCGCGAAGACCCTCGAAGTCGACGTGTTCGCACCGGAGCACCTGCTCGCCGTCTCCGCGAAGCCCGGCATCATCCTTCGCGCGCAAACGACCTACGCGATCGTCGTGCTCGCGTCCGCGAACGATGCACGAGGGAAGTCGCTTCGCCCCGCTCGCGCAATCGAGACGCTCGCCGCCGGCGAAACGCCCTCCGGCACGAACGGCGCGGCGATGGCGGCGCTCTACGCGCCGCTCTGGACGACGCTCGATACGATCGGCGTGCCGCGCGGAGACGTCGTCCACGCGACGGTCTTCACCACCGGCAACGTCGTCGCCGAGCTCGCCGCGATGACCGATGGCCTGCTCGCGCAGCACTCCGCGACGATCGCGAATCCCGTCATCGATCCGATCGACGGTGTGCATCCGGAATTTTGCGAAGTGAAGATCGACCTCACGCTGCCGCAGTTCGTCACGGGAACGGAGCCGTGGAACACCGGAGGCCGCTTCGTCCTCGACAGCGCGGGGCTGCCGGTGAAGCAGTCGGATCGCACGATGACCGCCGTGCTCACGATCCCGCGCGCGCCGATGCCCGCGAACGGATTCCCGCTGCTGCTCTACTTCCACGGCTCCGGCGGCGTGCACGATCAAGTCGTCGATGCGAGCCGCTCGCCCGCCGCCGGTGTGGACGGCCCGCCCGGCGAAGGCCCCGCGATGTTCTACGCGCGACAAGGCATCGCCGCCGCCGGTGCGCCGCTTCCCGTGAGTCCCGATCGCGTCCCTGGCGCGACGGAGATCGCGTACATCAACTTCTCGAACCTCGGAAATTTCACGTTCCTCTTCCGCCAGGGCGTCATCGAGCAGCGCATGTTCACGAGCGCGCTGCTCGACTACCACATGCCGCCGGCGGTGCTCTCGAGCTGCAGCGGCGTCACGACGCCGACCGACATCTTCTTCGACGCCGACAACTTCTACGCCGGCGGCCAGTCGCAGGGCGGCATGTATACGAACCTCTTCGGCGCCGTCGATCCGCGGCCGAAGGCGTTCGTCCCGACGGGAGCGGGCGGACTGTGGGCGCTGATGATCCTCACCGGCGGAAACTTCACCTCGGTCGTCGAGATCCTCGGCCCCACGCTCGGCACGTCGAAGGACCTCACGTTCCTCCATCCCGGGCTGCACGCACTCGAGCTCGCGTGGGAGACCGCGGAGCCGCTCGTGTTCGCGCCGCATCTCGCGCGCCGGCCGCTCCCCGGTTATCCGGCGCGCCCGATCTACGAACCGGTCGGCATGAACGACGGATACTTCGAGACGCCGATCTACGACGCGATCGCGCTCGCGTACGGACACGAGCAGGCCGGCGACGCGGTGTGGAGCAGCCTGCAATCGTCGCTCGCGCTCGAAGGCTTCGACGGAATCGTCGCCTATCCGGTCACGAACAACGTGCTCTCCGAGAACGGCGAGAGCTACACCGGCGTCGTCGTGCAATACGAAGGCGACGGGATCGTCGATCCGCACGCGATCTATCGGCAGCGCGACGAGGTCATCCACCAATATTCGTGCTTCTTGCGATCGATGATCGACACCGGCGTCGGCGTCGTTCCCGCGCCGGCCGCGCTCGGAACGACCTGCCCGTAGCGGCGTGTGATCTCGCCCAGCCCTTCGACTCGCTTCGCTCGCTCAGGGTGAGGCTGGCTAGAATCGGCGGATGGCCGATTGGCGACAGCTCGTCCCCGTCGTGGCGCTGCTCGTGTGCGGCGTCTGCGCGAACGGACCGCCGCCGGACGGCACCGAAGGGACTCTCGGCGCGGGACAAGGGCGCTTCTCGTTCGGGTCGTGCGGCACGAAATACTTCTACCGCGAGTCGGTCGTGCACGCGGGCGTTCGCGCCGGCAACGGAACGGGATTTTCGCAGTCGCTCGATGGGTCGCTCTACGAACAGGAGCTCGTGCGCACCGAGCCGCCGAACTCGACGGGGCAGCCGGAGCGCGAAGCGGGCGGACTCCTCGCGGTGCGCTTCGGGTATCACGGACGCTACGTCGGCGGAGAGATCGGCCCCGGGATGTGGGTGATGCTTCCGGACGACGCCCTCACGCAGATCGTCCCGGTGCCGTCGGCGAACGTGTGGGCCGGCACCCGCAACATCTACGGCTGGGCGAAGTTGCTCGACGGCGCGTTCAGCAACGCGGATCCCGCGATCGGCGTCGGCCTCGGCGGCGAGATCTTCGGAGCGCGGATCCGCGCGGGCATCGGACTCAACGGGCCGGTCGCGGAAGCGAGCGTGCCGGTGAACGAGAAGACGCGACTCGGCGCGGATGTCTGCTACGCGAGCGTGGACGACTGGCGTGCGGTCGCACGCATCACGCTCCTGTCGAAGTAAAGCGGGCGTCCGGCATCCGGCCGGACGACGTCCGAAATCCGGACGCCTTCGCCGACCGGGGAAATCCCGCTCGTTCGCAGAACCCACGCAACCTTGCGACTGGTGCGCGGATCTCGGCGCGGCTTGCTCGCGCGCAATTGCGGCATGTTCGCTGCAGGAGCCGCCGAGCCTGCAGGAAGCGATTGATATACTCGGGGCAATGATCTTTCCGACGTTCGAGTCCGTCGAAACGTTCTCTCCCGACCAGTTCCTTCGGTTCGTTCAGAACCAGGAGGAGCTCGGCAGCCTGTATCACTACGAGCTGCTCGACGGGAGAATCCACATGACGCCTCCGGCCGGCGGGCCTCATTCGGTTGCCCAGGGCAACCTCTTCGGATCGCTTCACCGCTTCGTCCAGGACCACAAGCTCGGGCGCGTCTACGGGTCGAGCGCGGGATATCGCCTCCCCTCGGAAGCCGATGTCGTCGAACCCGATGTCGCGTTCGTATCCAACGAACGACACGCCGCGATGCCACCGATGGCGGAAGGCCAGTTTCTCCGCGTCGTCCCCGATCTCGTGATCGAAGTGCTCTCTCCGTCGCACGAGAAGAACGACCTCGTGAAGAAGCGGGCGATCTACGAGCGCAACGCCGTGCGCGAATACTGGATCGTCGATCCACCTGCGCAGGAGATCCGCGTGCTCGCTCTCGAGAACGGCAGATTCCACGAGAACGCCGCCATCGGAGATGGCGGCGTCGTGGAGTCTCGGGTGCTGCCCGGGTTCCGGATCGCGGTGCGCGACGTGTTCGCGGACTGAACGTGAGCCGCATCACGGCTAGGAGCGGCTTTGCCGCGTATCCTGGTTTCACCCATGCGTTCGCTCTGGGTTCTTCCGGGACTGCTTCTCATGATGACCGGTGCGTGCTCGCGCCATGCGCCCGCGATGGCTGATCACACGGCGTCGCCTTCGACGTGGTGCTTTCACTCGACGCAAGGCATCGACGTGTATGTGAACGACGGCACCGCGTGCCCGCGACAAGCGGCGTTCTCGCGCGACGCCGATCGCGTGATGGAACGCGCGGGACTCGACGAGGGCTCCTTCATCGGCGTGCGTGTCGTCTACGTGCGCGGCGAAATCGAGTGCAACGGCATCCAGACGCTGGGCTGCACCGACGTGAATCGCCGCATCTCGATCGTGAGCGTCGACTGCCCGTGGCCGCGGAAGCTCACGCAACACGAGCTCGGCCACCAGGCGGTGCAGGCGCGCGGGATGCCGGAGCGCCGGCAGGATCATGGCGATCCGTGGTGGCGACGCACCGTTGCCGGCCGCTGATGTGCTAAAACGTGGGCATGCGCCCACTCGCACTCATTGCGATCGCACTCCTCGCCGCCGGCTGCACCACCGAGTCGAAGCCCGCGGCCACGCCCACTCCGGCTCGCACGCCTCTCTCCGCGACGCCGGTGACGACGCCGGTCGACGCCTCGAAGCTGCCCGCTGCGTATCGCGCGGACGCCGGGATTCCACAGAACGTCGCGATGAGCCTCGCGTTCATCGAGACGATGCTCACCGAGCAGCGTCCGACGATGGAGCTCGTCACCTGCCACTGCTGCAGCAAGTCCCTCGCGCAGTGCTACCTCGACACCGCCACAAAAGCGGCCAAGGCCTGCTCCCCTCTTTGAACGGTTTGCCAAAACGAGGGCCGTGACGTCCTCGCCGCAACGAAGATCGGGATGCCCATCGAAGAGATCCGCGCGGGCCTCGCTCGCGCCTACTCCGGCACCGGCCACGGCAGCGACGACGGACATGGCCACTAAGGTCGTTCCGCGTCGCCCTCTCTGGCGGTAGGATTCTCCGAGCGTGGCGAAGAGAACTTTCGACGAGTTCTACTGCATCGACTCCCAGACGCTGGAGCCGGGCGATCTGCTGAACGCGCTCAAGGTCCTCACGGACGGGAAGCTGCCGTTCTTCGTGTCGATCGGACGCGACTCGCTGGGCAAGGCGCACGCGTTCCGCTTCGCGCTCGACATCCGCATGAAGGATCACGCGGTCCTCGAGGTCGGCGACGAGGAGGTGCTCCTCCCGACGATGGCCACGCGCTTCAACAAGGCGCTCGCGCGCGTGCGCTACGACATCGAGAAGAACGAAGGCGTGCTGCACCTCGCCGACAAGGACGGGGATCTGCACGCAACGACGTTCAAGAACGAGCCGCTACCGCCGTTCCCGGGCCGTTTGTTCGAGCGCCAGCTCAACTGGGGCGAGCCGATCTGGCTCGGCGCGGGAAATCCTCCGGGCCGTCCGGTGCGTCCGCAGCCGAACACGCCGGGTTACGACCTCCCGCTCGAGAAGGGCAGCTACATCGGCGGGTTTCAGCCGATGAAAGGCAGCTCGCTCGACGCGGTGAAGGAAGAAGTCGAGCGCGCCGCGACCGGCGAGCTCACGTTCAAGGCCGACGACAAGATCGAAGCGCGCATGTGGTTCGAGCAGGGAACGATCGTGGGCTTCGTGCACGACTCGATGCGCGGCACCGCGCTCGACAAGGTCTGGGACCAGATCATCGAAGAGAAGTGGGTCGAGCGGCGCTTTCGCAACGACGTGCCGCGCCCCGACCACATCCCGCTCGTGAAGGCGGCGATGACCACGCTCAAGCTGCTCGCGAAGCAGAAGACCTGAGCCTCAGCGCGGCGGGTCTTTCGCGATCAGCTCGTTCGCGTGCTCGAGCGATTCCCACGTGCCGGCGTCGGTCCACCAGCCCTGGAGCACGTCGTACTCGAGGGACCCGTCCGCGAGATACGCATTGTTCACGTCGGTGACCTCGAGCTCCCCGCGTCCCGACGGCTTCAGCGTCTTCACGATGTCGAAGACGCGCTCGTCGTACATGTAGATGCCGGTCACGCAGAGGTTCGACTTCGGCTGCGTCGGCTTCTCTTCGATCGAGACGATCTTGCTGCCCTTCACTTCCGCAACGCCAAAGCGATGCGGGTCGGGGACTTCCTTCAGGAGGAGCCGTGCGCCCTTCTTCTGCTTCTTGAAGCTCTCGACGTACGGCGTGATGTCGTCCTGAAACACGTTGTCGCCAAGAATGACGGCGACGGGGCTGCCGGCTGCGAACCCACGCGCCATTCCGAGCGCCTGCGCGATGCCGCCCGCCTGATCCTGGACGCGGTACGTGAGCTCGGCGTCGAACTTCGCGCCACTTCCGAGGGCTTCGACGACCTGCCCCATCGCCTCGGTTCCGGTGACGACCATGATCTCGCGAATGCCGGCCTTCAGCAGCCGCTTCAGCGGATGCGAGATCATCGGCTCGCGTCCGACGTAGAAGAGGTGTTTGTTATACGGGAAACCTACAGCCGCGCCGGTTACCGCACGCAATCTGCTGCCAGTTCCCCCGGAGAGCAGGACGCCTTTCACGCGCGGGAGCAAAGCACGCGATCCCCTCCGAGAGAAGTGCCGGACTGCCGGACGACGTCCGCCGGGTTTCCGGACGCCTGCCGCGGTGGTCGAAACCGGCGCGTCGCGGATTCCCGCGCAACCGCCCCTGGGGCCGACGCAATGCGCGTCACCTTCGTCGGATCGCTTCTGGCGCGTCGCGTGCACCCGTTGGGAATGCCGGGGGAGTCCCGCTACAATGGAGAGGTCATGACGCTCGACGATGACGACAAGACGTGGGTGCGAGGCGAGATCGCGGTTGCTCGAACGGAGCTCCGGGAGGAAATCGCTGGTGTGCGGCAAGGCCTCAACGACCTCCGCGGCGAAGTTCGCGGCGGCTTCGAAGGCATGGCGAGAGCGTTTGCCACGATGGCCGTCAGCCTCGCCACTCTTTCCGACAAGGTGGCGACCATGTCCGACAACATGGGGACGATGTCGACGAAGATCGACGCCATGTCGAGCACGCTGACGACGGCGATCGAGACGCAGACGCGGACTCTCGTCGACGCGATCGTTCGCGAACGCGTGCAGGCACTCATCGCTCCGACCGGAAACGGCAAACCACCCAAGGGTGGCGGCGAAAAGACCTGAGGCTGCGTTACAGTCTTCGCGTGAAGCTGCTCGTCACCGGAAGCGCGGGATTCATCGGTTCGAACTTCGTGCGCGAGGTCCTCGACACGCGCGCGGGCACGACGATCATCAGCTACGACCTGCTGACCTACGCGGGCAACGTGGCGAACCTCGACGGGCTCGATGCGAAGCGCCACACGCTCGTGCGCGGCGACATCGCCGAGCCCGCCGCCGTCGCGAAGCTCTTCGCGGACCATGGGCCGTTCGACGCGCTCGTGCACTTCGCCGCGGAGAGCCACGTCGACCGGTCCATCGCCGACGCGGGCGCCTTCGTGCGCACGAACGTCCTCGGCACGCAGGTGCTTCTCGCGGCCGCGCGCACGGGGAAGGTCGGGCGCTTCGTGCACGTGTCGACCGACGAGGTCTACGGCTCGACGGACACCGGCCACTTCGTGGAGACGACGCCGCTCGACCCGACGTCGCCCTACGCCGCGTCCAAAGCGGCATCCGACCTCCTCGTCCTCTCATATGTGAAGACGTACAAGCTGCCGGCGCTCATCACGCGCTGCAGCAACAACTACGGGCCGTGGCAGTTTCCGGAGAAAGCGATCCCGCTGTTCGTGACCAACGCGCTGCAGGACAAGCCGCTTCCGGTGTACGGCGACGGCAGCAACGTCCGCGAGTGGCTGCACGTGCGCGATCACTGCCGCGCGGTCCTCGCCGTGCTGGAGCGCGGCAAGGACGCGGGCATCTACAACATCGGCAGCGGGTTCGAGATGAAGAACATCGATCTCGCGCGCCTCATCCTCGCCACGCTCGGCAAGCCGAAAGAGCTGCTGTCGTTCGTGACGGATCGCCTCGCGCACGATCGCCGCTACGCGATCGACTCGTCGAAGCTGCGCAACGATCTGGGATGGGCGCCATCCATCACGTTCGAGCAGGGCATTGCGGAGACGATCGCGTGGTACCGCACCAACGAGACGTGGTGGCGCGACATCCTCTCCGGCGCCTACCGGTCGCGCGCCTAGAACGATGGGACGATTCTCTCGCTACGAGTTCGTCCAGAAGATCGCGGTCGGCGGCATGGCGGAAGTGTGGTCCGCATGGGCGGTCGGCGCGGACGGCGCGATGACCGACGTCGTCGTGAAGCGGATCCTTCCGCAGTTCGCGGCCGACAGTTCTTTCCAGGACATGTTGCTGTCGGAAGCCGAGGTCACCGCGCACCTGCAGCACCCGAACATCGTCGGCGTTCTCGATTGGGGACATCTCGACGAGACGTGTTTCCTCGCGATGGAGCGCGTGGTCGGGCTCGACGGACGCCAGCTTCTCGACGCGTGCGCGATGCGCCGGATCGCGATTCCGCCTGCGGTCGCGCTCCACGCGATCGGCGAAGTCTTCAAGGGTCTCGACTACGCGCATCGCGCGCGCGACGAACGCGGCCAGCCGCTGGGGCTCGTGCATCGCGACGTGTCGCCGTCCAACGTGCTGCTCTCCGTGACCGGCGACGTGAAGCTCGCGGACTTCGGAATCGCGCGGGCGAAGTCGCGCGCGAGCCACACGGTCGCCGGCCAGGTGCGCGGGAAACCGCGCTACATGTCGCCCGAGCAGGCGAAGGGCGAAGAGCTCGACGGCCGCAGCGATCTCTTCGCGGCGGGCCTCGTGCTCCACGAATTCCTGACGGGGCAGCCGGTGTTTCCCGCGAGCACGTATCTCGAGGAAGTCCTCGCGCTCATCAACAAGGGCGTGCCGCCGCCGTCGCGCGTGAACCCGGCCGTGCCGCCGGAGCTCGACGCGCTCGTGCTGCGATTGTGCGAGCGCGACATCACGAAGCGCATCAAGACAGGCGCCGCGGCCTACGACGCGCTTGCGGATTGGGCGAGCCAACGGAAGATGAAGCTAGGCGCGGGCGACGTCGCGGAGCTCGTCTCGTCGATCGTGCGCCCCACGCAAACGAAGAAGCCGGCGGAGGTGAAGGGCGAGACGCGCATCGTCCGCCTCGACGGCGAGGGCGTCCCGCGCTTCACCACGCAGGGGAAGCAGGTCGATCCGGACTTCCTCGGCGGCACGACGATTCCGTCGGGACGCGCACCGCCGATCGGCGCGAAGACGTCGCCCTCGGGACGGCTCTCCTCACCGGTGCGCGGGCTCAGCGAAATCGACCGCCCGACCGATCCGCCGTTGCCGGTGACGAACATGCTGCAGATGCCGACGTCGAGCAGGGCCGTGCCCGAGGACGACGGACCGACGGACCGGCGCGCGTCTCCCGGCGCCGTCGTCGGCGCGCTCGACGCACCGGAGACGATGCGGTCGGGCGCGGACGCGCTCGATGCCGTCGACACGTCGCCATCGCGAAGCGGCGCGGTGGAGTCTCCCGACACGGAGAAGCGGCCGCCGCGATCGCGTGCGACCGGGTCGGCCGGGATCACCGCCGCGACGGCGATTGCGGCAACCGCGATCGCCGTCGCGATCTGGTGGGTCGTATCGCCGAGAAGCCCCGTGCAGACGGGCGATCTCCTCGACGAGTCGCCGGTGCCGACGCTCGTGATCATCGAAGATCCGCTCGCCGCGCTCACGCCGATTGTCGAGGAGACGCCGGCGGTGGTCGTCGCCGTGCCGACGCCGACGATTCGCAAGCCTCGCGCGAGCGCGACGCCCACTGTTGCCGCGACGCCGACGGCCGCTCCCGTGATCGCGGCGGGCAAGGGCTTCCTCAACCTGCGCGCGAAGCCGAATGGCGAAGTGACGATCGACGGACAGTGGGCGGGGTCGACGCCGCTCTCGAAACACGAGCTGTCGTCGGGCGTTCACACGATTACCGTGAACGCGGACGACGGGCGCCAGGCCACGCAGGAAGTGACGATCCTGCCCAACGAGTCGACGACGATCACGCTGACGCTCCGCACACCTTCACCCTGAACGAGCAGCCCTTCGACTCGGGCGCAAACTGCCGCGCCCTCGCTCAGGGTGAGGCGGCTGCTTCTTCACCCTGAGCGAGCGAAGCGAGTCGAGGGGCGGTGCGAGATCAACAAACCCTTCGACTCGGGCGCAAACTGCCGCGCCCTCGCTCAGGGTGAGGCGGCGGCTTCTTCACCCTGAGCGAGCGAAGCGAGTCGAGGGGCGGTGCGAGATCAACAAACCCTTCGACTCGGGCGCAAACTGCCGCGCCCTCGCTCAGGGTGAGGCGGCGGCTTCTTCACCCTGAGCGAGC
>Ga0163152_10001421_pt1 | contig 37853 bp, 44 predicted proteins | sample OliLakLV19MP8IB2_FD_148635 | JGI IMG/M metagenome (GOLD analysis project Ga0163152, IMG submission 148635) | Freshwater microbial mat bacterial communities from Lake Vanda, McMurdo Dry Valleys, Antarctica - Oligotrophic Lake LV.19.MP8.IB-2 | ecosystem: Environmental > Aquatic > Freshwater >...
TTGGGCGCGCGAGTGAGTTTTTTAGGGGGGCACCACCACCACCCTGTCACCACCACCGTTTCGCGATGAAGCGGAGGCGCATGTCTGGCTGCTCGAAAGAAGAAGCGATCTCGCGCCAAGCCGAAGCGTTCGGCGAAAAAGGTGGCCGCGAAGCCCGCGAACAAATCTGATCGCACGGAACATGCCACGTCGGTCGGCGACGTCGCATCGCACTTCGGCGTGAACCGCCGCACGATCTTCGAGTGGAAGAAACGCGGCATGCCCGTCGCAAACGACGGTTACGATCTCGCGGCAATCGCAGTATGGGTCGACGCCGAATTCAAGCGAAGTCAGGTCGCGGGCGACGACGCCGAACGCGCAGCGCTGCAGAAGCGGCTCTTGCAGCAGCAAGTCGAACGCGGCGACCTCGACCTCGCCGCCGCAAAACACGATCTCGCGAAACCCTCCGATCTCGCGCGCAAGATGGAAACGGCCATCGGCGAGATCAAAGCCCACATGGGAGAGTTTCCCGGGCGATTCGCGGCCGCTTTGCCCGAGACCTTTTCCGACGACTTGAAGCGTCTCGCGCAGCAGATCGCGCACGAGCAACTCGATCGCGTGTACCAAACGCTTACCGACCTGGCCGAAGGCAGAATTGAATGAGCGGACTGTCTGTCATCGATCGCGCACAAGCCCGCGGCTTCCGTCCGCAGCCGCGCGTGAGCACCTCGGCCTGGTGTGGCCGCGAGCTGTGGTTGACTGACGAATCGGGCGGCCGCCGCGATCGCTTCAATCTGGTCGACCGGCCGTACCTGGTGGGGATCCTCGACTGCCTCGATGATCCGCTCGTCGAGACGATCGCCTGGGTCAAGGCCGCGCAGGTCGGCGGCACGACGACACTGATCTCGATCATCCTCAGTCGCCGCGCCCTCGACCCCGCGCCCATGATGTTCGCCGGGCCCGATCGCGAATACGTACGCGAGAAATCGAAGCTGACTTACATGTGCGCGGAAAAGTCTCCGGCGCTCGCCGATTTCGTACCACCCGAGAACCGACGCAACTCGCGACTGATCCATTTGGGCAATTGCGTGTGCTACCTCGCGTGGAGCGGTAGCACGCAATCATTGTCCGGCCGTGCGTGCCGCCTGGTGTTGTGCTCCGAGGTCGACCGCTGGCGCGACAGCGTCAAGCTGGGCCGCTCCGCCGAGCTGGTGAAAGAACGCGTCAAATCGTTCCCCGTCAATCACAAGATCTTTTACGAGAGCACGCCTTCGGACGAGGCCAGCACGATCGAGCACTTGTACGTCGAAGGCGACCAGCGGACCTGGCAGCTCGCCTGCCCGCACTGCGGACACTGGCAAGCGCTGCGGGTCGTGCCTCACCGCGAGGGCAAGTTTGCCGGCGGCGGCGGCATCGGTGGCATGCAAAACGAGCTGGGCGAATGGCGCACGCCCGAAGAGGCCAGGCGTCACGCGTTCTACGTTTGCGAGCGCGGCTGCACAATCACCCACGGACAGAAACACGACTTCTGTCGCCGCGGCTTGTGGGTTCCCGCCGGCCAGCGCCTGGACAAGCAAGGCCGACTGACCGGCAAGCCCGATCGGTCCTGCAGGCACGTGAGCTTTCGATCGCAGTCGCTCGACACGGCCAGCATTTCTTGGGGCTGGGCCGCCGAAGAGTATCTGATCGCCCGCAAGAACAGCGCACTGCGCGAGTTTTGGAACAACTGGCTGGGCCGCGCGTGGAAGAGCGCTCGCGGTGCGCCCAAGTGGAAGCAGGTCGGCACGCGGCTGGCGCAACCGCACGAGCGCGGCCTGGTTCCCACGGCCGCGTTGTTCTTGACCGCCGGCCTCGACGTGATGCCCGATTTTTCTCGCTGGGTCGTGCGCGCCTGGGGCGAAGGGTCGACGAGTTGGCTCGTCGACTGGGGCACCGTCAAGCTGCGCCCCAACGAAGCGGGCGACATGATCCCCAACAGCGATCTGGCCCAGCTCGAGGATCTGCTGTTTACCCGCAACTTCAAGCTGGTCGCGCCCAACCGCGTCGGCGCCGAAGCGCTGCGCGTCCGCATGGCGGGCGTCGACACGGGACACCGGATCTGGGACGTCTGGCAGTGGGGTCGCGCGCAAATCGCCAAGCACGGCGATCGGTTGCGATTCGTCGCCGGCGATACGCGGGCCCACGTAGGGCAGTTTTTCAAGCTGGGCGTCGTCGAAAAATCCGCACGCACCGGCAAGGTGTACGAGGGGGGCATGCGTCGCTGGATGATCAACGTCGACACGTACAAGGATGATATTCACCGTCGCCTCACCGCGCCGCTGGGCGAGCAGGGCAACTACTTTTTTTGCGCCGACGTCTGCGGTTGCGGCGAAGAGTACCTGCGCGAGCTGTGCAACGAAGCCAAGATCGAGACCCTCGACAAAAAGGGTCGCCAAGTCGTCGAGTGGCGCGTCGTCGACAAGCACACGGGCAACCATTACTTCGACTGCGAGGTCTACGATCGTGCGATCGCCGACATGATCACCGGCCAGGACTGGGGCGAGGTCTGGCGCCGCTGCATGCCCCCGGCTCGACAAGTCGCGCCCCCCGAAGAAAACCGCTTCACCACGCCCTCCGGGCAACCATTTCTCATTACCGAACGGAGTTGATCATGGCCAAAGTCAGCAAAGCAACGCCCGCCGTGGGTCCCATCAACGGCACGCCGAACGTCGCCGGCATGATCGGTACGGACGAACAGCGCACGATCACGGCGCCCTTGCGTTCGTTTCCCGCGGCCTCGTTTGTCAGCCGCCGCTGCGACGTGCAGCAGCTCACCGGACGGCAGCGCCAGACGCTGAAGCGGCTGCTCCGCGGTCTCGCCGACTCGGGCAAAACCCTCGAAAACGGTAAGGCGATCCGCTCGGAAAGCGACGCGCTCAAGTGGCTTCTGGAATCCCTCGCGCCCGACGTCGCCACCGTAAATCCGTAAACTCTCAAACCTGTTTTCGGCCAAATCCAGCGCCGAATTCTCCCGCGCGCATGCTACGTTCGCGGGCATGACGCTGACCAGCACGAGCGATCTGGCCGAAATCGAAGCCGAAATGTTCGCCAACGACGGCTTCGAGCTGGCCGGCTCGGCGACGATGGCCGCGGCCTACGCCCGCGCGGCCCGCTTGTGGCTGATGCGTGTGCCCCGCGCCACGGGGACCAACGGCCACAACACCACGATGAACGTGGACGCCGTGCAAAAGATGCTCGATCGAGCCACGACCTACGCCACCCTGGCCGGGCAGAACGGATCCGGCGTGAAAGTGTTGGGCCCCGACTCGAACTTCCGATAATCGCGAAAATGCATGAGCCGACGCCGCCGCAACGAAGCTGCCGACAGTCTCGCCGACTGCTTCGTCGACGCGCAATCCGATTACGCCGCCGCAAAGGCCAGCCGCTACCGCCGGCGGCGGACGGGCGTCTCGCCGATGGGCTCGGGCGCCGACTATCACTACCGCAGCGAGTCGGACTATCTGCGGCTCTTGGAAGAGGCCCGCGACTTCGACCGCAACGACGTGATCGTCGGGCAAACGATCGACCGGGCCGTCGACAACATCGTGCAGGGTGGCTTTACGCTCGATGTGGATACGGGCGACAAGCAGCTCGACGACGCCATCGAAACGCGCTGGGAAGCCGAGGCCGACGATCCGCAGATCTGCGATCTGGCCGGCGAACTCACGTTTCATCAAATGGAGTCGCTGGCCTGGCGGCATACGCTGGTCGACGGCGACGTGTTTTGCTTGCCGACCGAAGACGGCCCGCTGCAGATGGTCGAGGCGCATCGCTGTCGCACGCCGCGCGCCACCAAGCGCAACGTCGTGCATGGCGTGTTGCTCAACGAACAGACCCGTCGCCGCGAACAGTTCTGGTTCACCAAGGAAGACGTCGATCCGAATCGCCAGGTCAAGCTGGTCAACGAGATCAAGGCCTACGATGCTTACGACGACGAGAACTGCCGGCAGGTGTTCCAGGTCTACAACCCCAAGCGCTTCTCGCAAACGCGGGGCGTGACGGCCTTGGCGCCGATCTTCGACGCCTGCGGCATGTTCGAGGACATCAACTTCGCCAAGCTCGTGCAGCAGCAGGTCGTGAGCTGCTTTGCCTTGTTCCGCTCGCAAGCGGTGACGGCCGGCGGCGGCATGCCGATCGTCGATGCACCGTACGGCGAGCGGACCGACCAGGCGCTCGCCACGGGCGGCACGCGGCGGATCGAGGGCATTGCTCCGGGCATGGAGATCACGGGCCGACCGGGCGAGACCCTCGAGGGTTTCTCGCCGAATGTGCCCAACGCCGAATTCTTCAACCACGTGCGGCTGATCCTGACGCTCATCGGGATCAACCTCGGTTTGCCCCTGGTGCTGGTGCTGATGGACGGCAGCGAGACGAACTTTTCCGGCTGGCGCGGCGCCGTCGACGAGGCCCGAAAGGGTTTCCGTCGCAATCAGCGCGCCCTGGCCGCTCGTTTTCATACTCCGATCTACTGCCACAAGCTACGGCAGTGGGCGGCCGACGACGCGGCTTTGGAAAGGGCGATGCAGAAGCTGGGGGCTCGCTTCTACAAGCACAACTGGAATCCACCGCGTTGGCCGTACATCGAGCCCCTGAAGGACGCCTCGGCCGATCTGTTGCGTCTGCGTAACGGGCTGTCGAGCCCGCGCCGCGTCCACGCCGAGCACGGAGACAATTTTTATGACATCCTCGACGAGATCGTGGCCGACAACGGAACCTCGATCCGCCGCGCGATCAAGGAAGCCGCTGCGATCAACGTGGAAAACCCCGGCCTCGAGACACCGGTGCACTGGCGCGAAGTGATCAGCCTGCCGACGCCCGACGGGGTCACAGTGACCGTCGCCCCCGACAAGCCCGAACCAACCGCGCAACCAACCCCCAAAAAACGCGATGCCTGATCAACTCTTCATCCCCGCCGGCGATCGTCCCCTGGTGCCCCACTTCGAACAGTGGTTGGGCGTGTGGGCGATGCGTGAGGCCGACTTTCAGGCCGGCTTGTCGCTCGTGCAGCGGATGGATCTGCACTTGCACCTGCAGCAGGTCGCGGAGGCCCAGGCGAGCGGTCCCAATGCCAACAAGGGCTCGAGCGGTCCGGAAACTTCCGACGGCATTGCCGTGATCGGCATTCGCGGCTCGCTCATGAAGCATCAATCGAGCATGGGCACCAGCACGTCGACGGTCGAGGCCCGCCGGATGATCCGAGCCGCGGCCAACAACGAAAACGTCCGCGCGATCCTGTTGCACGTGGACTCGCCAGGCGGGACCGTGGCGGGCACGCAAGAGCTGGCCGACGACGTCGCCGCGGCCGCCAAGAAAAAGCCTGTGCAAGCCTTCATCGAAGATCTGGGTGCCAGCGCCGCCTATTGGATCGCGAGCCAGGCCAGCTACATCGCCGCCAACCGTACGGCCCTGATCGGTTCAATTGGCACCTACGGCGTCGTGTACGACGAAAGCGGCGCGGCGGCCATGCAAGGCGTCAAGGTGCACGTGGTGCGCGCGGGGGCGTTCAAGGGGACGGGAGTCGCCGGCACGGAGGTCACCGCCGCGGCGCTCGCCGACTATCAACGCATCATCGATTCCCTGAATGAGCATTTTGTCGCCGGCGTGGCCGCCGGACGCAAGATGACGGTCAAGCAGGTGCAGGCGATCGCCGACGGCCGCGTCCACCCGGCGGCCGATGCCCAGGAGCTGGGACTGATCAACGCCGTGTCGACGCTCGACGCGGTTTATTCACAACTTGTCCGTGACACTCGACCCATGAAAGGGAAAGCAATGAGCGAATCGAACGCCGGCGACTCCGTCGCCACCCAGGCCGCGCCCGTCGCCGCCACCTTGGTCCAGATCGAAGCCGCATGCCCGGGCGCCGACAGCGCGTTCGTGCTGCAGCAGCTCCGCGTCGGCGCGACCGTCCCGGCCGCGCAATCCGCATGGATGGCCGAGCAGAAAAATCAGCTCGACAAGTTCAAGGCCGACCAGGCCGCCAAGGAGGCCGAGCAATCCGTGCCCAAGCCGGCCGGCAAGAAGCCGGGCGTCCCGGCGCTCGCCGCGGGCACCTCGCAGCCTGCGGAGACCGAAGGGGATCCGATCGCCGAGTGGAACGAGTTGCTCGACGCCAAGATCAAGGGCGGCATGTCCCGCGAGCGCGCGGTCAGCGCCTTAGCGCGCGAGAAGCCCGAGCTGCGACAGCAGATGGTCGCGGCCTACAACGCCCAGCGTCGCACGAGCTGAACGAAAACCGCGGGCCGTGAGGGGCAGTGATCGATAACCAGAAACCACCTTCAACGATCCAGAGGAAGTTCACATGGCACAACTAGTCGAATCCGCCGGCCGCTCGTTCGTCGCCGGCGCGGCGATCGCGCAGTACCTCCGCGTGACCCTGTCGTCGGGCAAGTTGGCCGCCGCGGGTCTCACGACTCGCGAGATCGGCGTGCTCGAAGCGGCCAGCTTCGCCGACCTCGACGTCCGCTCGGTACGCCTCCGCACCGCGCAGGGCACCTGCAAGATGGTGGCCAACGCCGCCCTGGCCGTCGGCGCCAGCGTCTACACGGCCGCCAGTGGCAAGGTCGGCCCCAGCCTGTCCACGGGCTTTTTGCTCGGCACTGCGTTGTCGGCCTCGACAGCCGACGGCGACGTGATCGAAGTCCTCCGCAGCTCGCACGGCGATACGGCCGTCTAGACCGCGCGGCCGCGTGACGCAGAAAGTGTCTCAACAAGCAAATTCTTACAACCGATCCCCGGAGTCCATCATGCCCAGTCCCTCGTCCTCACTCGCCACGTTGCGGCCCGACCTGGCGGCCAGCTTCATGGAATTCGATTTGGCAATGGACCGCGCGGGATATATCTCGCAACGTCTGATGCCTGTCCTCGAAGTGGCCTCCGCGGCCGGTAACTTCGGGAAAATCCCGATCGAGCAGTTGTTGCAGAGTCCCGACACGTCCCGCGCGCCGGGCAGCGGTTACAGCCGCGGCAAGTTCACCTTCCTGCCCGACACCTTCGCCACGAAGGAGCAAGGCTGGGAGGAGCCCATCGACGACAACGAAGCGGAGATGTACGCGAACTATTTCGACGCCGAGCATGTGTCGACCATGCGCGCTTTTCACTTCGTTTTGCAGGCCCAAGAGCAGCGGGTCGCCGACTTGCTGTTCAACGCCACCACCTACACCGGCGCGGCCCTGACGACGGCGGTGACCAACGAGTGGGACGATCTGCCCAACGCCACGCCGATCGTCGATGTCGAAGCGGCCGTTCGCAAGGTCTACAGCGGCACGGGGCTGTGGCCCAACGCCTTGGTGATCAATCGCCGCGCGTTCCGCAACCTGCGGCAATGCGACGAGATCATCGAACGGATCGCCGGCCTGGGCGCGGGCGCGCCGACCAAAGCTTCGGACATCACGGCCGCCCAACTGGCCCAGGTGTTCGACCTCGAGCAAGTGCTCGTCGCCGGCGGCAGTAAGAACTCGGCCAACGAAGGTCAGGCCGCCACGCCCACGCAGATCTGGAGCGACGAGTACGCCGCCGTCGGTCGCATCTGCCGCTCGAACGACATCCGCGAGCCCGGCTTGGGTCGCATCCTGCACTGGGGCCAGGACGGCAGCCAGGTCGGCGGCACGGTCGAGACGTATCGCGATGAACGGATCCGCGGCGACGTGGTTCGCGTGCGCCACCAGGTGCAGGAGAAGATCCTGTACACCGAGACGTTCCACCTGCTGTCGAACATCACGACCTAGTCCTGATCGTAGGCACGCATGACCGTTTTCGACGAGCTGCAGGAGCGGGCTTTCCTCGTGCTCCTTGCTCAGCACGGCGAGACGGTCAGCGTGCGCGGGGGCGCGGGCGGAGATTCGCGGGACGTGCAGGTGTTGGTCACCGAAAGCGACGAGCACGTGCTGCAGTACGGCCTGGATCGCGAGGTCGAGACGATCCTGGTCGATTGCTTCCGCGACGAAGAGCACGCCCGCGGCGGCATCCGCGACCCGCAGTTGGGGCTGATCCTGCTGCGGGCCGGCGAAACGAGGCACTACGGTTTCAGCGGCGACGTCACACGTCGCTCCCCCACCACGGTCCGCCTGGCCTTCCAACGCCCCCGCCTCGACCGCGTGGGCACGGCACACCGGCAACAAAGCGGGCAGTAACGAAAGGTGAACGATGGCCTGGGTCTCAACGGTAGAAGAAATCTCGATCGACGGTGCGGTTGCGGTCGCGGTCGTCAAGTTCGTCGATGCCGAGGCGGGCAAGACGTTCGTCGAAAAAAAGTCTGGCGACAATCTGACGCTCGCACTGCTGCAAGATTGGGCTGCCCAGCGGATCGAGAGTCTGCAGACCCGCGATCAATCGATCGAGGCGATCAAGAACCTCGTTGGCCAAGTGCTGACGCCCGAAAAACAACCACCGGTGCAGCCGACTGCATTGACCGAGTTCTATTCCGCGTGGCGAAACCTTACGATGTACCGCCGCCTGTCTTCGGCCAAGTTTTCGGCCGAAGAAGCCACGGCATTGAAGGCCGTCGAAGATTACCTGATTGCGAATCCTGGCAATGTTCCGTTCGTAAGCCCGTTCTAAATCAATGGCCGTCAACACTACAAATTTAGTCTTTTCTTACGAGTGCCAAGAGTCATCGGGCAACATGCTTGATGATCACGATGGACACACGGCCACTGCTAATGGTACTCCCGGCACTGCTACTGGTCCGGGTGGGTCGAATGCAGCACGATCATTCACCAAAGCAAATGGTGATTACTGTTCCGTGAGCGACCACGCTGACTTTGCCATCGGCAACAATGTATTTGCGATTGACTTCTGGATTTACCCCACGAGCAACACCAATGTCGAGTCGCTGGGTAAGTGGAGTTCGGGACAAGAAGAATGGGTGTTCTTCAAGAACGGTAGTAATGAGGGAATTTATTGGCAACGTAGAGACCAGTACGGAGAGACCAAAGCCCTTCAGGTTCCAGGCACCATTGCACTGAACACCTGGCGGCATATTTTCGTCTGTTGGGATGGCGACTCGATGAATTACGCCCTCAACGCAGGCACGCTCACAGATGGTGTTGGTACGACTTCGGCGGGCATGGTCAACGGTACCGGCCCGATCCAATTTGGTTCCCTAGGAAATAGCACCGCAGCATTTGACGGCAGGCTGGCCTACATACGCCTGTGGAATAACTACATCCCCGACGCCACCGAACGCACAGAGTTGCACAACGGCGGAATTGGGTTGCCTTATGCGTCGTTTGGCGGTGGTGGCGGGACTACACTCGGCCGGCAGCGGCTGATTAACGGCGGCCTCACGCGCGGAAGGTTGTTAGCCGCATGATCGACTTCGGAATCGTCAAACCCGGTTCGACGCTCGACATTGCGTTTGCCAGCTACGGCAAGACGAACGGCGAATCGATCACGATGACCGGCCTCGCCGTCGGCGATATCAAGATCTTCAAGAGCGGATCGGTGACCGAACGGTCGAGCACGACCGGGTTCACGCTGCTGGACACGGACGGCATCGACATCGACGCCATCACGGGCATCCACGGATTTTCGATCGATCTGTCGAGCAACGCGGACGCGGGATTCTATGCGGCCGGCGCGCGGTACTCCGTGGTGGTCTCGACGATCACCGTCGACTCGCAAACGATCAGCTTCGTGGCGGCCACGTTCCGCATCGGTCACGAGCAAGCGATCCTGAATACGACGATTGCCACGCTCGCGAGCCAAACCAGCTTCACGCTCACCTCAGGCCCGGCCGAGGACGACGCGCTCAACGGCATGTGGCTGGTGATCCACGACGTGGCCAGCGCGGTCCAGCAGGCCGTAGGGCTCATTCTCGATTACACCGGCTCGACGAAGACCGTGACGCTGGTTGCCGGGCCGACATTCACCGTGGCGGCCAGCGACAACGTGTCAGTGATGGGGCCGTGGCCGTTGCAGGCGGCGACGTTTGGTCGGACGCTGGTCGTCGATTCGTCGGGCGTCGCCGACGCGAACCTCGCGAAGGTGCTGGGCACCGCTCCAACTGAGGGGGCCGGCGGCCGACTGGCCGGCGGTGTCACCAAGTTCTTCAACGTCGCCTCGCCAACGGGCACGGTCAACAGCATCCCCGACGCGATCGCGGGCGCGACGAACGGGCTGTTCATCGCCGGCACCAACGCGGCCACGACGATCACCACGGCGCTGACCACGACGTTCACGGGCAGCCTTACCGGCAGTGTGGCCTCGGTCACAGCCGGCGTCACACTCGCGGCCTCGGCCGTGCAGGCCATTTGGGACGCGCTCACTTCCGCACTGACCACCAGCGGCTCGATCGGCAAATACATCCTCGACAACGTCACCACGCTGCTCGCGCGGCTCACGAGCGCCCGCGCGGGCTACCTGGACAACCTGAACATCGGTGGCAACGTCGCCGGCAGTGCCGAGGTCACCGGCCTGGTCGTCAACACGCGAGCCAATCTCACGATGCCCGTCGAGATCGAAACGCCCGACAGTGGCACGCAGATCTACAAAGTGCGTCTGTCGCTGTACGACGAACAAGGCAACATGGAGGCGCCCGACAGCACGCCGACCGTCACGCTGGCCAACGCCGCGGGCACCGATCGATCCTCGCGGCTCTCCAGCGCCAGCAACCCGTCGACCGGCGGCTACACGTGGGATTACACGGCCACGGCCGGCGACGCCGAAGAGCAGCTCGTGTGGGTGTTCACGGTCGTCGAGGGCGGCCTCACGCGGACCTACGCGGCCACCAACTATGTCGTCGAAGAAAGCGCCTACCGCTTCACCAGCACCGACCGCTCGAACCTGGGGGCCATAAAAAACAAGACGGACAATCTGCCCACCGATCCGGCCGACGCGTCGGACATCGCGGCCGCGTTCGGCACCGTCAACGGCACGCTGGCCACGATCGCCGGCTACCTCGACACCGAAATCACGCTGATCCTCGCGCGGCTCGGCGCGATCACCGGCTCGGGCGTGAATACTGTGCTTGGCATATTCAAGGCGCTGCTCTCGAAGACGGCCAGCATTCCCAGCGACATTGGCGGCACGTTCGACCCAGCCACTGATTCCACCGAGGCCCTCCGCGATCGGGGCGATGCCGCGTGGGTCACCGGCGGCGGCGGGGGAACCGACGTGCAGGATCTGCTCGAGGCCGACCGCTACATCGACAAGACCGGCACTCCGTGGAAACTCGTCCTCATCAGGGCCGGTACCGGCGACCTCGATACGGGCGCCGTGCTCTTGGAGCAAGAGCTGTTTAACGTCGATGGCGTTGCCCTCTCTTCGACCGACACCGTGGTCGGCAGGAGCGTAGCGCCATGAGCTTGATTGGACTTTTGGGCTTGGGTTTCGGCGGCACGGTCGGCGTGTCGACCAGTCCCTTTGGGGATTACACGACGGCCGACGCCTTGACCACGCCCCTGGAGCTGCTGGCGATCATGATCGCCGACTGCCCCACCTTCCGCACGCAGTGCGGGTTGGCGGCCGACGACGCGCTGGCCCAAGAAAAGCTGCTCGAAGGCAAACACGGCTCGCGCCAACGGGTGTTCTTTCTCGAGGACCAATCGGCCCAAGACGTCATCGAGTCGGTCGTCGAGCATCTGCCGATCGCCATCGTCGAATGGGACGAAGAGGGCTGCCTGCACTTCAGCAAGAAGGCCGGCGGCGAAAAGAACTTTCTGCGACCCAGCGGCATGCTCCGCGTCTACCTGGCCGATCGCGATCGGGGCGGCGGCAACATGAAACAGAGCGCGCGAGCCTTCTCGCGGTTCGCAGGTCCGCTGTTGCATGAGTTGAGCGACCAGGCCGCCTACGACGATCGCCTGGCCATCGATGACATCGTGATGGACATGTCTCCCAAGGCCCCGTCGATCGCCGAGCAATCGGCCATCGGCCAACTGTACTGGGCCACCAGCGCCAAGATTTCCTGGGAGGCCTGATCATGATTCGAATTTTCATCCGACAGACGTTCCAGCAGCCCGAGGACGTGACGGTCCGCAAGTGGCGCACGATCACACGCGCCGCCCACGAGGCCCAAGCCCGCCGCTGGTTCCGGCTGTTTTTCCCACTGCACTTCAAACCGGGCGCGGAGCAACGCTACGGTTATCAGCATCGCAGCGAACGGTATTTAAGATTCAAGCGGAACGGCCGGCGGCTGAGGGTCCGCGCGGAGCAGCTCCGCAAGGGCCAGAATCGCGACACCCTTCGCAAGGCCATCGAAGGGGGCGCGTCGCCGCTGGTGTTTACCGGCCACATGCGGCAGATGCTCAAAGGCTCGGCGGAGTTCCGTGGGTTCCCCACCCGCGGCCGCGTCACGATGCAGGCCCCCGTGTATGCCCCATCACGACGCAACACGTTCACCGGCATCGACGCGAAGGGCCGCTCCCGCAAAGCCAGCCGGCAGCCGGACAAGATCGCGGAACTGACGACCGTCATTCCCGAGGAAGGCGCCGACCTGAGTCAGTTCCTCGACGCGCAGGTCGCCGAAGGCGTCCGCCGCCATCGCGTCGTGAAATCGTACAGCACGAAGTAAACGGGCCGCTCAGAAAAAGGAATATGAAAAATGTCCGTAGCAACTGCCCATTATCTGCACGGCCTGCTGTTGCCCAGCGCCGTGTTCATCAGCGAGCTGACCGACACCACGCCCAAAACGAACACCGATTTCATCACGGGCTTCGCCGCCGGCCATCCGCAACCGCTATTCAAAGGCGTGCGCGGGCAGCGACCCGACGTCACGTTCCGCACGCCCATGGTGGCCACCGCGCTCGCCGCGATGGGACTGTTCGGTTACGACGCTTCTGGCGGCAACACCGACTTGTATTACAAAAAAGCAGCCGACTTCGGCTCGCGCACCGCGGCAGCCAGCTCGGCGCACAAGCGATTGCGCGCGACGCAGGGCCTGTTGTATTGGCGATCGCTGCGAGTGAGCCATCAGCAGGACGCCGAGCTCGACTGCCGACTGTGCCTCACCTGGGACGGCACCAACAATCCGATCGTCCCCGCCGGCAGCACGGCCCTGGCCGGCACGAGCGTAGGCGTCGAGTGGTTCACGTTGGGGCCGGTCATGGTCAACGGCTCGCAGTTGCCTGGCGTCCAAGAGGTCAGTATTGATCTGCGGCTGAACGTCCACGAGCGGGGGAGCGACGGCGAGATCTGGCCGACGTTCGCGAACATTCGCGACTGTAACCCGATCGTGACGGTGAAAACGCTCGAGCTCGATCCGTGGAGCGCGTTGGGCCTGGCCGGCCAGCCGATCACCAGTCTGATCGTCTACCTCCGCAAGAAGGCGGCCAACGGCCACAACGTGGCCAACGCCACGACCGAGCACATTTCTTTCACCGCGACCAACGGCATCGAAGTCCCCGACGACATCGGCGCGGGCGCCAACAACGAAGCCATGACGACGATCCCCTTCGAGATCGCCGCCCCCAACGCGGCCGGCAACGTCTTCACGATCAGCACGGCCACGGCCATCACATAGCACGCCCACCGGCCACGTCCGGTGGGGAGGAGAACACCATGAAAAAGATCAAAGAAGAATTCATCGCCGCCCGCGAGGCGCTCGTGCGTGTGCTGGGGGTGTCGCGGGCCCACGCCGCCAGCCAGGCGTTGGCCATGCTCAACAAGAATCGTCCGGCGATCATCGCCCTGGCCGAGACCCTCCCCATCGGCGAGATCACGGCCGACGCGGTCGAGGGGATGAAAAAGATCATGGCCGACGACGTCGCCGAACGCGAAGCCGCCAATCGCGAAGCGGCGAAAAACTCCACCGAGGAAAAGCGGACAGGATGAACAGGATGGACGGGATGGGAACGAAGAAGCGTGCGCTCCCTCCTCTCCTCTTCTTCATCCTGTAAATCCTGCCTACAAACTCTTCGTCCGCTGACTTAAGAGAATCCGATTCATGTCAGCACCCGTGTACTACCTGGCCGGCGCGACCCGCGACACGCTTGTCGCCGCGACCGATGCGCTCAAGCGCGACGCCTTGGCCCGCTGGCGGCTCGATGCCGTGCTCGCCGATTGCACCCATACTGACCAGGTCAGCGTGAGCGAGATCCGCACTAAAGGCCCCGACGGCAACTGGGGTGCAATCCTCTGCGCGCAGGCCACCAGCGGCCGCGTCCCCGATCGGCTGGGCTACTATCCCGACACGCAGCAATGGGAGCGGGTCGAGGAATCGGACCTGTGGATCGGCCTCGATCCCAACGATCCGCCCGGCCCCGAGGACCTCATGCGCATCGGGCAGCGGGTGAATCCCGACGGCTCGCCGGCCGCGCCGTTCGTCGGTCACTTCTGCAGGCTGGCCGATGGCCGCGAGTGGGAAGTCCCGGTAGTTCGTCGCCCCGACCCCGCGGGACTCAGCAACCTGCCTCAGCGCTTCGTGCGTGTCGCCGGCAAAATCGAAAGCCGGCTGCTGCCGCGCTACCAGGCCATCTGGGGAGCGACCAAAAAAGTCTGCCGCGCGTTCTTTCCCGACAGCGAAGCCGACATGGTCATCGAGACCGAATGGGCGATCGACTTGCTCGTGCAAGGCCTGGCCTTGAACTACCGCTTCGACTGGGCCTTGCAGAACCGTTTGGGCCTGCTCGGTACGCCCAATTGGGAGCGCGCGCTGGGGTCGCTCGTCGACTATCCGACCTACGAAGTCGCGCTGCGCGCGATCCGTAAAAAAAAAGCGGAAGCGGCGGCGGACCCGATATCAACGAGTACCTCTGTTGGGTCAACGGACACCTCCCCGATCATCGACCCAGCCGCGGCGAGCTAGCGGCCGCGTCGCGTGGAGTGGGTGTGCGTGACCGACCGCCACAGATCCTTGTCGTGGAGCGATAACGCCGATGCCTCCCGTCCATACAGAATTCACGAGCGACGCGACCAAGCTGCTCGCCGATTATCAAAAGATCATCGACGCGCAGAGCAAGCAGCTCGCCGGGCAGCAGCAGGTCGCCGACGCCTCAAAACGCTCCGCGCAAGAGCATGAGCATTGGGCCGAGAGCCAGCTCGGGCACCTGAAGGGTCTGGTCGCCGGATACTTGAGCGTCCACGGCGCCCTCGAGCTCGTGACCCGCGCGCTGGAACACAAGTACGAACTGGAACGCAAAAGCGCAGAAAAGCAAATCGAGTTCGCCAACGCGCAGGCCGGTCTGATCCGCAACATCGTGGCCTTCACCCCCGCCGAGCAGCAGCGTTACCTGAGCGCGGTTCCCCGGATCTCATCCGCCACCGGCTTGCCCGCCCCGCAAGTCGCCCAATTGCTCGGCGCGGCGGCCGCCTCGGGCGGCAACACACTGTCGATCAATACGGGCATCTCGGCCGCCGAGCTGGCCGCCCGCGTCGCGCCCGACAGTCCCGAAGAGGCGTTGCAACTGACCCAAGGCATTCTGGCCGCGGCCCGCGCGACAGGACTGGAAGGCGAAGGGGACGTCCGCAAGAACTTGGGCGCGATCCTGAACATCGCCGGCCAATCGCGCGGCACCAGCATCGGCCTGGTCGCTGAGAACCTGATCCCAGCCGCCGGCGCACTGCGCAACTTTGGCGACACGTTCGAGCAAGGGGCCGCCCTGGCCAGTGCTTCTACGTTTCCCTTCGAAGACGCCGAAGGCCGCCGCACGCGCACGGCCACGATCGCCTTTGGCCAGGATCTGCAAAAGTTCCTGCCTGAGCTGGGGAGCACGTTCGAGCGGATTCAATATCTGCAACAGAACGCCGAGTCGCGCGAGAAGTTTCTCGACAAGGCGACGTTCGAGACCTTTGCGGCCGAACCGTTCAAACAACTGCTCCGCGATCCGAGCAGCAACTTCGCCAAGAGCTACCTGGCGCTGGCCACCGGCGGCATCCCCTTGGCCTCAGGCTCGGGCCCGCAGGTCGACAAGATGCTCGATCTCCTGAACTCCCAACCCGTGCAACAGACGGCCCGCCTGAAGCGGACGTTGGGCGTGGGCGAAGAGGGTTTGCTGACCGACGCCACGGAACTCGCCCAGAGTGGGGCCTACCGCGAGAGCCTCGAAAAGGTCATGCAAGCCTCGGGCGCGGGTTGGCTGCAGACGAAGCTGTCGCAGGCCAGTTTTGCCGCCGACGTCGACGTGTGGGGCAAGGATCCCCAAGCGGTGTACCGCAGCTACTTGGGCAGCCGGATGCGCGAGTTGCGATACGAAACGTTCATCGGCGACGATCCCGACGCACCGCAGAAAGCCCGCAACATCGAGGAGTTGCTCGAGCGACTCGCCCGGATCGCGGAAGAGCACAAGGATCTCGATGCGTCGCGCAAGCCCGCCGTCATCACCGATCCGGCGGAAAGGTAAACCATGCCGCTGCCCGAAAACAGGATCGGCTCGTTTCAGTTCATCAGTCTGATGGGCCAGCCCACGGATCGCGCCTACGAAATCGAAGTCATCACGCGCAAAGGGGTCGACGGGATCGCGGCCTCGCGCACCGGCAAGCGGGGAAAACCGTTTACGTTGCGCTCGATGGTCGACGCCCCGGACAAAGCCCAGGCCCGCAGTTACGTCCGCCAGTACCGGGCCCTGATCGGCGAAGACCCCGTGGTGCTCGTCTGGTCGGACCTCGACATGTCCAGCGAGCTTTTTCACGTGCTGGTGCTCGACGTGCGGCCCGTCGTCGTGACCCGCGTGCTCAACGCGACGGTCGGTTTGCATTCGCCATCGCGCGGCTGGGTCGAATGCGACTGGGACCTGATCGCGATCTACAACGCGCTGAGTCCGCCGTAGCGATTCATTCCCACCGGACGTAGCCGGTGGGCGTGATCTTTTCTGAATCATCAACCGACCCAGCCATCACGCGAGGGAATAAAAAATGTCGACCGTCCAATCCGCCACCGTGTCGCTTGGCGTCCGCGCGACCGAAACGCTTACCAGCATTCCCGCCCTGTCGACCGAAGCGACGCTCACGCACAACCGCTTCAACGTCACTCGCAACCTTTCTCCGACCAGCACGCCGCCCGTCACTCGGCACGGCGCGTACGAGACGGCGCTGGCCGGCGGCGTGCTCGACATCGATCTGACCGCCTTGCAGACCTCGCAGGGGGCCGTCGACTGCACGGGCCTGAAGTTGCAGACGCTCTTTATCAAAAACACGGGAATGAACGTCCTGACCGTCGATGCCCACGCGACCAACGGCTACGAGGTCAACGGCACAAGTTCGATCACGGTCCGCCCCGGCGGCGAAGTGCTGATCAACTATTACGATGGCCAAGCCGACGTGGCGGCCGGATCGAAGATCATCCAAATCGCCGGCACCACCGGCGACATCCCGCAGGTGGAGCTGCTGCTCGGCTAATGCCAATTCCTGCCGATACTCCCGGGTCCAAGCTGTTCGACCACGCCGCGCATCGCGTCTACATGCGCGCGCAATGGGGCGGTCCCTGGGAGCTCGCGCCCCACGTGTTCTGCAACCGCTGCGCGGAAATGCTCTCGCCGCACATCGGCTTCGCCGACCTGGACTACCGCATCGGCTACCTCCAGCAACACGACCATCTGGGCTTCCAGATCTACGAATCGGTCGACCTGATCGAGCAGTACGTCAAAATCGAAATCGACCAGGCCGAGGGCGACCCGATTCGCTGGTACGGGATCGTCATCGAGCAGGTGATCGCCGACGACGGCGCCCTGCTCGTGAACGACACGGGCGTGTTGCGCGGCCAGGTGACATTAAAGTGCGCGAGCCTGGAGATCCTCTTGCGGCGGCTGACCGTGCAAAAGTCGTGGGTCCTGGAAGAGGCCAACTCCACCAATGCCGAGCTGGAGATCAACCGGGCCCGCGAGTTCAACCCGCACACGCGACTGGCGAACTTTGGCAACCGCAGCACGTTTCCCGGCGGCCGCGGCGCGTTTTTGTTCACCAACCGGGGCGAGTGGCTGACCGACGTGATCGTCAAATGGCGGACCGAGAACATCGTCGAGTACCTCTTGGCCTACGCCACCGAGCCCGCGCAGTTTCCTCCCAAGCTGCCCTTTAATCTCGAGTTGTCGCCGCGCGCGAAAGACACGCTCGACAACCTGCCGGCCGACGAGCCGCGGCTCAAACAAGACGGCAAAAACCTCTGGCAACTGTTTAATGAGCTGTTCGATCGGCGGAAGCTCTTGTGCTGGCGATTGCGGGTCGACGAGACGAACGAGCAGATCGTCTATGTGGATGTGTTCGTCTATCAGAGCGAAGCCATCACGCTCTCCAGCGGCCTGGTGCGACCGGGCAACGCGGATCAGATCGCGCTCGAATACGATCGCATGCTGGACATCGCCGCCAGCGAGATCGGCGACGACGCGGCCAACCGCTTTGATGAGGTCGTCTGTCGCGGCGCGCGGACGATCAGCGTGGCGAGCTGGTCGTATACCGATCAGACAATTGAAGCCGGTTGGACCGGCGCGCTATCCTCGGAATACGACGCCGGTCCGGCGGGCATCGGCGGCCTCGACCCGGCGGAGCAAGAGCGCCGTATCCGCGAGTTCCGCGCGGTCGATCAGTACGAGCGGGTCTACTCCTGGTTCCAGGTCCCCAAGTCGTTCGCCGGCGATCAGGAAGTGGGCGACGGCATCGGCGGCGATAAGTTCCCCCTGCTGCCCGCCAACGACACGCCCTTCGGCGTCAATCAGGGCTTCAGCCCCTCGAAGCACAAGGTCGATCTCTACGAGATGCGGTTCCTGCCGCGCTTGCCCTTCGTCGGCGGCGTAGAAACTTACGACGCGGTGGGCAGTCGCCTCGCGGCCTGGTTCCGCATGCCAGAGAACGAGGCCGAGGTGCGAACCTGGGTGCATGCCGAGCACGTGGCCGATACGGCGGCCGTCGAATTCACGGGCAACGATTTTGGCCGCAAGTGGGCCTGCGGATGCGCGCCGCTGGAGGATCGGCCGGGCGTGCGGATGCGGACGCACGGCGGACCGCCGCACCTGATCGCCGCCACCGATTTCGTGCCCATCACGTCCGGCGCCAGCGAAGACGCCGCCGAGATCGATTGGCGTGCGGACCTGATCGTGACGGCCGCCGTCGAGCTCGATCAGTTCTGCAGCGGCCGCGCGAGCTTTCCGGATTTTGGGCCAGGCGTCGACGTCAAGCGCCGCCTGGTGATCGACCTGGGCGAAAAGTACCAACAGGTCTACGTCGTCGAAGGCACCGTGCTGCGCGCCAAAGACGGCGAGCTGGAGCGCTCGACCGGCGGCTACCTGCGCGACGACCGCCCCGAGCTGGCCGACCTGGCGGGCATCGCCTTCCACTGGCACGGCACGGCCCGCCGACCACTCAAGCTCGTCTACAAGCAACTGCTGCGGCCGGTCCGTTTGGGGCAGATCGTGAGTGAGATCGGCGGCGGCGAGGTTGCGGCGACGGCCGTCAACACGCTGGTTAGTGGCGTGATCTGGCACGTGGCCGACGGCACGACCGAAATCAAAACCGACTTCGCGGAGCTGGATCTCCGCGCTTTTTGATATTCCTTCTTCGCTTCTACCCCGAACCCTGAACCCTGAACTCTGATTTGGAACCCACCAACTACCGCCTGCGCGAACTCGAAAACCAGTTGGCCGCTGCACAGCGCCAGCTTGGCCAGATGGAGCAGCGCCCCGCGATCCTGCGCGACGGCCGCAACCCGCGTCTGGCCAAGACGGCCATTGCTCCGGGCGCGGGCAGCTACCCCACCGAGGCGAGCAACCCTAACACGTATGGGATCGTTTTCCTCGACTCGACGTATACGCAGGCCTCAGGGAATCAGGCTCGCAGCGACACGGCGCGGCAGACAGAGGCGCGCACGGTTGCCCAGCAATTGCTGCCCAATACGTATGTTCCTGTCGGCACGATCGTCGAAGTCTTTTGGGACAGCAACCGCTGGTGGTTTGCCTGGGGACTCTCCGATACGACCATCCTCACGCCGTTCTACCTCGACGAGGATCTTCTCCAGGGCGAGGACGCCAGCGCGACGGTCATTCAATGGGACCCAGGCACCAGCACTTGGACGGTGAGCGGCGACTCGATCACCGTGTGGGACGTGCCCAACTTCGGTCCGGCGGACAACGGGCAGCGTGGCTGGGCCATCTTCGGCGAGGGGACGAGCGGGCGCTACGAGATCATCAGTCTGCCACCGAGCACGGGCCGGGAGATCTATCGTTTCCGTCTCACGGCCAACCTCAATCTTGCCGGCACGGCTACGGCAAAAATTCTGGAATGGGACGGCGCTGCGTATGTTCTGGGCGACGACATCGAAGTTATCGATCCATTCCCCGCTGGACGTTGGAGCGCTAAGACCGCCGCCACGGGCATATGCGCCAAGATCCCGGACGATGCTAGGTACAACATTCTCTGGGTAGAGCACCAGCCGATATTTGCGCACTTCACTTTGACCGGAAACATGACCGGCGACAGCGCCACGGCCACCGCTTACGACTACTGGCAGGGCCCCGACGGAAACGATATGTGGGCTCGCGCGGCGGTTTTCGATCCGCTGCAAATATACGGCTACCTAGTCACCGGCGACGAGGTTATGTGTTGCTGGGACGACTCGCTCAACCAGTACAAAATCTGCGACGCCAAACGAAACACGAATGAGATCCGTTGGGGATACGCTACAGCCGATTGGGTGAACGCCCCCCTTAATGCCAGCAAAGTCGTGTGCCAATTGGCGGCCGGCAAGGATGGCCCCAGCCTCGGTGGCGCCCCGTTCGACGTGTACCTGCCTCGCCCCAGCGGGTCCTTGGATCCGAATGTTCGCGAAGGCAGGATTATCGGCTTTCTGCCTACGGTCGACGGCTTTTTCGTTTGCGTGACCGGCCACCTCGACGATTGCATCGGCACGATCAAGATTTGGTCGGGAGCCGTGGCCGATATTCGACTTGGCTGGCAACTCTGCGATGGCAGCAACGGCACCCCCGACCTTCGCGAGAAATTCGTGCTGGGCGCGGTGGGCGACTCCGGCGGCGACAGCGACTTCGACGAGGAAGGCGGCAACACGTACGTCGGCCAGACGGGCGGATTGAAACGCAAGCTAGTCAACTGGGAGCATACGGCTTTCGGCTGGCCGTTGTTGCGGACGTTCGACACGACCCAATACATTTTTCAGTACGATTCGTTCCAAACGGAGAAAGAAGATCCGCCGTTGACCGTGACGGTGAGCGGCGATATTTCGGTCAGCGGCGCTTACACGGATTTTGCGACGGCGAATATCGAGGTCCGCGATCCCAACAACAATTGGGAGACGTTCCACGAGGATCACACCCACCCGTTGGCCGTGGCCGAGGCCCGCGCGGATCCCGATGGCGCGCTGGACCTGAACGACCCCAACATCCACTGCACCGAACTTCCGCAACGCGGCGGCGCGTGCGGCGGCGTGCCCTGGGTTCCCGACCACGACGCGGTCGAGCCGGGCCAAGCGCATCACAGCGACCCGGGCGACCAGGATCCGGCGCCGGGCGATCAAGGGGCCGCGGGCCACCGCCACGCGCTCTCGTCGCTCGCCGCCGATATGAGCGACCTGGACGCCGACTTGCACTGGGTAAGCGATCCCTACGACGGCCATTATCACGTGGTGCAATCCGGAACGCTCGACGGCAAACTGATCATCGCCGACGTGACGCACGACGCGCCCGCGGGTGTGCCCTACAACCGGCACTACCACGACTTTCATTTGGACAACCATCAGGAATACATCAACCGCATCCCGCCCTATTACGCGCTGGCGTACATCATGCGGGTGGACTAGGAGACCGAAAACATGACCACGACCGCAACACTCGACGCCAAGATCAACACCACCATTTCCGGGGGCGGGTACACAATCGACTTGACGAACCTGAACGGCCAAGACGGCAGTGGCCTGCGCATCCAACGGATTCTCGCGACGAACCCAGCCAACAGCGTCGGCAATGTGACCGTCGCCACCGGCGCGAGCAACGGGCGGGCGATCCCGGCTTCACTCGTGGTGCCGCCAGGTGGGACGGCCGCGTGCTACTACAACGATTACGGCGTGGACATCGACGCCACGAACAAGACGCTCGATGTCACTGGCACCAACGCCGACGTGCCGCTGATCAGCGTTTCATTGGCGTAACGCGATCCTTCCTGAATGCCACCCATCCCCACTATCACGCGAGGAATGAAAATGACCAGTCTCCAGCAGAATCGTCTCCAGCGGGCCCAGCGTCGTACCGAGCGGGCCTTGGCGGCCGCGCACGGGCTCGCGCCCACCATGCTGCAAGGTTGCCAGCTCTGGCTGCGCTCCGATCCGATCACCGGCTACCTGTGGACCGCGGCCGCCGGCACGGGCCAGGCGGCCAACGGCAACGAGGTCCTGCACTGGACCGATCGCAGCGGCAACGGCCGCAATGTCAGCCACGCCTCGCTGGGTCCTGACCTGATCAACGATCAGGCCACCACGCAACCCAACGGCAAGCCCACGCTGCAATTCGTGGCCGCCACGGCCGAGCGACTGGACGCAGCGGCCGCCGCGCCGTGGGCCTTCCTGCACGACGGCACCGGCTGCACGGGTTTTGTCGTCTACAAGCAGACGAGCGAAAATGTCGGTGTGCTCTTGGACTCGGGCGGGTACGCGGGCGGTTCCAACACCGGGCTGATGCTCTATGCCGACGACTCGTCAACCAAGGAAGGGCATCTCTTGCTGGTGGTCGGCAAGGGGTCGAACATCGTCAACATGGACAACCACGGCACGGCGGGCAGCGACGCCTACCCGGCCGGCTCGTATCACATCGCGCGGTTCTCGTTCATCACGGGCGGCTCGCCTTACGGCGCGCAGCTCTTTGGCGACGGTTGCTTCGCCGTCGGCGCCAACGCCTCGGCCGCGCCCAGCACGGCCGCGCCGACCGGCGCCCTGAGGATGGGTTTGGACATCGACGGCGTGAGCGCCAACGCCTTGGCCTTGGACGGCAACATCGCCGAAGTGATTCTGTTCAATCGCGTCCTCTCGCTGGCCGAGACGCGGCGGGTGGAAGCCTACTTGTCGCTGGCTTGGACCGTGCCGGTCGGCAACGTGGCCATTTTGGGCGACTCGATTCTCGCGGGCACCGACGTAACGCGGATTCCCGCCACCGTCATCGCCAACCGTTTGGGGCCAATGTGGCGGGCGACGAACTTTGCGGTCTCGGGCGCGCGGGTCGCCACCGGCTCGCCGCAAGTGCAGACCGGTCAATGGAACTCGACGGCCGGCGCGATCCGCCGTGGCTACAACTTCATGGTGGCCATGGCCGGCGTGAACGATCTGCGGAATTCGGCGACCGGGGCGGCGACCTACGCCCAGCTCGTGACCATGTATGACCAGATCCTGACCGACCCCAACAATCGGCTGATCGCCTGCACGGTCACTCCTTGGAAAAACGGCAGCACGTGGAGCGCGGCCAACGAAGCCCAGCGGATCATCTTGAATGACCTCATCAAAGGTTATTGCCAGACGCACCAGGACTCGCACTACCTCGACCTGGCCAACGTGCTCCGCGACCCGATGGACGCCGAGCAGATCTGGGACGCCTACTCGTTCGACGACTTGCACCTTAACCAGGCCGGCTCGGACGTGATGGCCAATGCCATCGCCGACAAGTGCCAGGCAATCGGCTTAGAGTAAAATTTTCGACTCTCTTGCCAGCGGCCCGGCATCGAACCTCTCGCCGGTACCCGAACCCAGCACGCTCGCGCTGGCGACGCTCGCGCTGGCCGCAGCGGTCTTAATGGTTGCCGGTCAGCGCGCGTAGTACGTCTTTAATGGCCGCAATGCGGACAGCGATAGTCGTTCAGATCACGCATCGTGTGTGCCTTATGAATTGCTAGACGATTCAGGGCCTGGCCCGTTGCACACCGGCTTTGAAGCGGGCCTTGAAGGCGTCGTCGTTTGCGGCGGCCCGGGACGCGCCGGTGGCGATGATCGATCCGCGACTATTGACCGAAGTCCTCGCGGCCCATTGCAGCTTGAGCTTGTGCAACTCAGCCTCTTGTGCGCGTCGCGCGGCGGCCGCGGCGAGCTCCTCTTCCGTGAACTTGCGCGGCGGCTTGGCGGGCTTGCCGAAGAGACCCGTGAGCAATCGCCAGTTGGGCGCGATCCGCGGCTTCGGCTGACCGAACGCACCGATCGCGGCTCTGGCCTGGCCCGCGTTGCGGCCCTGCGCCGCGTCCATGTCCACCAAGAACTGCTGGATCTTCTTGCGATCCCGCTTTTGTTTTTCCGTGGCGTTTTCCTTGTCGAGGAAGGCGCGTCGCTCTTTCTCATCGGCATCCGGCTCGTCGGCCTGGCCGCCAAACAGTTCGCCGCCACCCACGACGCGCGGGGGCTTTGCTGCGGCCAATTCCTTTTCGAGCTGCTCGATTCGCTTGGCCAGCGTCAGCTCCGCCTCGGCCTTGGCCTGCGAGGAGAGAATCTCTCGAGCGTTTTGCAGGGCCCGCTCGCGACGTTTGTCGGCCTTGGATTGAGCCGTCTTCGCGATCTCGGCTTTCTCTACTTCACCGGCCGCTTCGCCGCGACGCGTTTTCTCGAAGTCCAGCACGACGGCAAACACAATCGCCGCCACCAGGGCGAGGCCCACCAAGGCGATAGCGCTGGTCGATCCGAAGAAGCCCTTCATATCAATCCCCTGCTTTGAGACGTTCGCGACGGACGGAAAAGCCACAATCCATACAGACCAGCGTTCGCCGGCCGCTCGGCCAAAGCAGAAACGCCAACGCGCTTGCCCTCGCCCATAATGCGACCCCGAGAAAATCCTGCCTGCCATCGGGCCCCCAACCAAAAGGGCCCACCCGCTGGGCATGAACCTAACCCAGCGGGCGAGCGGATGCAACTATTTCATGGGAGGCCGCCAGACCAGGTCGCTGGCCTGGGGCGTTTGGACGATCCGCAGGTCAAGGTACGCTTTGGTCACCCTCGGGTCCGAATGATCGAGCAGCTTCGTCGGGTCGCCGCCGGCCGCCGCGAAATAGCTCGCCACGGTCCTCCGCATCCGATGGAACTTTGACCGGCGGTCGATCGGCAGCCCAGCGGCTTTAAGGACCGACTCATACTGGTGCCAGATCCCCGTGGAGCATCCCTCCCACGGAAAGACCAGCTTGCGGGTGGGGACCTTGATCCGGGCCAGGACCGCCACCGTGGTCACGTGCAACTGATGCATCCGGTCGCGGGTTTTCCCCTTCCTCGATTCGGCCCGGATGGTGATCCATCGGTTGTCGAGATCGATATCCCGCCATTCGAGACGCAGGATCGCCCCCACGCGTTCGGCCGAATCGGCGATGCAGCAATGGATGCCGAGCCACCATCCGGCCGCCTCGACGCCGGAAATAGTTCCCGTTTGCGCTTCGCAAGCTACCCACAATCTCGCCATTTCCTCCCGCAGCCACGCCAGGGGGATTCGCTCTGGCACGTTGAGTTGACGCACTTCCGGCCAGCGTGAAATCAAACCGCGCCGATTGTAGAACCGCCACTGAGCCAACAGCCGATCGATATAGCTGTTCGCGGTCGACGCCGATCGACCGTCAGAAACCCAATCCAAAAACCCCGCGACTGTCACATCGTCGAAGTGGTCGAGTGTGGGAGTTTTCCCGAGAAATCTCGCGAATTGAGAGATCGTTTCGCGATGGTGGCGGAGGCCCGTGTAAGAGCAACCGGCCAACCGCAGCGGCTTGTAGAGCCGCTCAAAAAGAGAAAGCAAATCACGCGAATCATCGTGCATCACTGCGCGCCCGTCGTTAGGTCGCGCCTCCGTGCATGCTTCCGTGCCGATTAGTGAGACCGCCCCCGTGGCGGATTCCTAGGTTAGTTACTCGAAGTTGCCAATCAATAGGAACCGCTTCAAGTGGGTGGGGTGTATTGATCAGGCGTGGATGGCCAGCCAGATCGATTGAGTTTGTATCGACGGTCACCTATACTACGAGGATGGAAAACGAAGTGCAAGGTACCGATCTAGAAAGACTGTTTCGCGAGAACATGCGCGGTCGCCGGCTCTTCCTCGGCCTGACTCAGAAGGACTTGGCCGACAGCATGGGAGTCAGTCAACCCGTAGTCGCTGGGCTCGAAGCCGGCCGCGTTTCGCCCACGTTGAAGACCATCGCCAAGGTCGCTGAGGGATTGAGCTTACCGCCAGATGCAATGATTGCTCCTCTAAAAATTCCTCTACCTGCTTGACGACCTATCGTTAACTCTCTATATTTGCCCTCCGTTGGTTGAACGGAGGGCGTTTGCTTTGGGTCGCTTCTGACTTGCGAATCGCCCTTGTGAATGGACTCCGGCAAGGAGGCCCACTATGGGCGGCGGGCGTTTTCATCTTCCTTCTGCGGCGCTCGGCCTGTTCGATCGGCCCGCCTCAGGAATATCAAAGAGTGCTTGGCTGCTCGTCGTGGCCGGCACACTAGCCCGCGTGGCACGGTTGACTCTGGCGAGGGCCGTGCCGCGCGTTTTCTTGGTCGACTTCTCCCGCCGCTTGTCGCGGTGGGGTGTATTGCACGCGGCACGAATGACCTGCGAGGGTCCCCGTGCCGCGTGTTTTTTCGTTCATGAGTTTGCACCGGATGCACGCGTAGCAACGTCTCGCGGCGCGGGCGAATGGAAGCCCGCGCCGCACTTGGAGTCTTGAAGTGCCGCAGGAATATCAAAATCCGTTGCCGGGGGTGACTGTGGTCGACGGCGTGGGCCGGATCGATACGGTTGCCGTGTTGCGGCACTGTGGTCTGCCACCGACCGAGGAAAATCAGCGGCGGTTCGTCGCCGCCCTGCGCGCTCACGCCGAAGAGCGGGGCGTGGCCTACAGCGCACACTATGTCTCGCGGGTGGGCACGGGGGTGAATTGAGGGACAGGGGGCGGAAGCCAAGGAAGGAAATGAAAAGCTATGCAATGCCGCGCGTGTTTGGTCGAACGCTTGATGCTGGTGCCGCTCGATCCCTGGTGCCGTTGCCCGGAATGCAAGGCGGACTACAGCCTGGCCGATCACGGAGGTTTCGATGGATTACTACTCGTCCCTGCCAGGAATGAAGTGCGGGCATTGCATGGTCCGCGGGCACGTTTCCAAGATCGGCACGGATCTCCTCTGCGAAACGTGTGGCAGAGACTTTGGACCTTGCTTCGAGATCTTGGCCGCCGCGTCGGTGGCTAAGAGCGGTGGGACGATTGGTGAGTGGTGCGCGAGCGAATGATCATGGTCACCGAACAGCAATACATCGCGCCGCCGTCCCCGTTCGACGGGCATGCCAAGCCGCACATCAGTTGGTCTCAGTTGCGGCTGTTTGGCGAATGCCCCGAGGCCTGGCGGCGCCGGTACGTCGACGGCGACAAGATCCCACCGGGGATCAAGATGGCCCAGGGCGTGGCCGTGCATTATGGCGCCGAGTGCAATTGGCGGCACAAGCTCGAAGCCCAGGCCGATCTGTCGAGCGAGCAGATCCAAGACATCGCCTGCGACAAGATGCGGTCGACGATCGACGCCGGGCTGGCGCTGTCGAAGGAAGAGCGTCGCCGTGGCTCGCGGATCGTGATGGGCGAGGCCATCGACCGCACGGCCTTACTGGCCGAGCTGTTTGCCAAGAAGGTCGCTCCGCAATATCAGCCGGCGTTGATCGAACAACAATTTGTGATCGAGCTGCCCGAGGCTTCGCACGATCTCGTCGGCATTCTAGATCTGGCCACGGACCTGCGGAAGGTCGTGAACTTTAAAACTAGTGGTAAGAAGCATACGGCCGACGACGTGGCCCATTCGCCGCAGTTGACGCTCGAGGCGGCCGGGTACCAACAGATCACCGGCCATCGGGCCAGCGAGGTCCGGCTCGACGTGCTCTACAACTGGGCCCGGCCCTGCCGCTCGGTATTGCGAAGCCAGCGGGGCGAGGCCGATTTTACTGCTCTGGCCTGCCGCGTGAACGCCATGTTGCGCGCGATCGAGCAGGGCAACTTTCCACCCCGCAGTCCAGGCAGCGGCATGTGCTCGCGCAGCCGCTGCGGCTACTTCAGCACGTGCAGCTATGTCGCGGGGGAACGAATATGATCGACGAGACGCTCACCGTAGCTTGCACGCGCTGCGATCGCGCCATCAAAGCGCGGCCGAAGATCGACGGCACGCCCAAGGTGCCCAAGGGCTGGCGACAGATCGGCGATACGTTGTTGTGCCGCGACTGCAAGACGGCCCTGTATTACGTCCGCGCCGTGCGGCTCCAAATCCGCGGCGTCTGCGAGGACGACAAAGACGGACGCACGTGGGATGATTGCCGCAAGGCACTCTCGGCGGCGGCCGTGGCCAGCGCGCGGTTGGGCAACTGGCTCGTACAACGTCTGTTCGAGGCCGATCAGGCAGCGGCGCCGACCTTGGAAAAAACCAAAGATGGCAAGACGAAATTGGCGCCGTGTCCGACCGTCGCTTATTGCGCCATCCCCAAGTCGGAGTTCTCGGAGCTGAGCGGGGCCACGATCAGTGCGCTGATGCAGCAGGTCGCCGGCTGGTACAAGTCGCGTCGCTTTGCCGCGTTGGTCGCCCTCAATCGCAGCGTCGAGAACTATCGCTTTGGATTCCTGCCGGTCGAATTGCGGGCCGCCGACATTTCCCTAGCGGTCGATGCCGAGGGAAAATACATGTTGCGCGGAGTGGCCATTCAGCCCGGAAAATCGTGGCCTCTGAAAATCTACGCCGACGCCCGCGGAGCGGCGACGCTCCGCGCCATCCAGTCCGGAGAAGCCCAAATGTTGGGCGCGAAGATCGTGAGGCGCGCAAAACCGGGTCCCAACGGCAAGCGCAGCAAGGCTTGGTTCGTTCGGCTGGCTTGCCTGTTGCCCCGCAAGCCAGCGCGAAAGTCCCATCACGAAATCACGCTTACGCTGGGTCACGACGCCGACGCGCTGTTGTTCGGCAGTCTCGAAGCAAAGGACGACGTCTTCGAGTTCCCTGGAGTGGCGGCGCGGAAGATCATCGTGGGCGGCGACAAGACCGACCGACGCACCCAGCAAGAGAACAGTTTGCAGCGGGGCCTGTGGTCGCGCCGCAAGCAGGCTCGTTGGGCGAAGGATCGCAGCCTGCAATCGGCGGCGCGACAGCGCAAGATCGGCGAACAAATCAAACTCTGCGCGGCGGCGCTGGCGCGGTGGTGCGTCTCGCACGGCGTGACGAGCATCGACTACCAGGTCGAGGACCGCGGCTTTAGCTCGCACTTTCCCTACCGTCGGCTGTTGGACGCGATTCGCAACGCGACTGAGCCGCACGGCATAGCGATTCATCCCATTGGCCAAGCGGCCAATGACGACGAGACAGAGGCCCTTGCCGGGCCTGGGTCGGAAACGAGCGACGGCCCTTGCGGCCCAGCCACGTCCGCACAAGCGCGCGGTCGCCAGACCGCAGAAAGCGGGACATAAATGCGCGTCCCGGCCATGCTGCGTTTTCCGATTCCCTGCAACCGCGAGAGGCGAGGTGGGCGTGAAACTACGGGCGTTGCTCGCAACCGTTACGGTGTCTGGTTTTGCGCTCAAATTCACGCAGGTCGAGTCGAGCGACGGTCCCTCGCCGTGGATAACCGCTCGCAAAATGCAACGACGGTCCTTGCGCCGCAACGGGTTGCGCATGGGCTGTTGCAGCGGATCGGAGAACGCCGTGTGTGCGCAACGCGCCGGTCCGCGCTGCAGCTTCGGCAGCAAGGCCAGCGTTGCAGCGGATCGGAGAACGCCGTGTGTGCGCAACGATACGTAGGTCGCCGGGGCTTTGTGCTCGGCTCGGAGTTGCAGCGGATCGGAGAACGCCGTGTGTGCGCAACGGATCGCACCGCCGGTAGCGTGGACTCCTCCATCGCCGTTGCAGCGGATCGGAGAACGCCGTGTGTGCGCAACCTCGACCGCGTGGGCACGGCACACCGGCAACAAAGTTGCAGCGGATCGGAGAACGCCGTGTGTGCGCAACTCACTGCGCGCCCGTCGTTAGGTCGCGCCTCCGTGCGTTGCAGCGGATCGGAGAACGCCGTGTGTGCGCAACCGAAAAAAAAAGAGGAGGCATGACCGAGGCATGACCCAAGCCATCACACATCCCGAATCTTCAAAAGTCCCGGCGGTGGAGCTGGACTTTTTGGCGAGCGATATTGCTCGGCTGGAAACGGTCGCGGCCGAGTGCAGCTTGCTGTCGCTCGTCGACGCCGGGCACGTCAAGCGGGCGCTGATGCTGGCCGCCGGGATGGAAGAGCTCGAGCGGCTGATCACGCCGGCCATGATGCAAAAGATCATGCGGTTGCAGAACACGTCGCTCGGGTTTAAGACCGATCGCGACCCGGCCCGCAAGCCAGCGCAAGGCAAGCCGCCGGCCGTGCCGTACGACGTGGCGACCGTCAAGCGTTGCTTTATCGAGTCGCTCCTGCAGGGCGCGTACCCGGTCGGCAACGAGTGGAACATCATCGCTGAGAATTGTTATCTGGCGAAGAACTACATGCTGCGTCGGGTGCGTGAGTTTCCGGGCCTGGAAGGTTTTGACGATCACTACGCGCTGCCCGAAATGGGCCGCGACGGGTATTCGAGCATGCGCTGCGAAGCCACGTGGAAGCTCGACGGCGTGCCAGGCAAGCTCTCGGCCACGATCCCGGTGAAGGTCCACGATTACATGGGGCACGACGCGCTCTTGGGGAAGGCCAAACGAAAGTTCCTGGCTCGCGTGCTCGAACGCCTGTGGAACAACCATCTGGTGATCGCCGACGGCGAGATCGACGATGCTTCCCCGGCACACACGATCGACGTGAGCCCTTGGCCGGCGGCGGCTCCGCCGGCCGGCGCGACGGGCCCGGTCAGTGCGGCCAGCTTCACGGCTCCGCGCAATCCGCCGACCACTTCGCAAGAGCATGAAAAAACGCCGGGGCGCGGAGAGGAGGCGGCCACCCCGCCCCCCCGAACGTCGTCTGCTCCCGCGCCCTCGGCCGCTTCTACCGTTCCCAAGCCGGCCAAAGGCAAGCCGGCCGTGCAGCAGCCGCGGCCCGAGGGCAATCCGCGGGCCAAGCTGGTGCTGCAGCAGTTGCGCAGTTTGCAGGTGCGGCGGCAGCAGATCGAGGACCTGATCGGCCAGGACTGGTACGCGGCCAGCGAGCGGACCGTGCAGTGGTTCGCCGACGCGGTGCCGCTGATGTGCCGCGACAAAAACGCCTGGGTCTGGCCCGACGTCGTGCAGGGCTATCGCATGGAATTCGGGCGCGACGAGAACGAAGCGAGTTCGACAGGATGAACAGGATTGACAGGATGGGAACGAACGGGCGAAGACGACCAACGACAACTCCCTCCCTTCCGTCTCTCATCCCGTTCATCCCGTTCAAAAACTCTTCGTAAAAACCATGACCTCAGCCACAGAAACAACCACACCCAAGTACGCGGTCGCGAACCCTTACGGGATCTACGTGCAGGGGACGCAGCGGGTTTGCATTCACAGCTTGCCGGCGAATTGCGACGTGGAGATCGAGCTGGCGCAGATCGACCACGACGTGTGGACGTTCGGCACGAAGTGCGGGTGCAAGGATTGGTACGAGCGGCGGGCGGCGGCCACTTACAGCCGCCAGTTCCCCACGCGGTGGGACGCCGTGCTGGCCGCCTGTGAGCAATGCGGGATCGACTTCAACCAGGCGATGGAGCAGGGCAAGCTGGCGCTCAAGCCGCTGCTGGGCGTGCTGGAGCAAATCAAATCCCAACGTGCCGGGATGGCGCTGCTCTACGCGCCGCCGCGCACGCTCAAAGATCATCTTGTTTCAAGCAACCCCCCAACCCCGAAGGAGACTGAACCCGTGGTGACAAAGACAAGGAAGAAAGCGGGCACCGGAAAGCGGACGACGGACGACGGTACGCACGTGGAGACGGCGACGAAACCCAAGCGTGCGAAGCAGAACAAGTTTCCGGGCACGTTCGATCCGGTGCCGGCCGACGTCGAGGAAAAGGCGGAGGAGTATTGCGACGCGCTGAAGAAAAAGAACAAGGCCGGCGAACACTTCCGCGCCATCCGCGATCAGATGATCGCCACGATGCGCGCGCACAAGATCGAACGCGTCGAACTGCCCGACGGGTATTACATCATCCTGAAGTCCGAAGACGCCCTGGAGAAGAAGAAGATCAAGGAGCCCAAGAGCCCCGACGACGAGAAGATCAAGGAGCCCAAGAGCCCCGACGACGAGAAGAGCGGCGGGGCCGGCGACTCCGGTTACGACAGCGACGAGGAATAGCCTGCCGTCAACTCAAGAAGAAGGAGGTGAAGCAGGCATGCAACCCAGCATGAAAGCGTCGGCGAAAGCCGGACCGGCACAAGGCCTGGAACTCAAGCAGCAGGTTCTCCCGTTGTCGCGAGGCGAGAAGTTTGCCTTGCTCAAGGCGGCTCACTTTCCGGCGCTCTCGCGTGCGGAAACCCGCAACCTCCGGCAATTGCTCGAGAAGATCGAAGCCTTTGCCCTGGCGGGAAGCCGCTTCAGCGTCAAGCGGCTGTGCGATCTGTGCGACCTCGGCCCCACGGCTTTGCGTCGGACGATCAAGCATGGTAGCCTGTTAGGCGTGTTGGCCGCCCTGGGGCAATCGCGGAGCGACGGCTCGACGGCGGCCAACGAGTATCGTGTGATATGGGATGCGTTAATCGCCCTGGATCGAACCGTCGGTAGCGTGGACTCCTCCATCGCCGACGGCTCAATCGCCCTGGATCGAACCGTCGGTAGCGTGGACTCCTCCATCACCGACGGCTCAATCGCCCTGGATCGAACCGTCGGTAGCGTGGACTCCTCCATCGCCGACGGCTCAATCGAGGGTGGGGGGGTTCCTAATAGGAAGGCCCCCCTTCCTAATAGGAAGGCCCCCCTTCCTAATAGGAAGGCCCCCCTTCCTAATAGGAACCCCCCCCTTCCTAATAGGAACCCCTTCTTTCCCTCTTTGATTCCCTCTTGGATTCCCTCTTTAAATTCCTCCTCCTCCTTCCCCCTCGACGATCCACTTGCTTGGCAGGAGGTGGAGGAAGAGTTGCTGGCGTGCAAAGTCGCGATGACTCACGACTGTTGCAGCCAAGCCCGATGGCGAGGGGTTACGTCGGCCGAAGTCCTGGCGATGGTCGCGGTCTATCGATCGCTGCCTGGAGCCTGGGGGCCTGGCGGACTTCACCTGCGAGTTCGATCCGCGTTGCCAGGTGCTGACCCGGCGGAAGGCTGGCCTCCTCAGGACGGAGCCTACCGGCGACGGATCGAGAAGGAACGCGTCGCAATTGAAGATCAGCATCGCGAGCAACAACGCAACGCCCAGCGAAAGGAACGCGAAGACCAGGAACGCCTGGAGATCGCTCGCCTGCTAGCGCTGGAGGAATCACACGCGGATGCCCTCGACGCGATGACTGCCCAGGAGCTTGCGGTGCTGCTGGGAAACGTGGCGCCGTGTTGGCCGGCGGCGACAGCCCGTTCCAGCCCACTGATCCGACCCCTGCTACTCGAGTTGCTGGCCAGCAACTCGCTGGCCAGCAACATGAAAGGAGTTTTTTGATATGTCGATTCTGAAGCCGTTGAACCGCGAAGGCAGGGGCAATTTGCCGCCGTTGAAGTCGATCTTGTTGCGGGTCACTGCCGAGGACAAAGCGTTGATCGCCCGGGCCGCGCAATCGGCCGGGTTGACCGTGAATCACTGGCTGGTGATCGTGGCCCGGGCGGCGGGCGAGCAGCTCGGGGTTGAGGAGCAGCAGTCATGAATCACCGATTCGCGCCAGCGGAGTTCCCCAGTACGAAACAGGGCCCCGATATTAAAAAGATCGCGTGTGGGATTCGTTGCGAGTTTCCGCCGGCGGGGGTGGCGCTGAAGCAAGTCGTGCGGTTTGCGCCCGACGATTATCAAGCGGCGGTCAAGGCCGTCTGCCGGTTGTACGACCAGGGGCTGTTGTGCCATGCGTGCGCGGAGCGGTTGGAGACGGAGATCATGGAACTGGTGGGCACTCGTTAAAGGGAGCGACCATGAACGCGCGATTGGAATACCAGTGTCGGCGCTGCACGCACCTCTTTCACGGTCAGCACGACGTCGAGGCTGCACGCCTCGACGATCTGGCCGATACGGTGCAGTGCGAGATCGACGAAGTCCGGGCCACGCTCGTGCATACCTGCCACTACGGCGGCGTGGGCGTCGGGGACCTGGTGGGGGCCCGGGAAGTCAAGGAGGCCCGCACGTGAGTGCTAACTCTTCGATCGAGTGGACCGATGCGACGTGGAACCCGATCCGCGGCTGTTCGAAGGTCTCGCCTGGCTGCACGAACTGCTACGCGATGCACGTCGCGGCAAGATTCAGCGGGTCTGGCCAACCCTACGAGGGGCTGGCACGGCGCAACCCCACGAATTGGACCGGCGATGTGCGATTCGTCCATGCCAACGCGTCCGATCCGTTGCGCTGGCGGCGCCCTCGTCGCGTGTTCGTCAATTCGATGAGCGACTTTTTCCACGAAGGCGTGCCCCGCCAGTGGCAAGACGACCTGTTCGGGGTGATGAGCCTTTGCCCACAACATACGTTTCAGATTTTGACAAAACGAGCAGACGTCATGCGAGATTACATGACCACCGGCTCGACGCGACGGCGGGTTGCGGAGACGCGGACGCGATTCTTTGCCCACGCGTCGAGCGGCGAGAGCGATATCGTTTGGCCGCTGCCCAACGTCTGGTTGGGCGCGTCGATCGAGAACCAAGAGTACGCGGACGCACGGTTGCCGCATTTGGTCGCAACTCCGGCCGCCGTGCGGTTTGTTAGCTACGAGCCGGCGCTGGGGCCAATCGATTGGTCGCGTTGGATGCGCGAAATGGAGATCTTCCGAGACGCGGACCAGTGCGGCAGCGATCTCGACTGGATCATCTGTGGCGGCGAGAGCGGCCAGGGAGCGCGGCCGTGCGACGTCGCTTGGATCCGGTCGGCTGTCGAACAATGCCGCGACGCGGGAGTGGCGTGCTTCACGAAGCAATTGGGCAAGCGGCCCTTCGTCGCGCAGATTGACGATTCCGACGGCTGGCCGGAGGGAACGAATATACGCGGTACTCCGGAAGGCTGGATCGCCGAGCTGCGCGACCCCAAGGGTGGCGACCCGTCCGAATGGCCCGAGGATCTGCGCGTGCGGGAGTATCCGGAGGTCCATCATGCAGGGTGAGTTGTCGGCTTCCAACTTACGAATTGTCAGGTAGCGTATGACCGCAAGATCGCACCTCGAGGAAGGCTTTTTGGTCGTGTGGAAGTGCGTGTTCGACGCCAAGTACCCTTTGCCCGCGCGCGAGGTTTACTTTCATGCGGATCGCAAGTGGCGGCTGGACTTCGCCTGGCCGCAGTACAAGCTGGCCGTCGAGATCCAGGGCGGGCAGTGGCGGCACTCGGGGCGCAGCGCCCACGTCGGCGGGCACGCCTTGCAACGCGACTGCGAGAAGCACAACGCCCTGATCGATGCCGGTTGGTCCGTCTACACGTTCACGACCGACGACCTCGAGGCCCGCCCGGTGCAATGCGTCGAGCAAGTGGGCCGCAAACTCGACGAACGACAAAGACAAATACAAAGACAACTTGGACAGGATTGACGGGATGGGAACGAAGGAACGAAGACGGAGTTTCGAATCCATTCCCTCCGTCTCTTATCCCGTCAATCCCGTCTAACTTCTTCGTAGGAGCGAGGTCGCCATGCAGGGCAAATCGCAAGTAAAAGCACTGGCAACGAAGCCACCGATCACCACGCCCCAGGCGTGCGGGGCGTCGATTGTGACGCATTCCGGTCGGTTGTTCGATCCGGTGGCCGGTACCGGGCCGCTGGCGATCGACGACATTGCCCACGCGCTCTCGAACATTTGCCGCTTTGGCGGGCACACGGGCGAGTTCTATTCGGTCGCCGAGCATTCGGTGCGGGTCGCGCAGATCTTGCCTACGCATCACGCGCTGTGGGGCCTGGTCCACGACGCGGCCGAGGCGTACCTCGGCGATATCGTGCGGCCGATCAAGCGGCAGCCGTGCGTGCGGGGGCTGGTCGAGGCGGAGGGGCGGATCCTTATTCGGCTCACGCATTCGCTGGGCCTGTCGTGGCCCATGCCGAGCGAAGTCGTCGAGGCCGATGAGATTCTCTTAGCCACCGAATGGCGGGACCTGATGTTCGACTCGCCCCATTGGCGGCCCACGCATCGCCCGCTAATGGGTAAGATAGAGCCGTGGGCGCCGCGGCAAGCCAAGCAGGCCTGGCTGGCGGCGTTTACGAGACTGCAGCCGGAAGCGGCAATTCAAGCGGATCACGAATGATCGCAGTATCGCAGTGATGACGGCAATGCAGACCGCCAAGGGCGGGTTTTACTGGGCCCAGTTTCTGATGGACCTGGCCGCCTCGCGCGCGGACCTGGCGGTGCAAGCCTACACCCGCGATCTCTTGCATCCGCTGCAGGCCATGATGCTGGTGCAACCAACGATAGTAAAAAGTGCGGCGGCGGTGGTGCTGACGTTCGACGAGACGCCCTTTCGCGCGGCGGTGTTTGTTGGTCCCGACCGCTGGTCGCTCTTACCTGAGCAGTGCTATCCGCTCGTGCCGCCGGGCCACCGCTCGCTGTCGATGAGCCTAGCTTTGTTTTTTGACGCGGTACTCGGTGCGCGACGCGACCGCATGCGGGCCGAGTCGCTGGAGCTGCATCGGTTGGCCAGTCGCGTCCCCACGCCGGGCGAACCCCCCCGCGTCAAGCCGCGGGTGGAGAAAACGCAGCCGGTCGACTGCTGCATCTGCGCGACGCAGTTCGCGGTGTCTCGATCGCACGCGATCAAGAATCAGCAAGGCGGCAAGGGCCACTACTGCTCGCGCGAGTGCTTGATGCTGGCCCGCCGCATGCGGAGGATCGGCAATCCTTTGGACGCCGTCGAGCAGCCGCGGACAAACGTGGGGCCCGATCGCTAGGCCCCCCATCTGGGACTTTTTTGCAAAATCCGCATTCTGGCGGATAATTCACTTGTAATTATCAGCCACTCAGCGGATAATAAGATATAGACGTGGGGCACAATGAAACGACGAACCGGAGAAAGAACGATGACCACGACTAAATCAATCCGCAAGAGCTCCTGGAACACGCATCGCACCGCTGGCTACACCTACGACGTGGCCAACGACCAGGCTTCGGCCGGCGGCGTACATCACCATCAGGTACGTCTGCTCAAGGCGGGATGGCAGCAACGGATCCGCCAGAGTAATGGTCGCCATGAGTCGTATGGCAAGGTCTCCGCGATCAGCGCATCGGATGGCGAGGCGCGCTTCGCCACGGCCCAGCAGGGCTAGGAGCGAACATGCGACCAGCCAGCGAAATACACAGCGCCCTCGATCTCGTGCAGGCGTCATTGTCGCAACATGTCGATCGTGTCGACGATGCGACAATGACGGAGCGTGAGGCGATCGACATCGTGAATCTGACACTGACCCGCGACCTGCTGGAGTGGGTAGTCGGACAGCACGTCGAGATCGATGGCCCGAATGCGTGGCTATGCGGCTACCTGCTCGACGATCCGCCCAAGCTCGACGATACGCGGCCAGAGATCAACTAATGCCCCGCCCCACCACCAGGCCCCCCCATCTGGGACTTTTTTGCAAAATCCGCATTCTGGCGGATAATTCACTTGTAATTATCAGCCACTCAGCGGATAATAAGATATAGACGTGGGGCACAATGAAACGACGAACCGGAGAAAGAACGATGACCACGACTAAATCAATCCGCAAGAGCTCCTGGAACACGCATCGCACCGCTGGCTACACCTACGACGTGGCCAACGACCAGGCTTCGGCCGGCGGCGTACATCACCATCAGGTACGTCTGCTCAAGGCGGGATGGCAGCAACGGATCCGCCAGAGTAATGGTCGCCATGAGTCGTATGGCAAGGTCTCCGCGATCAGCGCATCGGATGGCGAGGCGCGCTTCGCCACGGCCCAGCAGGGCTAGGAGCGAA
>Ga0163152_10001422_pt1 | contig 37832 bp, 55 predicted proteins | sample OliLakLV19MP8IB2_FD_148635 | JGI IMG/M metagenome (GOLD analysis project Ga0163152, IMG submission 148635) | Freshwater microbial mat bacterial communities from Lake Vanda, McMurdo Dry Valleys, Antarctica - Oligotrophic Lake LV.19.MP8.IB-2 | ecosystem: Environmental > Aquatic > Freshwater >...
AGAAATTCCAACAGACAAGTGAAGCAGGTGCAGAAATTCGAGCGGATAGAATTGATCCGGAAACTGGACGACCAGTTTTAGATCAGCTTTAAAATGCTCTAAAATACCCTATTGACAAAGAGATTTTAATTGTTTTATACTAATTACTAGATAGCGATAACTGAAAAACAGAGCGCGACCGATAAGGTCAGCGCTTTTTTTATTGCAAAAAATATATGGCCGATACAACTAGAACACAGATCCCAGAAGAAGTAGGAAATTTTTATGACCGCGTACTACTTGATAAAGCAGTACCGGCTTTTGTTTACAATAGATTCGCTCAAGTACGCGACCTTCCAAGAAATGCAGGATCCCTAGATATTAAATTCCGAAGATACGGATTACTCGCAGCTCAAACAACTCCACTCTCAGAAGGTGTTACACCATCCGGAAAACAACTTTCAGTTACAGATCTTAATGCAACGGTTGCACAATACGGTGATTATGTTACTCTTACAGACGTAGTTCTTTTCAACACAATTGATCCAATTTTAACCGAAACAGCTGATATTCTCGGCGAGCAGGTTGGAGATTCTCTTGACCGCATGATGAGGGACGTTGCAGCTGCAACAACCACAAAACAATATGCTTCAACGGCAACTTCAACCGGAACAGTTACTTCTACAATGAAAATCTCAAGAGCTGAGGTTAAAGAAGCAGTAAGAACACTTCAAACGAACAACGCAAAACCAGTTACTTCCATGATTAACCCTTCAACCGGTTATAATACTGTACCAATTAACAGAGCTTATATCGGAATAATCTCAGAAGATACTCTTTATGATCTTGATGATGCTGCAGGATGGATTCCGGTTGAAAAATACGCAAACAAAGCAGATGTAATGCAGGATGAAGTAGGATCCCTTGCAGGAGTTAGATTCTTAATGACAACCAACGCTAAAGTTAGAACCGGTGAGGGTGGTTCAGGAATTGACGTTCATTCAACTTTGATCTTTGGAATGCACGCTCTTGCTCAGTCAAGAATTTCCGGAGAAGCTTTGAAAAATATCGTTAAACCATTAGGATCAGCAGGAACAGCAGATCCATTAGATCAAAGATCAACGTCCGGATGGAAACTTACTTTTGTCGGCACAATCTTGAATGATAATTTCATTCTTGATTTACAACACGCAGTAAGCTAAAATATTAATTAAATAAAATTATGGCAACATCAACACAATCAAAAGTACCAGCAAGCGTAAGTAATATAGCAGTAGGCCGATATGTAAATGGAGTAACAGCTGCAGCTTTCTTTATTACAACCGGATTCAGACCAAGACACGTTAGAGTTGTAAACAATACTTCTCAGGATGAGGAATCATGGTTTGAGGGAATGGCTGATGCTTCTGCTCTTAAAAGATTAGCAGCCGGTACAGCAACAGCAATCTCAACTCTCGGAGTAACACCTTCTGCAAACGGATTTACAGTAGGACTTGATACAGATATAAATGTACTAAGCGAACAACTCTCCTGGATAGCGATTGGTTAAATCCAATCCTTTTGGGAGGATTTAAAATACCAATATGGCTAAAAATAGAACTCAATTAGAAAAAGAAGCAATAGAATTAGAAATTGATTTTTCTGATTTTGAAACGAATGCAGAATTTTCCGAAGCTATTGAAGCTGCTAAGGCTGATGCAATTGCAGCTGCTAGCGCTGATTCTGAGGATGAGGAACCAAAAGAAGGTAAAAGAAAGAATAAAAAAGCTGAGGAATTTACTCTCGAAACCACAAAATCAGTTTCTTTCACTATAAACGGTAAAAAACAGGAAGGCGTTAAATTCTCTTTTGAAAGCGCTGAGGTTTTTGAAGCAAGGAAACAAATGTTAATTGAGCGCTATGGCGCAGGAGTTATAAAAGAATAATATGCCTAATCCAATAAATTCATCAATGTTTAATGGGAATTACGAACTGGAAAAATATGTTCGTCAATTAAATATTACCGGGCCTACCGGTCCAACAGGACTTACCGGACCTACAACGGGTGTAACCGGACCAACAGGTCCTACAGGCCCAACAGGTCCATAATCTAAACTAATATGGAAAACAATCCTGATTCATTCACTCCACTAGATGCTAACGGTTATCCTATTTCCGGAGATGCGCCATTTACAGTCCAAAAAGATCTTACAACTGATGCAAGTAATGCTACTGTTAATCCTCCAATTTTTACCATTATCGGATCTGTTTTAATTCAGCGTTTATGGGCGGAAATTATTACTGATTTAAGCTCAAATCATACTGCAGCTTCACTTAGAATAAACGATCAAACTGCGCAAGTTTATTTAACCGCGGTTGCCGGTACAGCTCTTTCAGCATTGAAAGCCGGAAGCCTTTTGCTGAAAACGGGGTTGGTCGCAACCGCGATAGTAAAAGTTGACAATGTAGCCGGTGCGATTGCCGAGCCTGCAGCAACTCAAATGCACTTATTGACACCGGTTGCCATTATTAAAAAGACCGGAGCTTTAACTCAGATTGAATACAAATATACTTCAAGTAATACCCCTGCTACCGGAAAAATAAGATTCTATTGTTCTTATCTTCCACTATCCTCAGATGGAAAAGTTACTCCTGTTTAATATTTATAGACTTGTATATTCTTCTAGTGCTATAATAGTTTTAGCTAAGGGAAAAACCCAGGCGCAGAGATGTATTTCTCTACGTCTTTTTTTGTAGCAAAAATATGACACCTGTACAATTCGCTGAATACGTAAGATTAAAAACTCGAACGAACAGTACCACTTTTACTGATGCTAATATTATTTCTTTAATGCGCCAACGCCAGGATGAAATTGCCCAGGCGATTTTAAAAGCTGATGAAGATATACTTCTTATTCCTCAAACCGTAAATCTTGTCTTAAATCAACGCGAGTACCCTTTCCCGGATGATATTTTATCCCGGATTAAAAGAGTTGAAGCAAAACTTGATGGCACGAATTGGATTAAATTAACTGAGGTTGATTTAACTTCTGTAAAAACTCCTATTGCTTTGGAATCTGATATTACTAATCATTTCTCAAATATTGAAGGTGGGGCATTCTTTGATCTTAGGAGAAAATCTATATTTCTTTTATCCGGATCTGTTACGGCAGTTACCGGTGGCCTCAAATTGTATTGCGATACTTATCCTACGGCTATAACGGATCTTACTAGCGGATCTGAAATGAATATTGATCCCTCAACTACAACTCACGGTGTGCCTCGGCCATTGCATAAGCTATGGGCCACGGGCACTATCATAGACTATAAGGAATCGCGCGAGAAGCCCATTCCATTGAGCGAACAGGAGTTAAACTATGAAAGATACCTACTCCGGGCAATTGAAACGCTTAAACACGGAAATTTAGATCGCGAGGTAGAATCAAGCGTTCCATACAATGACGGATCGCAATATTAAATATTATGGCATATACAAAAGAACCGAAACCAAAAATGGTGGAATATCTAAAGAGGCAGCAAAATGATTATATTTTATTGCAAAACGGGGGAAAAATAATATTAAGAAGATTATGGTCAGAATTGGCAAAGCCAATTGCGGTTTATACAAAAGAAGCTAAACCGGCGATACCTTAAAAATATATGTCAGATCAAAAAATAACAGAATTAACACAATTAGTCACGGCGGTTGCCGGGGATTATTTTGTTGTGGTTGATGTTTCAGATACTACAGATGGTCCGGATGGAAGCAGTAAGAAGATCCTAAGAAGTAATATTGGAGCAACTGGACCCACAGGGCCGACAAATGTAACCGGAGCAACCGGAGCAACTGGACCCACAGGGCCGACAGGATTGACAGGTCCAACCGGTACAAATGCAATTTTAACCGGTGCTACGGGATTGACCGGACCTACTGGTCCAACAGGACTTACCGGTGATCAAGGTATTCAGGGTACAGCCGGCTCGAATGCCATATTAACAGGAGCAACGGGACCAATTGGTTTAACTGGTGTCACGGGACCAACCGGCGCGAATGGTACGAACGCCATATTAACAGGTGTTACAGGTCCCACAGGACCAACAGGACCTACCGGTGATCAGGGCATTCAGGGTACAGCAGGCGCGCCAGGAGCGGCTTCTGCAACCGGAGCAACCGGTCCTACCGGACCAACGGGATTGACAGGACCTACGGGCGATCAAGGTATTCAAGGCACGGCAGGATCAAACGCCGTTCTTACCGGAGTAACAGGACCAACAGGACTAACCGGACCTACTGGGCCGCAAGGAACGGCAGGCACAAATGCTATATTAACCGGTGCGACTGGTCCGCAAGGTACGGCCGGATCACAAGGTATTCAAGGAACCGCAGGCGCTCAAGGTACGGCCGGATCACAAGGTATTCAAGGAACCGCAGGCGCTCAAGGTACGGCCGGAGTTACGGGTCCCACAGGACCAACAGGATTAACCGGTATTACCGGACCTACCGGTTCCCCTACGCCTAGAGTTGCTTCAACAACATCTTCTGCAACTCCTACGCCAAACGCGGATACTACGGATCAATTTGAATTGACCTATCAAACGGCAACGGCAACCTTTCAACCACCTTCCGGAACGCCGGTTGACGGGCAGAAAATGATGCTGCAGATTTACCCGGGCTTAACGGCTCAAGCTTTGGTATTCTCTACAACCGGTTATACAGGATCCGGAATAGGTGGAGCCGCGCTTCCTTCTGCTACTGCAACTTCGAAGTATAGCCATTTAGGATTTATGTATGTGACCGCAAACTCTTTGAATAGATGGTTACTTTTAGCAGTATTGCCTTAAGGAGATATAAATTATGAAAATGAGAAATTTTTTAATGCAATCAATGGCGAGGATAACCAAACATTCTCGTTATCATCCCGAAGATCAGGAATTAGACAAAAAAACACATTGGTCTAAAAACATTTGGGTTATAAATATTTTCAGAGCTTACGAATGGTTATTTGGTAGGGGATATGGAATAAGACCTGAATCTTCGATAAGTGCAGAAATTAGGAATGGGAAAGTATATATAGTTTATAAATTACATAGTTTTGAGGCAGTAGTTGCTCATATTGAATTTATAATTAGGTTAAATATAGGTTTAATATTTACTGCTTTAAAATCAATTTTAATGCTTAATTTTAATCCCAATGTAAATTACAGATCTGCATTTGTTACTTTTGGTATTTTAGGTTTTATATTTTCTTTTAAAACCTCAACACAATTTCTTCCTTTATTTGGATTAGCAATTGCATTTGACGCAGCACATACCGGAGATACAACTGGAAACGCAAACTCCTTAACTTACTCTCATACAATTACGGGTTCTAATCCGATTTTATTTGATTTTGCCCATACTTACGTTAGCGGTTCCGGAGCTACAGGAGATATTATAACAGGAGTAACTTACAACGGTGTGACAATGACTTTTGTTGATAAGCAATTAACAACAGGTATTTATGCCAGATACCAATATCTATTTATACTTGTTAATCCTGCAACTGGTGCGAACAATATTGTAATTAGTGCAAACACAGCTTCTTTTAGACTTATATCTTCATCTGCTTCCTATTCAGGGGCAAAGCAAACAGGACAACCAGATGCTTCTGGTAAGAAAACTACGGAAGGTGTTACTTCGCAGGAATTATCAACTACAACTGTTGCAGATAATTGTTGGGTAGTAAGTGGAGGAGTGGCAGTATTAGAGACGATTGCTGCAAGCACCGGTGTTACTTTAAGAAGCGGTGGAAACTCTTTTAATACTAGAGTTGGAGATAGTAACGGAGTAAAGACACCGGCAGGTGCATATAGTATGACTTGGACTACTTCATCATCAAGTCCTTTTAATGTAATTCAGGCATCTATTGCGCCTGCTGCTCCTCTAAATACGAGTGCTATGTTTGCAATGTTTAGATAATTTGCTATAGTTATATTATTGAACGGAAAAACCGAAATATGATAAAAATATCCGCAGTTTTAATAGTCCAAAACGAAGAAGCACTACTCCCCCGTTGTCTTGAATCAGTAAAAGGTCTTGACGAAATTATAATTGTTGATGGTGGCAGTATAGATAGAACAAAACAAATCGCCTCAGAATATACCGATAAAATCTTTGATTTTCCCTGGTGTGATAACTTTGCAAAAAGTAGAAATGAGGCTAAATCCCATGCAACCGGTGATTGGATTCTAAGCATCGATGCAGATGAAATATTACATGATATTTCAAAAGTCCGGGAAGCGGTAGAACTTGCAGAGCAACGCAATGCTATTGCAGTTAATATTCAACTTCTTGCAGAGGATAACGGGCAGAAAACTATTTATCCCCGGTTATTTAAGAACGTTCCTGAGGTTTGGTGGGAAGGTGCAATTCACAATCATTTATCAGTCTTAGGGGAAGATCTTGGAAATGTAAAAATAACTTATGGTTATTCCCCTGCTCACACTACGGATCCGGATCGCGCTTATCGTATTCTTAAAAAGGAAGTTGAAACAAGACCGGATGCATATCGCGAAATGTTTTATCTTGGCCGCGAGCAATGGTACAGAAAAGAATATGAGGATTGTTTAAAAACTCTTGGTAAATATGTTCAAGGCTCAAGATTTTTATCTGAAAAAGCAGAAGCGTTTTATATCATGGCCAGGGTTTATTGGGAAATGAAAATGGGAGAAGATGGCCGCGATGCTTGTTTGCAGGCTTTAAAAATTAATCCCAATTTTCGTGAAGCTGTATTGTTTATGGCAACTCTTTCCGGAGATGGAAAAGGAAATGAGAAGTGGCAGAAAAATGCGGATCAATGGAAAAAGATGGCTGAAACAGCAGACAATACAGACGTTTTATTTATAAGAGCATGAAAATTTGGATTTCACCACATTCAGACGATGAAACGCTATACGGCGCATTTACTTTGATGCGTGAAAAACCTCTTGTTGTTATTGTTACCGATAGTTATATTCAGCAAAACCGTGGAGAATCTATAACGCCGCAACAACGTTTTCAAGAAAGTGTTAATGCTATGAAGATTTTAGGCCTTCCAATTGTACGGTTAGGGATCCGGGATGACATTATTACAGAACTTGCAGTTATTGAGCGCCTTGCCTGGTTTAAAAACTTTGAAACGGTATATGCTCCGGCTTTGCAAGGTGGGAATCTGGCCCATGATATTATAGCACGGGCCTCCGAAAAGGTCTTTAAATCGAATCCTAGAGCCAAGTTTATACAGTATTCTACCTACTCTAAGGGTGAATTTTATACGCCAGGCACAAAACAGATTATTCCGGATTCTACAGAAATTGCAATAAAAAATGAAATGCTTGATTGTTATAAATCACAAATTGAATTACCGGCGACACTTCCGCACTTCGAAGCGGTGAAAGGAAAATCAGAATGGTACATTTAACAGTTGGACTTGGAGAAGTAGGATCCGCAATTAAAAATATAGTAGGTGGTGTTTATGTAACTAGAAGCGCCGGGGATTGGGATGGTCGCGAAGTTGACGTTGTTCATATCTGTACTCCATATACAGAAGAAAAGGCTGCAGACTTTGAGGCAATGATTGAGCATTATAAGAAAAAATCTAAGCTAGTTATTGTTCATTCAAGCGTGCCGGTAGGAACTTGTGATGCTCTTGACGTTGTTCATTCTCCTATTCGCGGCATTCATCCGGAACTTGAAAAAGGAATCAGAACTTTTGTTAAATATTTTGGTGGTAAAAGAGCTGCGGAAGCCGCTAAAATCTTTTCGGATCTTGGTCTTAAAACACAAGTATTTTCAGATGCAAAAACAACTGAGGCATTAAAGCTTTGGGATACTACTCAATACGGTTATCTTATTATGCTTGAAAAAACGATTTATAAATGGTGTAGGGAACACGGAGTAAATTACGAAGATGTTTATATCAAGGCAAATAAAGATTATAACGAAGGATATGTAGAGCTTGGCCGGCCGGATGTTGTAAGGCCCTGGTTAAAACATATGCCCGGACCAATTGGCGGCCATTGTATAATTCCAAACAGTAAATTATTAGGTTCTGAGTTTGAAATACCGGAGGATATAGATGGATAAAAAAGTATATTTAGGAGCAGGAAAAGATCATCAAGCAGGCTATGTTTAGGAAAGTATGAAAAAAGTATTTGTTCTTACACAATTTGGGAAACCTCACGAGTGGACACAGAAATATTTTGAGAATATTAAGCGCTTGGGTCAATACGGTTGGTATTGGAAGATCTTTACTCCAAACAAATTTGAGAACGTTCCTTCAAACGTTGAAATAATCCCTATGACAATTGAGGAGTTTAATACGCTTATCGAAAAGAAAGTAGGCGTAAATCCTATGAATTTCATTACTGAAAAGGGTGTACCGGATAAAGCGGTAAGTGATTTTTACGTTGCAACCGGCGTTATCTTCGAAGATTACCTTAAGGGTTATGATTTTTGGGGAATAACTAATTGGGACGTAGTTTTTGGTAGGCTTGATAATTATCTTCCGGATGAAATGCTTTCTGAGCTTGATGTATTTTCTGATGATGTAGGTATTATTAATGGAGTTTTCAGCCTGTTTAGAAATATTCCTAAAGTTAATAATCTTTTTAGAGAAATTCCGGGCATTGAAAATATGCTTACAGAACATAAACTTTTTGGAATAGATGAGTATTATTTAATTGATCCGTTAAAAAAGGCGGCAAAGAATGAAGCGCTTACCTATATACATCCTCAATATTATCATCTTCACAGCTACGATAGGCTTGCACATCACGTTCCGGTCCCACAGCTTGAAATGCAACCGGACGGATCTTTGTGGGAGAAGTTTTGGGATGTTGCGCCGCCAATTGGTTATATTAATTTTCCAAAAGGGTATATTGCAAAAGAGATTATGTATTTTCATTTCAGTTATACTAAAAAGTGGCCTTTATGAAAGTAGCAATCATAGGAAAAAATGGGTTTATAGGATCAGCTCTTGCGAGAGCTTTTATTGCGCGTGGTTATGAAGTAACTTCTTTTCCTACTCCGGATATTAAGATCTTATTTCATTTTGGATCCCCGGTTCATCCGCCGTTTGAGCAAAATCCGGATTATCATATGCAGGAAATTCTTTCAAGCTTTATGTATTTACTTCCTTATTGCCGTGATAACAATATTAAATTCGTTTATCCTTCAAGCGCGCTTGTATATGAGAAAGATACAATGTTTGCAAAGTCTAAAAAGATAATGGAGATGTATGCTTCTTGTTATCCGGATACTTTAGGGCTTAGGATTTTTCCGGTTTATGGTCCGGGGGAAAATAGAACCGCGATTGCTCAATGGTGTGAAGCAATGAAAAAAGGCGAGCAGCCTGTTATTTATGGGGATGGTACTCAAGAGCGTGATTTTATTTTTATTGGAGATGTTGTTACCCAAACAATACAGCTTCTATCAGATAAAAAAACAGGGGTACATGATGTAGGGGCCGGCAATCCGGTGGCCTTTAACGCGATCGTAGAGGCAATCAACAGGGCGCTTGGAACAAGTATCAAGCCAAAATACATAGATCAGCCTCAAGGATACTCAAAAGGAATTGTTTGTCAAAATCCCGGAAAGATTGATTTTTCCATAGAGGAAGGCGTTAGGAGGATGTTAAATGTTTGATTTTGAAAAAGAATATTGGAATGGTAGATATAAAAACGGAAATAATTCCGGATACGGTTCTTACGGTGAGCAATTAATTAAGAAAATAGACTGGTTATCTTCTCTTGATATTAATTCAATTTCAGAAATTGGTTGCGGTGATATGAATTTTGCTCAAGCATTACTTAGACGTTATCCAAAAGCTTCTTACAATGGGCAGGATATTTCAGAATTTATCATTGAAGAAAACAGGAAGAAGTTTCCCGGTCTTAATTTTGTAAACAAAGTAGATAATTTGCCGGTTGCAGATCTTCTATTATGCGTTGATGTTCTTTTCCATATTATTCAGGATTCAGACGTTGAAGCGGTCTTAAAACAGATTGAGGCTAAATGGAGTAACTATCTTGCGATTACTGCATACGAAAGAGATGAGGAGATGGGAGGCCATGTTAGGATACGTAAATTTGACTACAAGAGGTTCGGAGAACCGATTATAAGGCAAGTTGTGGAGGAAGATGGGGATTTGTATTTCTACCTCTTTAAAAAGGATTTGATTTAATATCAGTTATATGACATAATTATATTATGTCAGGAACTTTGATAGGAGCAAGGAAACATTGGTCTGAAGGATTACTAGAAAGATTTAATAAAAGGATTAATAAAACTGATTATTGTTGGATCTGGATAGGAAAATCTACTACGGGAAAATCGCATGGAGAGTATGGTACTTTTTGGGATGGAAACAGGATTGTTCTGGCTCATCGTTTTAGTTTAGAGCAATCACTAGGTAGGGAACTTAAAAAAGGCATGAAAGTATTGCATCATTGCGATAATTCAATATGTGTGCGACCGGATCATCTTTACGAAGGAACTCAGGGGGATAATATGAAAGATGCTTATAAAAGAAATAGGAGAAGTGGAAAAGAACAAAACAAAATGCTTATGAAAGCTCGTTTTGATAAACTTGGTTATTAACTATGATTGATTTAAAACAAGTATCAGCTTGCCTAATTACTAAAAATTCGATATACCCTCCTGAAGTCTTAAGGCATACTTCAAGTTTTCCTTTCGGAGAGATATTAGTTCTTACAAATTGCGATTCTCCGTATAGGAAGTATGAGTTATTTTTAAAAGCGAAGTATGATCTACTCTATTACAGTGACGATGATGCAATTTGCCCGATACCACAAATAAGGCAACTTTCACATCCGGATAAAATAAATATAGCCATGAAGCCAGGACATTTTGAAGCTTACAAAGATCACAAAATGACAATGGGTCTAGGGTGGGGATCTATTTTTAATAAATCAGTTTTACAATCTTTGAAAAAATATACAGATGTTTACGGAGAAGATGATGTTTTCAAGCGTGAAACTGAGAGAATTTTAACTGCTTTAAATTATCCTATTCAGAATCGTTTATCTTTAAATATTGTAGATTTACCCTCAGCAATGGCTCCGGATAGACTTTGGCGGCAACCGGGACACAATGAATCTGCATTATTAGCAGAGGAAAGATGTAATTCTTTAGTGCTATAATGAATTTATGCCTCGCAAAAATACAACAGAGGGATTAATACCAATAGGGAATTTTAATTTTGGTGGACTTGCAGATTCTAAATTCTCCGGTATTAAAAACTCGCTATATAAATTAATAGGATGGGATCTTCATTCTATCCCCGGACTTCTCCGCGTTGCGCAAAAAATGACTGCAGAAACAACCGGCGCGGAACCTACGGAGCTTTGTAAAGAAAGAATAGCCTGCTCGAATGGTATTCAATATTGGTTTTCGGCAACAACCGGAAAAGTTTGGCAGAATAAAGCCGGTACATGGTCCCTGGTTGCAACATTAACAGCCGGGGCCGGAGGCGTTGCAATTCTTGGAGCTGCAGAATATCAAGGCTTTCTTTATATTGCTACAGAATCAAGAGTTCATAGAATTGCCGTATCTCTTGCTGATGGTGCCTCAGCATGGACCACAAATCTTGTTCTTAATTGGGCAACTTTCGGCATTACAAATGCTTCTTATCATCCAATGTTTGAAACACCCGGGCAAGTTCTTTATATTGGAGATGGAAACCGGGTTGCACAAATTGATGCTGGTGTATTTTCTGCAAATGCCCTGGATATTAAAACCCCTCTTATTATTAAATCCTTAGGTGGGTTTGGTACGGATCTTTTAATAGGAACAATTATTGACGGGACCGTAAGTCCGGTTAATATTATCCGTTGGAATACCTGGAATACCGATACTTTTCAAAGTGATGATCCGATTCCCGAGGTAAGCGTTAATTCATTCTTACCGGGGGATAATATAACTTTTGCTCAATGCGGATATGCCGGCAGAATTTATGTTTATAACGGTGAAAAATGGGAATTATATAAAACAATTCCCGGCGATTATTCTCCAACTGCCACAGCTGAGGTTTATCATTCCTCAGTTGCAAATCTTGGGGGCGATATTTATTTCGGTGTTTCAAACATTACCGGCAATCCTTGCGATCAGGGAGTATATAGGCTTGGCCGTTATTCAAAAGACTATCCATACATCTTAGATCTTCCCTATCCAATTTCCGAAAGATCCGGAAGTGACTTTGTTTTGACAGGTTTAAATATTGGTGGAATTCTTTTTGTAGGAAGTGTTTTGTATGCTTCTTGGAAGAATAACGCAGCGGCCGGAACTTATGGCGTTGATAAAGTTGACTATACTACAAAGCTAAACGGTGCTTATTGGGAAACCCGGGTAATGATTGTAGAGCGCGAAAAGTTTGCTAATTTTGCAATGGCAGTTGTTGCTTATTTTTCTTTACCGGCAAGTTGCGATATTGATATGTATTTAGATCGCAATCATGCAGGAATGAGCGCAACGGCTTTAAATACGGTTCCGGATACTGATAGAAATATCTTTCAATCCGTTGATGAAGGTATTGAATTCTCTACGCTGCGATTAAAAGTTAAGGCTACAACAAGCGTTAATACCGGTCCGGAAATTGAATCTGCCGGCATATTTACCAGATAAAGCTATGAGTAATATTATTGAAGCCTTTAACGATATAGACAGCATACCCTTACTTCCTACAACGGGAATGGTTGCAGGCCAATCACAATTGAACAACGTTAGGACCTTGCAAATTGGTAACGGGGTTCAGGCTTTTCATGGGGATCAAAGTGGGATTTGGCTTGGAGCTGAAAGGTTTGTAGATGCCCCTTTTAGTGTAGATATGTTAGGAAACGTTATTGCATCAAGTGGAACCTTCGGACAATATTTAACAAAAGCCGGTACTGCTCAAGCTTTTTCAGGATCTATAAATGTTGGGGTAGGTAATGTAAAAATAGATGGCGCAAATAAAAGAATACTTATTAATGATGGAACAAATGACCGGATTTTAATAGGATTCCAGAGTGCAGGGTTCTAGCAATCTGGTGGTTTTTAATATGATATGGCTGATTATGGAATTAAAATTTCAAAAGACGGGTTTGATGTATTAGCAGTTCCTACGGAAGCTACTAAAAAGAATTATATTATTCTTGATACAACCGCGGCGCATAAAGTTTTTTATAAAGGTTACGTAACGGCCGGAAGCTATACTCACGACTTAGTATACAAACCTATGTTTTTTGTTTTTCAAGTTGACAGTACGTCCTCTCCTACTTTCTTTAAACCTTACCGGCAAGCAAGATCTTCAACAACGCAGATCTTAAATATTCCGAATCCTTCTTACATTATTATTTTTTATGAAGGGTTAGCTTAATATGGCAGACTATGGAATTAAAATATCATTGCCGGGAAAAGATGTTTTATCAGTAGGATTAAAAGATCTTATTTTCCATTCAAAATATCCGATGCTTAAGATTAAAGCTTCCGGATCCGGATCACTATCTTTTACAGACGGGGGCGCAGGCTTTGATGTTTTACTCTTAACTCACAGTCTTGGTTACAAACCAATGTTTTATTTACTCAGTACGTATTATGATTCTTTTTCTAATGCAATGGTTACAAGCTATGAAAGAATGCCATTCCGGGCAAGATCTGCAGGCGGAGTAATTCAATTAAATTATTTTCCCTCAGTAAGTACAACTGAATTTAGATATTCCGGATCAACTATGGGAGGCGATGGCGCTTCACATACGATAAACTATTATTGGTTCTTATATTACGAACCTGAATAGGAATTTGTATAGTACGATACAAAAATAATTATGGGAGATTACGGAATAAAAATAGCAAAGCCGACAAAAGATATAAGTTCATCAACACTTGATGATTTTGTGTTTTGGAGTAAATATCAATCACTTCCCTTGCTTTATAAGGTAACTACAGATATTACAGTCAATTCCGGAGGTTGTGCCGGTACTCATGTTTATACTCACAGTTTAGGATTTTTTCCTGTAGTCTTAGCGTTTGTCAATACAATATCCGGGGGCCGGCAGGCAATTCCTTTTATTCTTACTTCTCCCGGAAATAAATTTAATTGTGATGGAGATAATCTTTCAGAAGATTTTGGGATGAAAATTAAAGCAAACACGGTTGAAATTATATATGATATTACTTGCATTATTCCTATGACTGGCAGTAGATGTATTGATGTTACAAAAGTTTATAGCGTTGATCTTTATTTCTTTATGTTCGAATTAGGAAGTTAATGTGATAAATCAAATAATACAGGTTAAAATGGACGAAGTTGAGAGGGATCTGTTAAAATTAAGAAAAGCTCCACAAGATCCGGAAGGAAGGCGAAAGGTTGTTAAGGAAGTAGTCGGGGATGCGGAAATATATTTAACAAAGCTTTTAGTTTTCTTAAGAAGTTTATGAGAATTATTTATAACAAAACTACCAATAAAGTAACCGGCATAATTGCAGAGCGCGTTACAGATTTTATTCCTCCTACTTTTTCCGGTGAAGATTCTACACATATTGATATAAGTTATAACAACAATGGCCTCAAAAGAAGTAGTCTTGCCCGGGTACTTGAGAAAGAAGGGGTTAATTTAATCGGAAAAATAATTCATATTGACGGTAAAAAAGTTTGGTTTGAAGAAGCCGGAGAAAAACAATATCAAGAAACTGTAATGGTTAATATTAATAATCCTAAGCTTCATAAAGACGTTGAAATTTATTCTAAGAAAGGCCGCGATAAAGGTGCTACCGTTGAGATTGAGGATATTACAAGTGTTATCATGGTAAAAATTAAAGATAAAGATCGGGTAGTTGGCGTTATTCGGCTTCAAAAGCGTGGTTGCTGCACATACGTTTATCAAGAAGGAAATGTTATTGACCGGGATTTTTATCCTCACTATGTAGGCTTTGAATCTATTATTAAATATTTAAAAGGGAAAGTTAAGTGGCTAGATATGGGCGGATTACTTTCAAAAGGAAAAGATGATGATCTAAATAAATTCAAAAAAAAGTGGGGAGAAACAAAACTTATAGAAGTAACTTGGCAATAGTGCTATAATTAATTTGTAACTAAGCGTTAAACGGAAAAACCGAGCGCATTCTTGCAGTAGCAAGGGTGTGCTTTTTTTGTAAATAAAATATGGCAACATACTCACCGGAATCATTAAAAATAACAGCTGCAACAACAGGCGGAAAATTTCAGCAAGGGGCCTGGTATTCCGGCCGTCAATTTTGGAATGGAACCTTATCTGATCCCGGGACCATTCATCCTGAATCAAATCAGCAAGGGGCAGGAAAAGCAGTAAGCGCAGAAGTTATCGCGCAAACAAGTCCCGGAAACGTTGCTTATATTAATAAAGAACGAGCGAATGTTGGACTTGCTCCGGCTCCTCAAACTACTCAGCAAGTTACATCTCTCTTGAATGATTATCAATCCGGGCTTTTTGAAGGTAGCGGTCCTGAAACACGTGGAGTACAAACAGCCTCAGAGATTGCAGCAGATCTTAAATCCGGCGGATTATTACCAGGCGGTGCGCCTCCTACTCCCCCATCCTTAGTTGAGCAATATGGCGCGCTTCGTCAAACAGCCGGAGTTGATGCAATTCAAGGCTCAATTACGGATCTTAAGGGACAGCAAGATGCAATTGCTTCTCAACTTCAAGTAACAAAGACTGCAGAAAAAGGAAAACCGGTTGCACAAAACGTTATTGAAGGCCGCGTATCCCAAGAGCAACAAACTGCCCAGGATCAATATGATTTTATAGGTAGACAGTTAGGCAGAAAACAAGAGGAATTAAATTCTGCTTTGACGAATATTCAAATGATAATGCAGTTTTCTCAAACTGATTATCAGAATGCTTCAACTGCTTATAATACACAGTTCGATCATGCTATAAGTACAATTAATTTAATCCGGGGAATTCAAAACGATCAAAAGACAGATATTCAAAGAGCGCAAGATAATGCCCGGGCAAATGCTCAGATCATGGTTAATGCTATTAAAGACGGGAATCTTGATATTAATTCCCTGGATCCTGCCTCTCAAGCTCAACTTAATAAGCTTGAAGTACAAGCAGGGCTTCCAATCGGGCTTTTTCAATCACTTCGAATGGATCCAAAAGCAAACGTTCTATTTACTAGTTCAAATAATGGAATAACTCAAGTTGGTATTAGGAATCCGGACGGATCTGTAAGTGTGCAAAGTTATGGAACGGCAACCGGCGGCGGAAGTGATGCAAAGGTTGGAAGTCCAGAATATCAAGCGACTGCCAGGAGTAACATAGTGCAAGGAATGGCTCAGGCTGCAAATTCATATGGAAACGTAAGTCCTCAAGTATGGGCTGCCGGATTGCAGGCATGGATTTCTGATACAGGAAAAGACAGACGATCATTTATTGATGCTTTCCGAGATTATGCTGATACTAACAGAGGGGATTTTGATAAAGTTTATTTTGATCGGGAAAAATATTAGGAGTAAATATGTATGAGCCTATCAAGCGATTTTTACGAAGAACAAAGAAAAAAGAAAAAACCTTCTCAAGTAGCCGCAGATTCTCCTAGCGGTTCTGAGACTGCATCTCAAAGCTTTTTAAATACTGCAAAAAGTGGTGGATATAAAACAACTACAACGCCTTCTACTGCAAAACCTCAACCGGTTGAAGTTGCAAAGCCAAAAACTCCTAGTTTAATTGACAGGGTAAAAGGCGCGGTTGATTCTGTTGCTAAAGCTTTTCAGCCTCAAAAAATCATAGCTCCAATTCCGGAGAAAGATATTATTAAAACGGTCCCAAAAGAAAAAACTTTTTTAGAAAAGACTTTTGAAACTAATCAGCAATTTGGTGGCCCGGCAAATCCTATTGCAATTGCAATTAATACGATAAACATTATTGATGCCGCGTATAAAGGTTTGGATCAATTTATAGTAGGATCCCAGGATGCAATTTATAAATCTGCGTTAATTGAGGGAACAGATAAGGAAACTACCCGGGATCAAATTATACTTTCTATAGCAAAACCTCTTGCAGTTGCCCAAAAGAAAATTATTGAGCCGGTTCTTTTCAATAAGGCTACGGCTCCCATAATGAAGGGGTTTGCAGAAACTTATCTTGGCGGATCAAAGCAGGTAATGGCTACTCTTGAAACAAAAATTCAGCCTACAAACAATCCACTTATGCAAGGCTATAATACGGTTGGGGAATTGACCGGGGCAGTAATAGCATTTCTGGCAGGTGGGCAAGTTATAAAAGGCTTACAGCTTGGTAAGGCTACCCTTCCGGTTCTTTTCGGGACCATAGGACAAACTTCCGCAGCTCCGGATACTACGGTTATGCAGCGCCTTGAGAAATTACCGGTTGATGTAGTTGCCGGATGGTTGCTTTCAAAAGTTCCGGCCGCAAAAAAGCTTTTAAGTCCACAAGCATTAAAACAGGCAGGAATTGCCGCCGGAATATTAGGAGGTCAATCTTTAATTAATAGTTTAATTGTAGGTTTACCAAAAGAAAAAGCAGTTGAGGCCGCAGTAAAGATGGCAATAATTGCCGGGCTTTTCCATATTGGCGGAACTGCAACCGGGCTTTTCACGAATAAATTATTAACCAGTAAATATGGCAGCGGAAAAATTGAATTAACTCCGGAACAGGCAAGAGTACAAATGAATGCTACCGATCTTTCAAAACCCGAAGCAGTTAAGGCTAGAAACGTACTTGAAAAAGCTACCCTACAGGCTGAAAGAGAGGGTAAAAACTTATTGATCGATATAAACGTTACAGAAAAAAGCGCAGTAGCAAAATTATTTAATGCTAAAACTCCTCAAGGCCGCGCATTTACAATAGAACTTGTTGAGGCAAAACAAATAAAACTTATCGGTGAAGAAGGCGCGCCTTCAAAACCGGGTGCTCCCGTTCCTAAACCGGTTCCGGCTCCGGTAAGACAAACTGATGTGCCACCGGAGAATCTACCACCCGTAATTGCAAAAGAATTTGCTAAAAGAGAAGCTGAAAAGTCGGGGGACGCACCAACTACTATTCCTCAAGAACTTCAACCATTAGTAGAAGAAGCCAGGAAGTATAAGAGTGCGGAGGAGTTATTAAGAAATCAATTTGGTGATGTATTAACGCCAGTAAAACCAGTTGGTGATTTATGGAAAAGTAAAGACAATACAATTTTTGTAGAATCAAAACGCCCAGGAATGATAAACTGGTTAAGACAAAAAAAGAATGTAATTGAATCTGCCGATGAAGCTGGAAATAATATAATTAGAGTAGTAGTTAAAAAGGATTTAATCTCCACCCAAGCTACAGGAGGAGTAAAGCCAGTAGGAGAACCAATAACCGTTAAGGATACAGACGAGCTTTTAACATATATTGATCGCCAGGGATATAGAACTCCGGAACAGATTGCAACGCTTAAAGCAGACATTATTAAAAATGGAATTAAATATCCGATTGAATTAATTGATAACGGGGATGGAACTTTCGAAATAAATGATGGTACTCACAGGATTCAGATTGCAAAAGATCTAGGAATTAAAGAATTGCCGGTTAAAATTGTTAAGACAAAAGGGAAAGTTGCACAACAACCAGTATTTCAGGAGTTTAAGATTGGTGATGTTCTTGATCCACAAGGAAATACTAATATGGTTGGTAAGGTAACAATAAGAGAAATAACAGGAAATACATTAAAGTTTGTTGATTCAAAAGGAACTGAATTTGCTGGTATGCAACGCTCACTTGTTAGGGATCTTGTTAAGGGAAATAGTTGGAAACGTGTTCCAGTTAGTGATACCACTCCCCCACCGTCTAAAGAGGTCCCAAAGAAGCCCTCTCAGGCACAAAAAAAACAAGAGGGGATCGGTAGGGTAGGGGAGCCTATTATTAAATCTTTTGATAAAAAAGGCCGGGAAATATCATCTGAGAAGAAAGGATCTTTCAGCACAAAAGGTGCTAAGGCAGCACAAGCCATATTCGTTGAGAAAATTGCTAAAATTGGTATTACCGCAAACAGCCAGGCGGAATTAATCGCTAAGGTTGAACCGTTTATTGATGAATCAATTGCAAACGCCGGCAATGATAAAGAAGTTTTAAGAGGACTTAGGACCGCGCTTAATAAAGAGATGTTTGGATATATTGGTTATTCCGGAAATTATAAAGCCGATTATGCAACACTCCGGACAATGATGGATTCTCCGGACATTGGTGATTACTTAGGAATTCTCGAAACTAAAATTGCAGAGATAGATAATATTTTAACAACCGGTGACGTTAGTTATTCTTCTTCGAAAGCTTCTATTGGTGATTACGCAGAGTTGCCAAATAGAACAACTGAAATTAAAGATGTGCCGGCAGTTGAATTTCCTGAAATGGTAAAGATTGCAAAAACATTGATGGGACAATATCCGATTGTTAGAACGCCGCGGTTTAGACCTTCACTTGGTGGTAGGCCAGGCGGAGTTTTCTTTGCAACACAAAACGGAAAGATAATTTTAAATCCTGAAATATTTAAAGACCCTGTTCAAGCTGCAAAAACCTTAGCGCATGAATTAGGCCATTTAGCAGATTATCTTCCGGATAAAACATTGAGCCGGGGAAATTTACTAGGGCGTATTGCTTCACTTAATAAGTACATGAAAACAATGCTTAGGGAATTTCCGGGATCTGAGGGCGAACTTTTAACAACAAAAGAAAGAGCAAAGATTAAAAGAGCTGCAGAAAAAGAAGGAAAAACTAATTATGAAATAATAACAAAAGAAATTGAAGTAGGAACAGAGCCTACAAATCCCGAGGAGATTCTATCTATATGGAGAGATGCAACTGTCGGAATTAAGAATAAAGAGCTTCTAGCGTATATACAGGGCCTTTCCGATGCACAAAAAAAAGAGATTGCAATCAACGCCATGCGTGGCAAGATCCCGGAATGGGTAAATTTTGTTCATTCGATCAAGGAAACAATTACTCAAAAAGTCCTTAAAAATTCTCCTTCTGATATTCGAAAGATATATCAGCGCATGGTTAAGGAAGAAATTGTTAAACGCCACTTCTTTGATCTTTTGACAATTAAAAGAGAGCTGCAAGTCTTATCTAATAAATGGAGGCCTGTAGATTTAAACCTTGCTCCGGAGGGATACTTGACATACAGAAAAGATCCGGCCGAGCTTTACGCTGATGCAATCTCAGTTCTATTTAATGATCCGGTCCTACTAAAAGAAGAAGCTCCTACGTTCTGGAAAGCATTTTTTAATTACTTGGATGTAAAACCCGAGGTTAAGGATGCCCTATTCTCTACTTGGGATCTTCTTAATAAAGGTGAGGAAGCGGTTTTTCAATCAAGACAAGCTGACGTTGAGCAAATGTTTGACAATTCAGAGCAGCAATTTACAGTTAAGAATTTAGAAAAACAAAAACAAAAAACAAATTTTATCTATACTCTTAAGCTTCTTTTTGACAGCAAGAATACACCGCTAAAAAGAAAAGTAAATATTGCCAGGAAAAAAGGGAGTTTAATTGACAGTAATCTTGATCCGGTTTTTGCATACGAAGGCTTAAGTTATATGGATGGTAAGCTTGAAAATCTTGTTCAACAGAATTATCAGCCTCTCTTTGAGAATGCACAAAAAATATCTGATGATGGTTGGACAAAGCTTGGATCTATTCTTTTATACGAGCGCTCTTTGAATGAACGCGGCGAGTTGGCAAACCCTCTTGGATATAGTCCTAAGACCGCACAGGATCAACTAGCAGGCCTTGAAAAGTCAATGACCCCCCAGGACTGGAAAGCAATTCAAGAGGTCCTTAAATCGTTTAGAGAAGTGACACAGAAGATTGTAAAGATGGCAGATGAGGGAGAATTTTATCCCCCGGATCTTTTAAAGCAAATGAAAGCAAACGATTCTTATGCAACGTATCAGGTAATTGATTATCTTGATACTTATATTTCAGCTCATGTTAATAAATCTATCGGGACCTTAAAAGAAATTGCCAATCCTGCAACCTCAACCGTTATGAAAGGAATTTCAGTTGTTAAAGCAATTGAAAGAAATAATGCTAAAAAGATTGCAGTCAACTTTTTTAAAGCTAATTTCCCGGATGAAATTACCCCGGCTAAAAGTGTTTTTAAAGGAAAACGTATGGAGTTTATAGAATCAAAGGATATGGATCTTGCAATGGTTAAGCTCATTGAAAAAGGAAAAATGACAGCATACTACGTTGAAAAAGATCTTGCGGATAATATTAATAACACTTCAAACGAAACCATTATAAAAACTGCAAAAATAATGAGAGTATTAACAGCATCGGGAATTTACAGGCCTCTTTTTACCAGTCTTAATTTAGGATTTTCAACATTTAACTTTATCCGCGATTTTCAACGTTATTGGACCAACGTTCCGGATTATACCTTAGCTCAAGCTATAACTTCATTTCCGAGAGCTTTATATCGTTATGGGCAGGCAATACCGGCTGCAAAAGCAAGAGCAACAAATAAACTTCATCCGACAATTACAGCTATGAAAGAATTGAATATAATCGGCGCTTCTTATAACGGCGTATTCGAACACCAGGAAGTAAGTCCTGATGATATGCAGATTGAGCGCATTATGAAACAGTACGGGCTTTTGGATAAAACTAAGAAACGCCGGATATTTACTCCGATATATAACGTTTTAGATGGAATTGAAGCGTTCAATAATTTTATTGAAACGTTACCAAAGGTTGCAGGTTATAACGAGATTAAAGGCAGCGGCCGGATGACTGATCTTGAAATGGCAGATTTTATTCGTACTAAGGTTGGATCCCCTAACTTTAGATCAAAGGGGCAGCTGACACCTATAACAAATTCTATTCTTCTTTTCTCAAATGCCATAAAGGAAGGTATTAAATCTGATATACAGGTAGCGGCCGGGAAAGCAGGAAAACAATCAGCCGGCGGATTTTGGTGGAAAACAACTGTTTCAACATTTTTACCTACTATGCTTATGTTTGCTGCCGGCGCAGGACTTCTTGGCAAATGGCTTGAGGATCGCTTTAAAGATATTTCAGAGTATGACAAAACAAACTTTACTATTATTCCAACCGGAGTTGATAAGAACGGTAAAACAACTTATATAAGAGTTCCCCGGGCTGAAACTCAAAGATTCGTGGGAGGACTTTTTTATAAAATAATGAGAACCGCGGAGCGCAAGGATCTTAAGCTTGAAGATGTTTTTGATGTGTTTGATTATGGAGCCGGACAGCTGCCTAATATAACGCCTCTATGGTCCGGAGGCGGCGCTTTACTTTCCTATCTTTCCGGAAATAATCCATATGATTCTTTCCGTAATAGAAATATTATTCCGGAAATTGAATTTAATGCCGGCTTTAAGGATTCATTGCCTATATTTGTTGACTGGTTTGTTAAGAATCAAGGGGCAGGAATCATACTCCCCAGCTATGTAGACAAAAATCCTACTGATCTTCAAAAAAAACTAGCACTCCCTTTCATTTCAAACGTTGTGGGTAGATGGATAAAAGTTTCAGATTACGGTCAAACAGAAGCGAACAGAAGAATCACGGATAAAATTGAAAGTGAAGCTGCTAAGAAAACTCTTGATACAAGACAAAAGCTTGATGATGCAATAAAAGAATATAAGGGTGGTACGCAATCTTATACAAGAAGAAAGCAAATTGAAAGGCAGCTTGTAAAAGATGTTGTTGGAACAGTAAGAACCTCAGATGAGAAAAGCGCAAAAACAAGGTTAATTAAAAAGTTTGAGATGGGACTTCTCCGGGGATCTGCGGATCCATTAACTGATTCCATTATTGATGCTAATACAAATGGTGCAAAGGTTGAGCTGATCTATGCCGCGAAAGATAAACTTGGGTCCGGATATAAAGACTACATAAGGGAATTGAAACGCAAGAATGTTATTTCAGATGATGTTACGGCAAAGCTAAGAAGGAAAAAATGACATTAATTACTGCCTACATAACTTTCGGGTTTTGTATCCTGAGTTTAATTTCATGGGGAATTGTACTTACGTATAGAAACGGTTTTTACACCGGGTGGTTTAAGAAAATGGTTGAAAGTAAATATGGGGATTTAATTCTACTTATTACAGGATTGATTGTTCTATTCTCAATTTTCTTTTCTTATAGCCCGGACAGTTTTTGGTATTAAGAAATTTGATGTGATATTAAAATATGGATCCAATAACAACTTATTTTGCAACCCAGGGAATTTTAGGAGTAATTATACTCATGCTTATTGCCGTAGTTATTTATCAGCAAAGAAAAAATGATGCGCAATTTAAACAAATTACAGAACTTCAAGATAAGCGAATTGCAGATGCGAATCAATATACTGCAAATTATATTGCTGTAGCAAAAGAGGTTGTTGAAACAAGCAAGGATCATTTAATTTCTTTGACCTTTTTACAAAAAGCGGTTGATTCTCTTGCAGTATCAATGCAAAAATTATTGGATAATAAATAATATGAATGTTTTAAATATATTTTTCGGTAAAAAAGAAAAAGAGCAGGCTGAAAGAAATGCTATGGTTGATAGGCTTGTGGATCAAAAAAAGAATAAATTTATAAAACAAATGGGTGAAATAAGAAAACAAGCCATACGAACGCATAAAAGCACTAGGAAAGTACACGAGGATTCTGCTAAGCTTTTAATGGTGGTTGATGATATAACAATGCAAATTGACAAGGCTACCAGACTATGAATATTTTAAACGATTTTACAATATCTTTTAGCAACATCGGAATAATTCTATCTATTATTATAAGAATTATTACTTCTATTATTTTATTGTGGCTTGTTATTCCCCTTCAAATAAAACAAGCCCAGGTTAAGAATGGTTTAAAAACGCTTCGCAAAGCGCTTTTACTTTCAGGGCTTCTTTTATTTCTGATTGATACGGTTGGTCTTATTATTATTGTTATACGTCCGATCGCAAATTCGGCAACAATTAAACTTGTTATAGATATAGCTTCAATCATAAATAGTATTGGATTATTTTCTTTAGGGATATTATGGTTCTTAATCTATAAGCAGCAATTTACGGATAAAAATATTAAGCTCCATGAAAAGGTTGAAAAGCGGAAAAAAAAGGATGATATAGCTCAGGCCAAAGTTGACAAAAAAGCCTTAAAAGCCTAAACTATACATATGGCAAAGTTCATTGGATTACAAGCCGGCCACGAGAACGCCAAGAACAATTGCGTTCCGGCTCTAAGACCAGAGACAGGCGCTCCGGGAGAAGTTGAATTCACAGTTAGGATCCGCAATAGACTTTCTCAAATATTACTCTCAAAGAAAAATGCAGATGGCAGTAAAGCTTTTGCTGTTCAACTGGATGATGCAACCGCGAACTGTCAATCAAATACTACCGGAAAAAACTTCGATCTTTATTTAGTGCTTCACTATGAATCAGATACCCACGGAAAAGACGGCGGAATGATTACAGCTCCGGATCCCTCAGTGGACGTAGTAAATGCAGAATCAAGAAGAATCTCAAAAGCTATTGAATCAGAATATTTCAAAAACACCGGAATAATTAATCGTCCGGAATGGATTACTAACAATATGACTTTCTATTATATGTGGGCTTCCTTAACTGCTTCTACACCATGCGTTTTGCTTGAATGCGGAGTAGGCCTCAATGCTCACGATAAAGTTATTCTTGCTGATACAGACCGCGTTGCAAATGCAATTGCCCGGGGAATCTGTAAAGCTTTCAATGTTCCCTTCGATGCGCCAACTCCTCCGGTTCCAACTCCGCCTGCAGTAGATTTTCAGAAAAAATATAATGATGAAGTAAAAGCACACAGCGTAACAAAAGAGGACCTTAAAAAGACCAATGACCGTATCAAGTCAATCAAAGACTTCACCGCAAGTACATAATGTCAGATAAAGCTTTAGACAAAATTGTTGAACATCTCATTAAAACCGCAATCTCAGAGATTACGGATAGCCTTCCTGATATTGTAAAAAAGACTGTTTATCAGCAGCTTGAGCAGGTTTATAAAACGCAGCAAGATCAATTAAAAGATCTTTCAGATATTAGAGATGATCTTAATGACTTCGATAAAAGATTTTCAAATATGCAAATTCTCCTTGACACAATTGACAGCCGGACCATAGAAATTAAAAATACCCAGGATAAGGGACCTAAAAATATGGAAAAGCACGTAACAACTGCAGTCAATGAGGCCGTTGAAGCCTCGGTTCCGGAAGCAATGAAGTCGGTTGTTGAGCCTAAAAAACGAACGCTTATGCTTAAAGTACCTGAGCTAAAATGGTATCAAAGAGTAAAACATTTTATAAAGAGGGGGTGAAAATATTATGGACTTAGGACAAATTAGTTTTATCGGATTAGTAGTAGTAACAATTGTTGGTGCATTAAAAGATCAGTTTCCTGCAATGAAAGGAAATACAACTAGAGTTGCAGCTTTAGTGATTGGTGGAATTCTCGGAGCGCTTGCGCAAGGTGGTTTTCTTCCCGGAGTTAACGCAACTATAGTAACCGGAATCATGGCAGGGATTGCCGCGGTTGGAACTGTTACGGTTATTGACAGAGTTAACTATTAATTCACAAGTTATCAACATATTTATCACATATTCCCTCTTGACAAATCTTTATGACTATGAGTATACTTTAAATATGGATAACAAATGTTTGAAATGCGGATATAAATGGGCCTCGAGAAAAGAAAATCCTAAGGAATGCCCTTCTTGTAAATCACGTTATTGGAAAGAAAAGAAAAAATAAACTGGCAGGTTTGCATTTTTATGATTACGGGAATTAAAATAGTAAAACATTTTCACGATTCTTGGAGATTTAGAACAATCTTAAAGATAATTCATAAATTAGCTTGGGAAATGCAAAGTTTGTAGAAAGTGTGGATAAGTAGTGTATAAATAAACATGGAAGAAACAAAAAAGGGTTATATGACTAACTTAAAAAACTTAACATCAATGGAATTACTTGTATTGGCAAGTGAAGTTAATTCTACCAATGACCGAGAATTTCTTAATGAAATAACCGATGAGTTTAAAAGGAGAAATGAGGAAAAGAAATAAAATTATGAATAGGCATCAAAAAATCATTGTTAGAAAATATAAAAAGGAAATTAAAAACAACTGGAAGTATTATATCGGTGTTTTTCTTTTTGCTGTTTTTTTTGTTACAGCGTTAGGTCTTGCCGGGAAAGCAGATTATCAAGCTTGCTTACGGGATATGTGCTAAATGTATGGCAAGCGCAAGGATTCAGGTGGTAATAATAACGATACTCAGTTACCTCAAAAACGGGCAGGGATTAAATGAGGTAATTGAAACAAGCAATATTACTCAAGCTGAATGTTTAGAAGCGGTTGACATAATAGAAAAAGCATTAAAGGAAAAGAAAATATGAAGCAAGCAGTTTTAAGCATTTATTACGTAGATAAAGCCGGGAAACGTCATCACGAACCCCAGGGGAAATTCTATTATCATCAAGGAAAACCAATTTACATTGCAGATGTAACTCCTAATAAATGGTGGAGAAATTACGGAGGGTATTCTATATCAAGACAGATCCTCGATGCTTTCTCAAAAGTTAAGATCCGTCCGGCGATTATATACCGCGATAAGATCAAGGCGATGGTATATACCTCTAATATGACAAACTTCAAGAAGAAAGGCATCCTGGTCGCTTACGGGGGCCATTCACAGTACGTTCTACCAATTAACAGATGGGATGCAAAAAACATTCTGATTAAAGGGGAACCTTACAATCTTCCGGTTATAACCGTTGCCAATTGGATCAAGACTAAAAAGCCGGATCCTAACGAACCACCGGCCCCGGAGGACTATGATTTTATAGGCAATACCGCAGTACTTAGGAAAAAAGAAAATATGGAGCAGGGAAATTTAGGGATTTGACAAATTTATTAAAAGAGTTTATTCTTTTAATACGTCCGGTTTAACCGGCACTCCTACGGTAAGAGGAGTAATTGTAAAATCTTAACCTGTTTTTGGTTCTGGCAAGGAAATTCTTGCCAAAGGTTTTACGACCTTGCTAGAACTAAGAACAGGTTTTTTTATGACATTAAGCGCTAGACAACAACAGACCATAGAGAATTTAAAACGCAACGACCGCGCTGTTACACCTCAAGAGATAATTACATATTGTGAAGAACAAATGACACGCCCCGTTTATAATAAGGGATTAAAAAGGCCTGTACGTCATCACGGAAAACAATACTTTAAAGATATAATTAAATTTTATAGAGGGATATAGAAGCCTGTAAAAAAGGCAAGCCGCGAACCGGCTAAGCAATGATTGGTTTCATTGTGACCTACGGCAAGGACCGTTTGTAGGATCTGAAACAAGCCGTTTCCCGGATCTTAACTACAAATAGAATTTGAAAACGAACAGAGGGGATAAAGTCCATCCGACCGTTTTTAAGTAAGGGCCTGGTGAAGTAAGAACTATCAACTAAGGAAAGAGATTGGATACAGTACAGCCTAAAGGCTTCCGGCTATTATAAGGTATGGTTTGTCGTGGAAAAGTATAAAATTTCGGCGCAAAATCCTCGTTTTTAAACTGCCTCTTGATAAGTTATTATTATTATGACTACAATGGATATGTAGCTTTGAATATATGGAAAAACCAAGTTTAAAGAAATATATTTTTATAAAGAATTGCCGGAAGTGTCAATACTCCTGGATCTCCCGTAAGGAATCTCCTAAACAATGTCCTAATTGCAAGCGCATGGATTGGAATAGAAAATAATATGATAAATTTACCTTTCATTTCTACCCTCGAAACATACGATAAGAAGAAAAATCTTGTTCAGCTTCTATTAATCAGAAAGCCAATTGTATCAAGGCGCAATAGGCGCTCCGCTTTGAAAAATATATTTAAGAGAATTCTACAAAAGAGAGGGGGTGAATTAATATGAATGATGAAAAAAAAGGAATAGAAAAAGCCCGGGCAAAAGCCAATGAATTAAAGGCAGAAAAAGCAGAGGCAGATGCAAAGGCAGAAAGGAGTATGGAAGCGGTGAAAACACAATTGGAAACAATTGCTCAAAATAAAGATCTAGCTCAAATGTATGCTGAAAATGCGCAGGTTGGGGCAGAAAACATTGCAGGATCGCTTCCGCTTCTTAAAGTCCACCAGGTAGGTAAAAGTAAAAATACTTTGTCTAGTGGCGGAGAACCGGATAACGGAAACTTTTTCTATCAACAGACAGGAGAAGAATTTAAAGAAGTCTTGATCCATGTTTTAACTATCAGCCGCGGATTTAAAGCGCCTGGGTTAAATGGAGAAGGTGACGATAAATTTAATCAGATCTTAGGTGGTTGCATAATTGAGGAAGGAAACTTCAAGCCTTTTATCATGTACTTTACTGGTAAAAAGCTTAAGAATTTATGGGAGTTTGGGAAAGAGGCAGCAAAATATACCCATAAAAAACCTTTACCAATTCCCATGTTCGCATTAACTGTTAAATTGACAAGTGAGAAAAAGGATAACAATTATGGTTATTCTTTCGTTGTTAATTTCGAAATAGTTAAAAACGAGGATGGATCCCCAAGTCTTATAATGGATCCGGGAATATTTACATATATTCGGGATAACGTTGAAGATGTAGCCGGAACAATTAATTCTTTAATAGCGGCCAAAGCAAGCGCTGAGGAAGCTGAGGAAGTAGTTATAGCCGGAAAAGTGGCGGATGTGCAGGATGAGGATCTTTATGATCCTTCTACGGAGCCGGAAGCTCCCGGAAGTAAAGAGGAAGAAGTCGCAGCAGAGGACATACCTTTTTAAACTTGCCGGTGGTTTCTATTCGCAAGGATAGAAGCCTCCGAGAGGATTAAATAAATGACAGACACAATAATATTTATCAAAGCAATAAAAAAAGCCAGGGCAAACGGGTATGATTTTGATTACGTTTCTGGTTTGGCTATAGAGCCTATTATTTTTTCTCATGGTTTTGCAAAAGCATTTTGGGGAGAATTTCGGATTCTTGAAACAACAAAATATTTATTATCAGGAATAGAGGTTGAAAAACAGAAGGTATGGGAATATCATCTTCAACAAATGGTACTTAAAAAAAATCCGATTAAATATTTGGAGAAATTTTTATGAAATATTTTGTAATTTTTATAACACTATTTTTGTTAGCAGTTCCACAGGCTCAAGCCGGGGAATTATCCGGCAAAGCTTCCTATTACTCCCGGGCCGGGTGTTTGGGATGCTCTAAGACCTTCACAATGGCAAATGGAGAGGTCCTAGATGATTCAAAGCTCACTATTGCGCTTACTCCTCAAACGGTCCGGAAATATAAGCTTTTAAATGATTATGTAAAAGTGATTAACGTTAAAAACAAAAAGTGGATTATTGCAAAAGTAACTGATACCGGTGGGTTTGCTAAATATAACAGGGTTGCAGATCTTGGCTTAGCAGTAAAAGAAGCTTTAGGTTGCAGCTCAATTTGTAATGTGATAATTATTTATTAATGAAGAATTTACCAATAGCAGGAATGAGAAAGCTTTGAGAACGAGGGCGGTCTGATAGAGGGTAACCTGCCTGACTTATTCAAGGAGTTTAAGCCTATTAGAAGAAAAGATAACTTACTTGCTAGGGTTAAAGAGGTTTGGAGAAGAAGAAAGGAGATTATGAAAATAGCAGATACAGAAAAGATATATGAAAATACTAAGTTTATTTGACGGAATAAGTTGTGCCAGAGTAGCCCTAGAACGAGCAGGAATACCTGTAGAAGCGTATTACGCCAGTGAAGTAGATAAGTACGCCATGCAAATCTCAGCAAAGAACTACCCTGACATTGTGCAGTTGGGGAGTGTTACAAAAGTTGGGGTTTATTCTAGGACTGATGGGTGCTTGATTACAACACCAGACGACCAAGAGTATCATAATATTGACCTCCTGATAGGTGGCTCGCCTTGCCAAGACCTCTCAATAGCCAAGAAAGACCGTAAGGGATTAGACGGCGACCGTTCGGGTTTGTTCTGGGAGTATGTGCGTATCTTAAAAGAAGTAAAACCAAAGTATTTTATTCTTGAAAATGTGAACTCAATGCCAAAAGAAGCAAAGGCAATCATTACAGAAGCTCTCGGAGTAGAGCCGATAATGATAAATGCCGCACTTGTTTCGGCACAGAACAGGAAACGATTATTTTGGACTAATATTCCCAATGTTATCCAGCCAGAAGATAGAGGGATATTGCTGAGAGATATTTTAGAACAAGATGTTGATGAGAAGTATTCTGTAAATGTTTCAGAAAAATATGGGCTAAAAGGATTATGTGAAGACAAGGCAAAATCATTGATAGCAAGTTCTTATAAAGGATATGGAAACGATGGTGTTTTAATAATTAGAGTTGGTCAAATCGGCAAAGGAGGACAAGGAGACCGTATCTACTCACCAGAGGGCAAATCAGTAGGGCTATCAGCTCTCGGTGGTGGTAGGGGTGCAAAGACGGGGTTGTATGCAGTAGCACCAAATGGAAAGAGAATAGTGATAGAAAAAGAGGGACTGTTAGTTTTAGGAGAAAGACGGACAGAACTTGGTAAACAGTCAAGAAAAGAAATCAGAGAATCTACAGGGAGGGATAGCACGTTAAGGAGTAAAGACCACAAAGAGTATTTTGCTATAGATGGAATAAAAGCGAACTGTATTACTACGGGACTGGGAATGGAGGGAACTATTGTAGAAGATTACCAAATCCGCAAACTAACCCCTACAGAATGCGAAAGACTACAATCACTTCCTGACAATTACACAGAGGGAGTAAGCAACAGCCAGCGGTATAAAATGCTCGGTAACGCTTTTAATGTAGATGTGGTGGCACATATCCTCTCCTCCCTAGACAAACCATTATCAGAGAAGGAGAGCAAATAATATGAAAACTAAAATTAAAAATATTATCGGCAAAGCATTTCCTGTGTTTCATTTTTGGGGTGATAAAGAATGGACAACACAAGAACTAACCATAACTGAAGCAATTGAGAAAGTCCTTAAAGAAATTACCGACCCGTTTGATAACTTCAAGGTAACTGAGCCGCCAGACTTACAAGGTATGGACGTGCGTAAGGCTTGGATTGCTGGACAGATGAGTATCCTGATTCAGATAAAACAATTGATAGACAAAATGACTGGACTGAAGGAATAACCTTTACTTATATGAAAAAACTAACTAAACAAAAACCAACCCGTTACAAAATGTCACGGTTTGAGGATGAGGAACTTAAACCAACAGAGCCTCAGACAAATACTACTAATAAAATAGAAATTAGTAACAAATTAGTAGATGACAATGACAGTACAACTAGTGCAAAAAATGCACAACATCAAGAGAAGGAGAATAAATAATGGGAAGAAGTAATATTAAAGAGAGTTGTTCATGTGGGGCTATGCTTATCTTTGAAGAAGTGACTAGTGATTTTTGGGAGGAAAACACAAGTTCTCGGCAAAGAGATTTCCATAAAGAACATAAAGTTTGTCGTAATAAATTAACGGAGTTATCAGCCCAGAAGAAATAACTTACTTATATGAAAAAACTAACTAAACAAGAACAAAAAGCCGAGGCATATGAAGTCTATCGAGCAAAGCATAAGAAGATAGAGGGACAAAAGTACCAAGCATGGGAAGCGTACGATGCCAAGTGCAAAGAGATAGACGAACAGGATGAGGAATAAATAAATATGAAAAACTATACAAAAAAAAGATTAGAGGAGTTTGAGAAAATCCTAAGAGATGGACTAAGTGAAGATTGGTATGATAGAACGCCACTGGAAAAGCAAAGAGCCATTGATGCATTATCCTCCACCTCAATCAACCAAGCAGTAGCAGAAGAGAGGAAGAGGATGGTTGAGGAGATAAAGAACACACCTATAGATACAGCGCATACTTATTCCAGTGAAAATGCAGACGAGTATAGAACATTTGACCATGGACAAGAGAGTTATAAACAAAGAGTTCTCTCCATCATAGACAAACCATTAGCAGATAAAGAAAGGAGATTATGAAAATAGCAGATATAGAAAAGATACTAAGTTTCGATAATATAGAAATAGCTATGATTGAAGGTAATTGTTCTTTAATGAATACAACCAAAGCAACTAATTTAATTTTAGCTTTACACAATAAGGAGCTAACGAAGGAAAAAGATGAAGCATATTCACAAGGACATAAAGACGCTTTTAAGGTTATGGGAATGAAAATACCTGATAATATAAAGATAGCTAAATTGTAGCTAGTTTGGAGTAGAGAATATGAAGAAGATAAATAAGAAATTATACAGTTGGGCATCAATTATTGATGAAATTACAATGCAACAGGCTATTATTGCAAGTAAAATGCCTTTTATCTTTCCTCATATTGCTTTAATGCCGGATGCTCATTTAGGGGCCGGGGCAACGGTTGGTTCTGTAATTCCTACTTTGGGAGCGATAATTCCGGCTGCTGTTGGAGTTGATATAGGTTGTGGAATGATAGCAGTTAAAACTCAATTCTTGGTAAAAGATATTAAGGGAAACCTAGCAGATTTAAGGCATTCTATTGAAAGAGGCATACCGCTTAGCGCAGGTCAATATAACCGGGACTTAACGGATACTGCAAAAGCTAGGGTTGATTTATTAAAGTCAAAAGCCAAAAAAGATTATTCTCAATTTGTTGGAAATTGGGAGCTTCATTTAGGTTCTTTGGGTTCCGGGAATCATTTTATAGAAGTTAGCCACGATGAAGAATATAATGTTTGGTTATTTTTACATTCCGGATCAAGGGGTATAGGAAATAAAATAGCGCAGTTTCATATAAAGAAAGCTCAAGAACTATGTGAAAAGTTTTTTGTTCTTTTAGAAGATAAGGATTTAGCATACTTACCTCAATCAACTCCGGAATTTGGGGATTATATTTCAGATTTGAATTGGGCGCAGGAATTCGCTTTGCTGAACAGGGAAGAAATGATGGATCGTGTTATTAAAGATTTTTCTCATTTTATGGGAAGCGAAATTAAAGAATTGTTGAGAATAAATACTCATCACAATTTTACTCAAAAAGAACACCATTTCGGTAAAGACGTTTGGTTGTCAAGGAAAGGCGCTATAAGCGCTAAGAAGGGGCAATATGGATTAATACCGGGTTCAATGGGAACAGATAGTTATGTTGTTATGGGTAAGGGTAATCCTATGTCTTTTAATTCTTCTCCCCACGGGGCTGGTAGAAATTTCTCAAGAAGCCATGCTAGGAAAACGTTTAACATTGAGCAGTTAAGGGAGGCTATGAAGGGTATTGAGTATAATGATTCAGATGCTTTTTTAGATGAAATTCCGCAAGCTTATAAAGATATTAAGGTTGTTATAAAAGACAGCGCGGATTTAATAGATGTAGTTTATCAATTAAATCAATTGATAAATATTAAAGGAGATTAATTTTTTGAAACATGGAAGTTAAACAAGAGTATAGTTGTAAGTGCGGAGAATCTATAAAACAGATTTACTCTATTAAAAAAGAAAACGTGCATTGGCTCCGTAAGATATTATCTTTTTATGATATGCACAAACGTCATGGTTTTGAATTATGAGATTACCACTTAATATAAAAATAACTACACACGGAGGATTCCCGGATCTTTCTTTAATTCAGCAGTCACTTGAAAAGGAAGGTTATATAAGTACTGCCGGTTATCAAATTATTATTCGTTTTATGGGTTCTGCCGGAACTGCGGATCCTATGGATTTTTTAACAATCGTTACGGTTCAAGACGTTAAACGTTTATTTAAAGAATGAGAAGTTTCATCCTACCTATCCCTCCGGGAATTAATGCTACCTATAAAATAGGGCATAAAACTTTGATTAAATCTCAGGCCGCGAAAGATTGGGAAGAAGAATGCGGATATATACTTATCCGGGAGAAAAATAAAAAGCCGGAAAAAGGAATACTTCGAGTTGAAATAGATCTATATATACTCCGGGAACGGGATATTGATTCTGTAATTAAAATAACTCTTGACTTACTCCAAAGAATGTTTATATTTAAAAATGATTCGCAAGTGCAGCAATTATTGGTGACAAAGCATTATGATTATCCAAAAGCGCAAATGATTGTAAAAGTAGGAAATGTCCGGGAAAAGTTCATTTGAGGCTGTTTTTTGGGATTTGTGCCTAAAACGACCTCGTAGGATTCGATTTAAGGCCTGTTAAAAAAGTAAGTGGACCAGTTCATCCTTTATTTTTATGCAGAAAATTATTAATAAAATTGACCGACCTAAATTTCGCTAACAAAGATTTATTGTATAGCGATTTTTATTAAGTCGGAATTTAAGAAGGCTTTGCTATTGGAGGATTGAAGGACTTTCCTGCCCTTCTTTTAAATGCTTACCCTAGTGAAGCTTTCTTTTTATTTGTGATATGATAATTATATGCCAACGGAAAAACCGAATGCTAAAAAGATTCAACCTCGCAAAGTTATAAAACGCTCCAAGAAGAAAAATAAGGGTGGTAGGCCTCAGAAGTTTACTGATGAATTAAAAAAATCTGCAATTGAATATGTAAAAGATTCCGGTTATTGGAAGGTGCGTTTAGCAAAATATTTAAGAATTAGCGTTGATACTCTTGATAGAAGGTTAAAGCGAGATAAAGGTTTTGCGGATGACCTTGAAGCTGCAGAATCGGATTTTATCCGTAAAACTATAAAAAGAGCAAAGCCCGAGTTTATTTTGCGATCTAAATATAAAGATGAATTCCCTGAAAATAACTTTGATCCGGGAGCCGGCCAGGGTGGAGAAGAATTAGAAGCTGTTATTTTAAGAATCCGTAAGATCTTGCCGCCAAGCGGTCAATAATTATGGAAAACGTTTATAATAAAAAATACTACGATCCTAACTTACTTACATGGCATACTCCCCGGCCCCCCCGGAAGGAAACCGTTGAAGCTTTAAATCTCTATAATTTTACAGACAATTCAGATAAACCTATTGTTTGGACCCCCGGGCAGCTTGAGATAATTGATTGTATTTTAAATCGCGGTTCACAACCCACAGGAGATCTTGGGCAAATTCTAAAACGTATTGAGATTATTGCTGCAACTCAGTACGGTAAGTCACTTGCGGTTGCTGCGGGTGTAGTAATACGGGCTTCTTCATTTCCGGAGCAATGGGCAATTGTTGCCGGAACAACTGAAAAAGCAAGGATTATCATGGAGTACGTTATTATGCTTGCCTTGAATAATCCTATTATCCGCCGGCAAATGAATGCTGATGATGCGCTGGATCGTATCCGGATGAAAAGATCTGTTGATAGGTTAGTTTTTAAAAGAAAAGGCGAGGTCCGCGTTTATACTGCTGATGCTTCAAGGGTAGCAGAAACTTCAAAAGCGCTCATGGGATTTGGTTCTCCTAACGTTATTGAGGATGAGGCAGCTTTAATTGGTGACGTGCTGCAGGCAACGGTTATGCGTATGCTTGGGGGTACAAAAGATAACTTCCTGGTTAAAATTGGTAATCCGTTTAACCGGGGCCATTTCCATAGGACCTGGGTATCCGGAACTTACTATAGAATCTTTATTGATTATCAAAGAGCTTTGGATGAGGGAAGATACACGAAAGAGTTTGTTGACGAAATGGCAGCTGAGGCATTGTTTGAAATTCTTTATGGATGTAAATTCCCGGAGGAAGGAACTATTGATGCTAAGGGGTGGCTTTCTCTTTTGACATTATCAGAAATTGAACGGGCAATTGTTGATGAAGATTATATATTGCCGGATCGAAGGCTTGGCGGAGATATTGCAGGAGGCGGCCGGAATTATTCTGTTCTTACCTTGCGCGGTTATAACGTTGCAAAAAAGATTTATAAAGAAAATGAAAAAGATACTATGGTTTTTGCAGGAATGGTTGTTAAAAACGCTAACGATCTTGAAGTTAAGGAATCAGATATTTTTCTTGATGCTGTTGGAATTGGTAGGGGCGCTTCGGACCGCGTAAGAGAGTTGAAGCCTAAGGCAAATGGAGTACAGGCAGGAATGGCAGCCGGGGATGTAAAGAAGTTTGCAAACTTAAGAGCTGAGATGTATTGGCGTATGCGTGAATGGATCTTAACCGGGGGAAAATTATTCCGGGATGATGATTGGAATCAACTCGGGGAAATAAAATACAAATTAGATTCCGGTGGAAAAATTAAGATAATGAGTAAAGAAGAAATGCTTAAGGAAGGAATTGATAGTCCGGACGTTGCTGATTCCCTGGCTTTAACTTTTGCAAGAGCTGATGTTTCTCCTGCCCTTCGAGCGCAGCAAGAACAGACCCACGTTGAAGAAGAAGTTAATCCGGACCCTTACGATTGAGAAAATACTTTAATTAGTGCTATAATTTTATTATGCCTACTCCATTTGTACCGCATAAACAGGAAGAAATGATCTTAGTTAAGATTACAAAGAAGGAAGCTGTACTCATTGAAAAACTCCGTAAATATGCTTTCGGACAATTTGTTATACACAAAATTGCTAACGTCTTGGTTAGGATTGAAATAACAGATAGTCAAATGATCGAAGCCGATACAGAAGTTAATATATGATAGAATAAAACTATGGCAGATAAAATGCACACACTTCAAGCTTCAAAAGGATCTATGATGGATGGTCCGTCAAGGATGTTACCCTCTTTTTCTCTTACCGTAAAAGATCTTCCGGAAATAAAGAACTGGTCCGTAGGTAATAAATATACCCTGGTAATTGAAGTAGAACAAACATCAATGTCAAAATCTGAGTATATGCAGGATGAACCATTAACGGCGCGTTTTCGGATTACAAAAGTTAAATCGGAATCTGAAAATGAAGAAACTAAGAAAGCTAAGAAGGGATATGAGTAAAGATTTAAAACCCAAAAATATTAAGAATAGAGTTAAATTACTCCGTGCAATGCGTTATAAAAATTGCATGGTTTATCTTCGAATGATTGGTACGGATCTTTTCTTGTGGGATCTTGTTTATAACAATGAGATTTATTCCGGCAATCTTGTTATTACTCCCGGAAAAGGTAAAACAAAATTAAGTGACGTTGAAATACAACGATCTTCTGCTCTTGTTTGGGCCGGTGCGGTTGCAACGATTGATAGTTTACTTGGAGAATCTAGTCTTACCGGCAAAAAGAAAATAGCAGCTGAGGCAATAATTGCTGCAAATGATAAAGCAGCATCAAATTAATATGGCAAAAGATTATAGCGCAGCAGTCCGCGAAATGGGCGGCGACAATCGAAGAAAAAATCCCTGGGAAGGTTTGGAATCACAAATTCAAGCTGAGTATATGCTTGGATGGAAACATCAAAAACCTAAGAAGGACGAATGGGAAGTACGCCTTAAGCTTTTAAATAATCAAAAGAGAGATAAAAAAGCAGTTGGAGATACTACTATGTTTTCAACGTTTCAAACTGTCTTGGCTTCTTTATATGACGATAGACTTGAAGCTATTTTTGGAGGTAAAGAACAAGGGGATGAGCAGGTTGCAGAAAATCTTAATGCTTTGGCTGAAAGTGATTACTTGGATATGGGCAAGGATGAAACTGATTTTTTCTGGGATTGGGATACTTGCTTTTTTGGCCGCGGACTTGTGGATATGCAGGAGTTTATCCGGGAACCTGATAAAAATATATTTCTTCCGGTTCCTCACAATTTAGATCCTATTACATTTATTAGGGATCCTTTCGCTTCTTCTGTTAATGGTGACGTATTTCATCGCGGTTCTACCAGATTTCACGGTTACGAAGCTAAAATGAGAAAATTGGAATTTGAGGATAATCCTAACATCTTTGATGGAATTGATTATAAAGAGTTAAATTATGGATCCGGATCAATGT
>Ga0163152_10001426_pt1 | contig 37813 bp, 54 predicted proteins | sample OliLakLV19MP8IB2_FD_148635 | JGI IMG/M metagenome (GOLD analysis project Ga0163152, IMG submission 148635) | Freshwater microbial mat bacterial communities from Lake Vanda, McMurdo Dry Valleys, Antarctica - Oligotrophic Lake LV.19.MP8.IB-2 | ecosystem: Environmental > Aquatic > Freshwater >...
TATTATAGTATGCAACAATTACGTTTGCAATATTTTGTCCTATGGGCGGCTTACCCACTACCCTAAAGGGCTACACTGCCCAAAGCGGCAGTGTAGCATCTACGATGTAGAGGCTTCCGCCGCCCTTCCCGGTGAATTCTTTTCTGATTTTGTAACCATTTTTCTCACCAAAAGGCGAACAAGACAAACAATAACTTCTTTTGTTGAGATAAAGTTCTTTATTGTCAATTGTCGTTTTGTTGGGAAAATAAGATTCACATTTTTTACATTTTGGCATGCCTTAATATAGTGTATATCAAAAAAATAATTAGTGTCTGCCTATTCCACCAATTGTTTGTCCTTGTATTTTTTCAAACATTGAGGGCACAACCAGACATATCCCACTTTCGCTACGTTTACGTATTTCCACCCTGTTTGTGGGAACTTGCCAGACTTTTTCGTTCCGCCCACGACTTTTGTGGACGTACAAGTATGGCATTTCATGGTTGTGTGTTTTTTGAATCCCATCCCACTCGTGTCTCCAACACTTTAAAGGTTATACCGTTTGGTATTTCTTCCCATTCAATGACACGGACTTCTCCCGTGTCAACGATCAGGATTTTAATTGGGAACCACGTGTTCTGGTTCATCGACTTTCTCTCCAAAATGTGTTTCCACGACTGGCAGTGCTGTCGGCCATTCTTCAAACCACAATCTCGTCCTGATACTTTCAAGATGAGAAATGAGAGTTAATGTTTCTCCCATTATGTTGTAAACATAGTCCATTCGCCGTTCAAGTACCTGATCGGCTACTTTTTGGCGATGTTCAACGCAGTTTTGTTCTGTGATATTGCATTCTTCTTCGATGTGCCGCATGATCCGTTCATCAGGCTCACGAAGATTTTTATCACAGTCTACAACAAGTGTTTTGTGGATGAAGGCAAGAACGTGATAGATATAGAGGTTGCCAAGTCTAATCTTGTCGGTGCTGAATTCTTGTTCAACCTCTATCTCATTAGATCGCATTCGCATCATCCGACTGCCACCTTGCTTTCAGGCGTGGTCGTCGTCGGTTTCTCAACCTTTTTGATGTTCGGCTTGCGATCTTCGCCGTTGGTCAAGACTGCGTAGTACAGAGCCTTGCGGTCTTCTCCGTTGAGTCGCGTCTTGCCTTTGAATTCAGGTGACTTTTGATTGGTTCGGACATCGATTCCGCTGTCCAGTTGGAACAAGCGGTGCATTGCCTTGCGCTTGCCGATGCCAGGACGGTACACATCTGGTGGCTTGCAGCAAGAGCGAGAAGTGAGTTTTGCGCCGTCCGAGAACTCAACTGTGACTCGCAGCCCACGAACTGTCACTGGTGCGGTTACTGGCATTCCCTTTTTGTCTCGGACGTTGGTGAGGACGGGTATCACCCAATCCTTCCCCATGACCTTCACACCCGTTTGAACCTTGACCTTGCGGTCGATGGTTTCTTCCGTTTGTTTCACAGTGATTTTGACTGACATTCCGCTTGGCAGTTTCACAGGAAACTTCCACGTGTCTTGAGAAACACGAGTCCCAGGCTTTTTTTCTTTCGACATTTTAATCTCCTGTTAGTTGGAACTTTACTCAATTTACCTTTTGTGATTCGTTCTGTCAAGAGTATTTTTTAGAACACTCGGAGAGATAGCGGTATCTCTCCGAGTGTATTGTTGGCGTGCCAAGAGACATGGTGGTGAACAGTTTGGCGCGACCGCCCGCGCCAAACTGTAGGTGACGTGACTTTAAAGATTATAAGTCATTGGCTGTTCCGCAAGATGAACAAGTCAGTAAATCGATAATGTTCCACTCACCATCCGCCAAAATAATTTTGTCTTTGTCGATTTCGTTTGATTTACCGCATGTAGGACAATCAAGCGAAAATTCAAATTTCAACTCCTCAAACGGGTGTGCAAGATGACATTTCTTGCAAGTACACCGTTCTGGGGGAGTGATTTTCTTTTTGAGTTTAATCTGATTGATGCGAACATTTTCTGTGTTGCATCGACCACAATGGAATTCAGCACACCATTGACCGATCATATCTTTGTGTCCTTTTATTTATCGTAGCATCGAAATGCGGTCGGGCAAGTTTTTTTGTCTTGCCCGACTCACATTATCAAGCTCGATAGAAATCTCCTAGCTCTTGTCTTTGAGAGGCGGTAAAACTGCGACAGTGGTTTTTTCACTGAAGATAATTACTGTCTCCGTGCCTTCGGGTGAGAGGAAGATCATCGCCTTGGGGTGACGCTTTTGCATCGTCTTGAACATTCGTGCATAAACTTCAACCGTTCGTGATCCCGCCGTGATTTTGGCACGAGTCCCCGAGAACTTGGGTTCATCTGCCATTGGTCCTACGGTTGGTGGCAGGGTGCCCCCCAAATCCGCCACCTTCGCCTTTTTCGCTTCGGCACTTTCGCTGTATGTCTCCTTGACGATCTGCTGTTCGGTCTCGCTCACCCGAGTCAAGAACGTTTCGTCAGTCAACCATCCAGTTTGAAACGCTGCCTTGAGCAAACTTCCCGCTGCTTCATGCTTCTGTACCCGACCAAGTAACTGTTTGAAGGTCAATGGGTTGCTTGCTACTTTCTCCTTCGTCTTCGTTGCGCTCATGGTTCTCTTTCGTGTTTGGGTCTTTACGCTACCAAACCAACATGATTTGGTAGTCATTTATGTGAAACAAGTATTCAGTCTCTCTCTGAAGTTATTTCACGGCATAACGCATCAAATAATTTGCTGCCTTTTGCGCTTGTGACGCAGCACGGAAGAAGGCTTTGTTGTCTTCAGCCAAAGCATTCAACCATGACCGGATGTATGAAGCGTGGTTGGGCATCTCTGCCAATCGCTCAGGTATCTCTAACCGTGCGGCAACAAAACTGGTTGCTAATTCGGCAACCAACTCCTCTGCCGCATACTCCGGTGTATCCTTACTCCGACCAAAGGTTCTTCCCAACCGAACCTTGTGTCCCGTCCAGTGAGACAATTCGTGCAATAGTGTTGTGTAGTACGACACCATATGCTTGAATCGTGTGTTTGGAGGACGGTAGATCGTATCCTCTCCTACATCATAGACCGCATTTTGCGAGTCTACAATCCTTGCTTTGCTATTTTTCACAAGTTCGTCTGCTGGTGAGTAGTCTTCTACATACAACGCATCGCCACGCAAATGATCAAGTCCTTCAACCTGATCAAGATTGTAAACATCGAAGTTGCGGAAGAATGCCATTCGTTCACCAGACCGTTCTCTGAACCCTGTGAAGAAAATAGTGGTTGGAATCTCTCCAACTTTGACTGATGCTCCTGTTTTGATCCAAGTTTTCTCAGTCCCCCAATAGGGCGAATCAAATCCACACACCCACAACAAGGTCGTATTGACCCCATTGTAAGGTCGGTTTGTTTTAACGTTTAGCGGCAACTTGGTCGGTTTGGTACGAATATCCGTGGAAGACCATGGAGTTCTCCACGGCAAACAACCTTGTTTCATCACGGTCATGATACGCTCCGTGACATTCTGATAGACTTCTTCACTTTTCATGCGTTCTCCCGATTGAGTGCTTTCAGTCCTGCCTCAGTGATCTTGTGTCTGGACGCAATCACGATGTAAGCAGGGTGATAGGCAGTACGCAGCAATTGAGGAATAATCTGCTTGATGAATTCATCCTTGCCAATTGCCATTTGTGCGCACAAGTTGTCTCGTGACAACCCATGTGGTTGCGATTCTGCCAAAGACAACAGAACCTCGCGTGCCTTATCACTCAATCCACCTTCTCGCAGTCCCAAATTGCCAGTCCATTGCTTGATTGCAGCCTTGAGAGTAATCCCTTCATCGTTCTTGGTGTCCTGAACCAGTTTTGCAACTGCCATTGCTTCACGAGGCAAAGGCTTGAGCATTGCGAGTTGCAGGGCTTCGGCTTTCGGCCATTGGAACTGTTTGCGAATCATGTTCGCAACTTGATCTGGCGTGTGTTGCTTCAATTCCAACGCCACTGGAAAACGACTGAGGAATGTATCCTTGAGCGCACCTGGATTGGTTGTTGCGGCAATCACCGTAATTGCCCGACAATCCACTTTTGTCTGTACGCCTACTTCAAAGATTCCATCATTCGGCTCGGTCATTTTCAGCAAGCCTTCCATGAGGGGCTTGGGAAGTCCATGAACTTCGTCAATGAACAGAACCATTGGTGGGGCGATGAAAGTACGAACTCCACCAACAATTCGATTCGGAACGAGAGGGACATCTTTACCTTTACAGGCAGACATCATAGCTGCAAGGATTTCTTCTCGCTTCCGCACGCCCGTTCCATCGATTTCAACCCATGGCATCTTCCATTGTTCGTGTTCCGGACCAACAACTTGTTGGCAATTGTCCCAATCGATACTGACGATTGCACCGAAACTTTTTCCGAATGTTGTCTTGCCAACGCTTCGTGGTCCGGTCAGTAACATTCGGACAGGATACTTACGGTTGCACGCCCAAACTGGTTCGTGCCATTCGCCCGCTGCCAATCCGATATCCAGTTCTGAATTGAACGACTTCTTGGCGAGACTGATCGCCGTTTTCTTGGCGTCGTCGTTGCCTTCGTAGTTGTAGAAAGGACACATCGGGTCTTTGGGGTTCAGAACTCGTTCTCGCAACCACTGTGGCGTGATCGGGAAAACTCGCTGTTGTTGAACGCCAGTCTTATTATCAACTGCTGTCATGTGATCCTCCTGAGTTTGCATCTGGTTTGATGCATGTCTAGGATCATGACAGTGAGGCGGGAATGGGCATTGGGGCAGTTGGAGTTGGGTTCAATTCTGGGTAAAGCCCATCGACCAGTAGCGTTGCAGCATCTTTATGCTGCTTGTGTTTGTTCACCGATCTGACGATTCCCAAAATACCTTGTGATTCAATCATTCTCTCAAGCAGTTTAGTCAACTGTTTGCGACTACGGACAAGTCGTTGATTGTGGATTGCCCAACAACCGACTGCCACAAGATCAAACTTGGTGACAACCACCTTCATGCAAAGCTCAAAAACAAATGTACAAATATACCATTTCGTACAAGTTTTGTACGGTTTCATGCAATTCGGTACGCACAGTTGAGCAGTTGGTTGCTCATTTGATGTGCAGTTTACTTCTCAATAATGCGAAAATTTTAGTCAAAATCGGTACATCTTGTCTTTTGGTTTGCGACACCTAACCAGCCAGTCCACATCACCCACACCATGCTGACCAATCCTAATCTTGCTATCTTTCTGTCTGAGTACCAAGCCTTCAATTTCGTGATACCTGTCCCGTCCTTGCTTATCCGTCTGATCCGTGCAGCATTCATCGTAGTGGTACTGGAATTCCTCTGTAAATGTCTCAGCCAACCACAATGTTGCTTCATCTTGTTGATTGACCATCAAGGCTCGTTGAGTCGCCCCAGGAAATTTTGCTGGCTCCAAATTGATCGGATCTCGACAGATTTCTTTGAGTAGTTCCAGGCGATCAACTTGGGTTAGTTTGGTCAAGTAATCGCCGTACATCAAAACGTCAAAGAGACAGATTGTATTTGTCGCCTCTTGTTTGTCAGTGATTTTACTTTTGGCTTTTGTGTGTAGAACTTCGCCAGCCATGACAAGTTCTTTACTTGGATCACGGTTCAAACGTAATAAGCATTTGTTCATGCCTTCTGTGAGGCGATAGAATGTCATTGTGATCCCACGACGATCCCAAATGACAACTTGATCTTGGTAAATCCACAATACCGTATGGGTTCCATTGAACTTTCTTTGCGCAACATATTTCCCCATACTTTCGTAGAGAGGAAGGTCTTCCCTACGGATTCGCATATGGGGATTCGGATGTGGCGGCAAAATGAATCGTGGCTTCTTCATTGCTGTCCTCCTGTTAGACGTTTCAACACCCATCTGTCCAAGGCGTAGTCCTCTACCTGAATCGTTTCTGCCATCTCCACCAATTGTTCTCCTCGCACAGATAAGACTCTGCGAAGCAAATTGGAGTTTTTCCCAATGAACACTTCAATTCTTTTGGCGAACATATGAGGAATGACAAAATCAATCCCTAGCATGCTTTCCAAACCATCTCGATTGTATTGTTTTGTCCAATTCACCGGGAAGGGCGGCGGAAGCCTCTACATCGTAGATGCTACACTGCCGCTTTGGGCAGTGTAGCCCTTTAGGGTAGTGGGTAAGCCGCCCATAGGACAAAATATTGCAAACGTAATTGTTGCATACTATAATAGTATTGGGTTGCAGTCAAGCAACCTATTGGCGTCCGTCGTACTTGTTTTCAAGTACCGTGTTGTCCGGCGTGAAACGCCGGACACGGTTCGGTCCAACACGAAATTTGGAATGCCAAGCCCCGACCCTTTAGGGTCGTGGGTACTTGACAATGACAGACTTTGTAAGTCTGAGAATGGACATTATTTGATTTATACTCACACCCGAACGAAGGTATTGCAAAGCTTGAAGCATTGGTCCTTCATCAGAGTCTTTGTATCGTTCGTACAAGGTGGCTAAAGTCCAAGCATCATGAGACCATTTAACTTTGACACTTGTTTTGGCTTTGTACTTTCTGAATCGGAACACTTTGACTTTTGGATCACCTGCGATGATGTGAACAGTATTGCTTCGTTCATCAATTGCAGAAAAGGCACCAGACTTTACCAGTCTGGTGCCTTTGTGGATGAAAACATTGCCAGATTTGAGCTTTGAAAAAAATTCAGTGACATGATGCAGAGGCATGGATGACCTCGTTAAAGTTTATAACGAACAAGAATATTCTTGTTCGTTATAATGTCAGATCAAGCGTTTTCTGCGATGAACCCCGCCAGAGCATCAGGTTCTCGTTGCCACTTCTTCACGGTATTGACCGCATGACCGACATCCTTGCACGTCTTGGTAGCCAGTTCCTTGTTGTCGGACTTGCGAATGACCGTAATCTTGAGTCCTTCAACCCGAAGTGTGTACTTCGTTGCATCGTGTTCCACTGCCTTTACTGGCACAGCAGACACAGGAACTTCTGGTTCAGGCGGCTTGTCATGGAGCAAGGTTCGGACCATTACATCTTCCTTCAAGCCTGGATTGACGCTACCGACTGCCCACTGTGGCGGAACTGCGCTCAAGATTCCATCCAGCATTTCCACTTGCGCATCTTCACCAGAAGCGAGAGCGGCGACATGCCCGACGATCCGATCAAGAAATCCTTCTTTGATCGTGACATCGTGAGCAGACTCCACCAACGATTTCATTTCGTCGTCGCTGAACTTGATCTTCTTCCCATCCTTCGTGGTGACTCCACCTTCGTTTGCTGCCACGATCAAGTCAATCAATCGGTCAGCAAGAGTCCGATTCTCTTTCTCCAGCTTTGCCATCGGGATCGTCATGGTTTCGACATCCACGAACTCGCCTTCCTTTTGCAACTTTGCAATCAATGCAGTGCTGATTCCGTGGTTGGTCAGGTGTTGTTCGATGTCGATTGGAGTGCCTTGATCGTCCTTGGGCACGCGAAACCCACGAGCGCCGGTGAGAGTATCCTTCACTTGCATGATGAAGGTGGAACCGGCTGGCGTTGAAACTTGGGGATTTTCCGACTTTCGTCCTTGCTCAACCCACAGTTTCAGGGTTTCTTGGCGAATGTACGGGAGAACGATTGCGCGAGCAGCCTTTTCGTGTCCTTCAATGCTCTTCTTGACATGGACGCAACTGGTGAGACGATCAACTGCGTCACCGACAATGCGAGTTTCTGGCGTGTCGCCAACCATGATCGCATCGCGGTGCTTCTTTTTACCTGCCGCTGGCTTAGGCGCGGCTGTCCCTGACTTCGCCATCAGTTTTTCGCGAGAAGTCATCGGGCGTGCCGGTGGTTCATTCTTGTCGGGAGTCTTGCGAATAGTCATTGAATGTCTCCTGTGTGGTGGTTGGAACATCAGGCTAGGATCATGACACTGGTGGGCTTCAATCCATTGGGCAAATATGCCCAAATGGATTTGTCTCCGCGTTCGCGTGCCGCCAACAGGCGTTGAGTTCCGTCCATTACACCACCGAATTCGTTCAGGATAATAGGAGGAGCATTGGTGGTCATCAACGCATATTCCCGAACAGTCGGCCAATGTATTCTGATACAGGTGAGTTTGTTCGGGATGAGTATTTCGTACTTGGTGTAATATGAACCTCTCATGCTTTGGATCATCCAATAGGACAAATCAATTTTGGTGTAACCATCGTGGTGTAGTTTGTTTGCCAAAATGGATAATTGACGACCAAAGATGAAAGTTGGCCACGGCTCATCTTGAACAGGAGGGTAAACCCACGCACGAATTCGTTTTAACATGTTATTCGTCGTCGCAGGTATGATCTCGGAGCAATTCTGTCAGTCTACCGAAAACAGGGTGTAAGAATTTTCGTTGTGCGATAGCGAGGCGCTTGAGAAGGTCTTCGGGTGGGCGACGATATTTCATTGCCTCATCCAGCAATTCCTTCATTTCTTGGAACGCTTCGTGATCGAGTCCGATTGGATCAACGATCAGCCCACGACAAGTAGGAACGTATAACGTTCCTACTATTTGCGGGACAATGATTTTTTCAGTCGGCGGCGTCTCGATTTTTGGATCGTCCACCAGTCCCGCGAATCTGTGTCTCGTCACCGTCATTCTCCGTCGTTTGTGGGGTCATTTCGCGTAGCAAGGTTTCAACTGACTTCTTCGCTTCATCTTTTCGAGAAACATCGCCTTTGATGAAAGCCAAACAATTATTCAGAACTTTTATCACCGACTCACGCCGAATCATGGTTTGCGGATCGGTAATTTCCTGAATTGGAGCTTCCGCATCCACCTGAACACACAATTTGAGCAACTGACCGAAGAACAAATGTTCCACTTCGTAAACAACTTTTCCCTGATCGTTTATTCCTACCAGGGACCAGTCATTTTTGCCTTTGCGAATGAATTGCCACGCTTGAGCATAGTCAAATCCATTCACAATGTCAGCAAGATTTGCGTATTGCATAATGTTTATTTTCTCTTTCGTCCAGTGAGGCGGTGAACAGCTCTGACTCTACTCGAAGTCGCCTCATGAAGTGCTTCGGTCAACTTTTCCATGAATGTTGGGGGAGCGATACCACGAACTTCGTTCTGTAGTTCCTTCAACTTGTTTTGTGCGTTTTCACGCCATTTGGGAACATTGATCGGAAGCTTTGCCGTTTGATCTCTTTTTCTTTTGATCGTCACGATTATAACCTTTATAACTGAAGCCGAAGCCTCCTTGCCGAAATTCCCTTATTCTTATCTTAGGAGTGAGAACACATTGAAGTCAAGAGAAAATTCAATGATTTTGATGATGAGTCGTATTGGTTGGTATGGAATAGTTCGGATCGATCCATTCCCGAATGAGTTTTGTTGCCGTCTCTTCATCTGTGTGCATTTGAATAAACTTCTTGGCTACCTCTGCGGTAACAGGCTTTAGTTTCACGGGTGTGAGTTCGTCAATGTGCAAAATGAAGAAGTAATTCTTCTTATCGTGCCATGGAAATGTCCTCCACAGACTTTTACACCAAGCCACCCATTGCCCATTGCCCGTGACTCGCTCTCCCATTTGACCAACAATACGATGTGCCTTGGCGGTTTCATACCTGATCCCGCCAGCGTATATTTCGTGTTTGGGGTCTAAATTCATTTGCGCAGCAGCGACAATCATCCAAATGAAACCAATGATACAGATTCCAATGAGGATACCTGCAACCATATTATTATTGTCTTGCACGGCAAATAACATGATTCCCTCACTGGATCAACTTGAACAGGTCTTTTAAAACGAAAGGTTTCCTTAGTAAAGGAATCCCTTCTGGTATCACTTTGTCAAACAAATGACCTGACATGAATATGACACGAAGTTCAGGATTGATGGATCGCAACTGTGAGAGAACTTCTATGCCAGAAATTTCTGGCATGATTACATCAAGGAGTGCCAAATCAACATGAGCATGTTTTACTGCCTCTTTTGGATCAGATGTCGATATTACCACATGATTGTTTTTTGTCAAGACGTTTGTCAACATCTTGACAATTGAAACTTCATCATCGACCACTAGAATTTGCATTGAAAATCCCTTGTTGCCGCATCAAAGCCAACCCAAGTCCGTTTGCCCGAAGAATCAGTTCAGAACATGCAGTCTTCCACAAGTCACCTCCATCCAAGTTGAAAACAACGTAGAAGAACAAAGGTCGCGGCTCAAATTCCATTGGTGGCATTGGTAGTTTCCACTTATCGGAAAACTTCCCACATCGTTCCTGAAAAAGACGACAGAACTTTTGATCCACTTTTGGAACTTGACCCATGACAAACAAACCTGCCAAGGCAACAATTCCAGGCATGTCAAATTTGGTAATCATCGTACCAAACTTTGTATATTCCAATACCTTTCCGTCAAGTCCCGTCAATTCAAAAACTGCCTCCAAATCCGTATTTCTACCTAATTTTCCCGTGTAAAAGTCTGCTGTTTCCGTCGTGATTGGATGCAAGTCATTTACATCTTTCCGATGGATCGTTTGTTCTTCTGCGAAAACATGCGCTTGATGGAACATTTTAGTTCTCCTATATGCCGTCTCCGTTCATGAAAACCTCAACACCCTCACGACGATATCCTTGCCACGCACCCTCAACACCAGTCAATTCCACAAGCGATGGCAATTTCGTCACGTCCGAACAATCCTGCTGGTACAGCCATTCTAGGAATGGAGAAAACATTGGACAACACCAAATTTTGTGTTTATCCAAGTCTATTACTGCTACCCCACCCGGAACGAATCCTGCACCTTCTCTGGTTTGTAGGTCAAGGACAAAGATTGTCTTGGGGCTAAACCCAATATGCCTAAGCAATGGGTATTTGTCCATTTGAAACTCGGGATCACAAGGCAATTGCGACTTGTAAGTCCACTCTTGATCAAGTTGCAGAACAAGAAACTTCCCCCAATTCAAACCACAATCTCCATTCCCGGTAGGATTCGTCGCCTCAATTATCTTGCCTTTCATGGATTTCCTATAAAGTTTAACCTTCTCCTGAAGTTTACAGATTTGTTTGCGCGTGTCAACCAAAAAAACTGGCAATACGTTGTTGTATTGCCAATTTCATTGAATCTTCACAAACTTACTTTCCTGCAACGAAGAAGATCGCCATGTTGAGGAGTCCAAACCACCAACACGGAAGAAGCAGCAACTCCAACAGCAAAATGCCTCGCCAAAAAGCACCCATCTTTTCTGAGTAGGTCGCCACTGCGAGCGCGACAGCGATTGCGGGCCAGTAGAGGAACGCCCAGGTTGGCTTGTCGAGAACTCCACCACCAAACACAAAGAGCGCAACAAACCCCAAAATGGCAGGTGCAATTCCAGTGGCGACGATTCCCCACTGTTCCTCATCTCCATCGATGCTGTCATCGAGGAAATACTTGTCACCAGACGCAGACTTACGAATGTACCACATAAAGAATCTCCATGAAAAAAGCCACCTAAAAAGGTGGCTAAGGGTGGGATCAACTGCGTTCCATGCCCGCAGCGGTGAGACGGTAACGACCCGCTCGTTCGTTGTCAACCGAGAAGTATTCGACCCAAGGCGGGAGAACTCGGTCCTTGTCGTCCTTCCGATTCATCAACTTGTTGATGCCGGACACATAACAGCTTGCTGCGAATTGGTCTTTGGTGGAAGGCGTGGTGAATCCTGCGGCAATAACTGCCTCGGCAACCGCCGTCTTGTTCAAACCCTTCTTGCCAGCCTTCTTGAGAGCATCGTAACAATACTCAACAAGATTCTTCCCATTCGCACCATAGCCGCGTAGAGTTCCGGCAGGACGACCACGCTGCTTGCGTTCGTTGGTTGGTTGTCCGTTTGTTTCCCCAATCATTGCTCGCAACTCCACCAGTTGCAAATCAATCTGGTCTTGTGCGTCCACCAACTGTTGACGCACATCCGTCAGTTCCGTGATGCTCGTTTTCACCTTGTCGGCAGCGGTGCGTGCCTGTTCCAGCAGAGCCGCAAACGGGCTTTGGGTCGGAACAGACACTTCAGCGTTCTTCTGATTCGCCATGATCGTTGTCCTTTCGTCATTCGGGTTGAAAACTACAGTGACCTAACATCATGAGATTCTGTTTGCGAGGCAATCGCTTTGCGACCTTTATGCCTAACAGCAACTCAAACGAATAATAGGTCACTATCAGTGGTTTGTAAAGTACCCTGATTACGAATTTCAACGATCATGACATCGATCAGATGGGATACCGACCCGCAATTAGTGCTGAAATGCTTTCATTTTGATGAATTCTGCGAATTGCACTCGCAAACAAATCAGTTGTTGGAATTATGATTAATTTTCTTCTGATGCGTGGATTTGTGATCCGAAATGGCGGAACCGTATCCGTAACAACAATGTTCTGGATGAAGTCATTATCCAAATACTCATTTGCCTTTCCAACAAACAATCCGTGTGGGGCACATACAGCCAAAATTGCTCTTGCGCCATTCTTTCTCGATTGCTCTGCGCATTGAGCAACTGTTTTCCCACTACTGATCATGTCGTCGTACACAATTACGAATCGATCTCGTACCTCTCCCATGATCCCATGACCAGCAATCTCCCGAGAACCATCACCCTCATGTGTCTTGTACATGCATGCAACCTGCACATCCTCAAACCCATATTTTCTCATTCCTTTGTACAACTTTGTCACTCTTTCCAGTCCACCCGCATCAGGCGACAACACTGTAAGGGGGAGTTTGGCGTATCCCATCGTCAAGAAATGCTCATGGTACAAAATCCGACTATCCAACAAGTCTAAGTGAATGTCCAAAGCAAACGCATTCTGTTCTGCACTTGGGTTGTGAACATCAATGGACAGCATCCGATCAACACGCATCGCCTGATAAAGCCTCTGAAGATACTTAGTCGTAATCGGCGCTCTTGAAGATGTCTTCCTGTCCTGCCTCGCGAAACACAAATAAGGCGCAACTAGCGTTGTCCGTCCTGGCGATGCTGTTGCTGTTGACCCACACAAAATGAAACTCTTGATAAGTTTTTGACTCAATCTTTCGTTTTCACAATCATATAAACTTTGAATTATGAATACGTCGCCTCCACGTATGTTATCCTTTGGCGCAGCGAAGCATTCTCCGTCCTCAAAACAGAACTCTTCCGCTTCACTGACCGGGACACCAAGTTTATCAGCAATTCGGTCTGCATAATCTTTAGAACCACTCAACGCTAACAATTTGAGATTCATTTTATTCCTTTAGCTGCTTTGACTGTGTTTTGAAGCAAGAAAGCGACTGTGACCGGGCCGACGCCGCCAATTGGTCTGGTGATCCAACTTGCTTTTTCGTAGACTGATTCGTCTACGTCCCCAACTATTCTACCATTTCTTCTGCTAATTCCAACGTCAATAACAACCGCTCCTTCTTTAATCATATCGCCAGTCAAAACGAAATTATCACGATTGCCAACAGCGACAATTACCACATCAGCATTACGTGTATGTTCTGCAACACATTTTGTTCCATCGTGACAAACAGTGACAGTTGCATTGACATCCTCTTGCATCAACATTAAAGCGAGTGGTTGACCAACTACAATGGACCTGTTAACAATTACCACATTGTTGAGTTCAATCTTGTATTCTTGAAGAATGTGTTTGATTGCTGAAGGAGTGCAGGGAAGAAAATTGGGTGTTTGGTGAACGATCATGCCCATGTTGAGAGCGTGGAAGCCATCAACATCCTTGTTCGGGTCAATTGCGTTGACGATGGATGACCGAGAAATGTGTTTGGGAAGAGGCAATTGAACGAGAATTCCGTGAATGGTCGGGTCCGAATTATAATCTTTAATCAGAGTTTTTAGTTCGGATTCGGTGATTGAATTTGGAAGTTTCGCGCACAAACTGTCAATGCCAACCAATTCGCATTGCTTTTGTTTGTGAGAAACGTAGATTTGACTTGCTGGATCGTCTCCGACTAGAATCACGGCTAGTCTTGGATTCAGTTTATTGTCTGATATTTCTTTAGTAGTTTGTTTGTTTAGTCTATCTGCGACACTCTTACCATCCAAAATGTTTGCCATTTCGCTCCTATTAACGTAAAAAAGCAGGATTATTCATCCTGCTTACACGTAATGTATCAAATTGATTACACGTTTTCAAGGTCTGTTTGGAACTTGCGGCTGTTGCATAGGTTCTGGTTCAGTCTCTAGTGGTTCTTGTACTTTATTTTTTGCGGCAGCAAATTTGATTGCTTTTGAAATTCCTAGTCTTGCAGCTTGAGCCACCGCAGGAAGTTTGCCCTTCTTTGCCGCTGCATCTGCAAATGGTGCAACTGCTCGTGCTGCAACTGCTCTTACTGCTGCGCTAGTATTCATTGAAGTGGAATCGTAGGCTCCCTTCACTTGTCCTGCACGAGCTTGCGCTCTTCTATAAGCTGCACTACCACGAAATGATCCATATGGATCAACTGGTTGCTGTGGCAGTGGCATTGAATCGTCGTTTTCTTCTCTGTATTCGACATATTCTCTAAATGACTTGAATTGCTTTTTCATATATCGTATCTAGGAAGTTTGTCAGAAAAATTAAACGAACTAGCCTGGACAAAATCCAGGCTAGTAAAAAATCACACAGAGGCAGCAACAACTTCAGCTTTTTGCGACGATGCACCTGAAGTTATGTAACCACCAACTGGATGATCATAATATTTTGTCTTGTTTATCGAGTATTTCTTGACAGAGAATCCAGAGTATTTCTCACCACCCGTATATTCAAGTTTCCATACTTGATTATCAGGAAACTCAATAATCTTCTGTCCATCTGGCACAAACTCAGCATACTTTGCGTAGATTTGCTGCCAGTGTTTTGATTCTGGGAAGAAGAAAACTTGCCCAAGTGTTTGTCGAAGATCAATTACGTGAAGTGTTTTGCCATCTCGTCTCAGCCACAACGTATCCTTCGTTCCAGCGGCAAACGAGTGATCCGAATAGTTGATCAATTCTATCACTTCTCGTATCGACTCAAGGCTAAGATACGCAGAATCGGGTGACAAAAGATCATCGATGTGCTTCCTGAGCATCTTCAGTACAAGCTCGTCCTGAGTTGTTGCATTGTACTCAGGAGCAAGAACAGCATATTCAGCAATCGTTCCATCGACGCTGACAGTGATTCCGCCCGAAGACGCCAATCCACCTACACACGACTCAGCCAGGTCTGACAGGATTCTCTTAGAGACATCCGAGTTGGTGCTTTTACCGACACATCCTGTCATTCCAGGCTGTATAACAACTAATTCGCTCATTTTATTCCTGTTCGTCCACCAAAAGAATTGCATCAAGTGGGTGATTGCACTTGTTCTTGTTCAACATCCACTCCATGACACCTTGAACGATCAATACGTCTCGTCGTTCAAACTTATCACCATCCGAATTCTCCAACATATCCTCTTCACTCTTGAGCATTTCACCAATCTCAATAGAGAGTTGACGAACTTGCTTCATGGACTGAGGACGGTTGAGATTGTCTGATGCGCCATCAACCTCTTTTGCAGCCTGAGTGATGGTTTCTACGCTGATTTTCTTCTTCTTTTTGTCCTGAACATCTTCAAGCTTCTTCTCAGCCCTATCTTTCGATCTTCCTGCACGTGCAACTGACCGCCGTGCTTTACGCGCACTCTCTTGATTTCCAGTGAATTGACTCAATCTCAATTCCGCATCACTTTTCTGAATTTCATCCAGAGCGGAACTCAGTTCTTCTTTTGCCTCAGTTTCCTTCATCTCAGCATCTTGATATGTGATATCAATTGCACGTTTCAAGACGTTGGCAACCTTATCAGGCGGAACAGGAAGGAACGTCAATGCTGCCGTCCGACTCAGTTGTTCCCGTTCCATTGCTTGCAAAATACAATCTGGACCGTTGATCAGACTGTGACTTTGGCTAATCCAAGCTTCCGACACGTCCATTGTGGCAGCTTGTTCTGCGCGACTGAACTTGGACTCTTCCATTTTCTTGCATTGGAGGAGCAGTTCGTAGTCGGTCAGACCTTCATGCAGAGTGTTTTCCTGTATTGCTTGACGAAGGAACTCGCGTTCGTCTTTTTCGTCGGTGATTTTGCACTCAACACCTTGTTCGCAATAAACTTTAAGTGCTGGTTCCATCTTGCCGTTTTTGGGATTTTTCACCAAAACACGGCTAATGGTTTTGTTTCCGGCAGCGATTTGTTTGACTGCGGCTTCATCCGAGTCAATCAACTGGCTAATTGCGCGGAGACGACGTTCTCCTGCAACGAGTTTTGGTTTGTTGGTGCGTTCATCCAACCGGATCAACAGCGAGTGGTTCAGACCATCTTTTGCGATTCCAGTTCGGAGAGAAAGCATACTTTCTGAACTAAAACCTTGATTGGAGAGAGTGCGAGGGTTGAATCTCGCCTCTTTTTTGCCAAGACTTCCGGTAACGATTTCGATCTCTCGTGGATCGATGAATCGGGTGCGTTCTTCCGAGGGCGAGGGCATGGGTTACTCCTTTGTCAATGAATCAGCGATCAGCAATAACAATTATATTGTTCTAAATCTGGCTCTGATTCACTTGCGATTGAACTTCCTTCCGACACCGACTCGTCAGGAACGGTTGTCAATCGAATTGGCAACGGTTCCTTTTTCCAATTGTTATGGAATCCCATAGTTCCACTCGCGGTTTGTGGTCCTATTGCAAGTTTCATTTCTGCTTCTGCTTGTGGCGTCACGCCGAAAATCACTTTTCGGCATGAAAAACAGATAAAGTTTAACTCTGCGTCATGTTCAAACCCATCCAAGTATGAGTTTGCTTTTTTGCAATGAGGACACACGATATCCTTAGTAACAGCCATGAATACCTCAAATCTTTGTGGGCTGACGCACGATGCGATCCTTCAAGCACTCCAAATTCACGAACTTGGATGCCTTCACTTGTAAATCGCGAGCAGTTTGGTTCGGGAAGAACGCGACTTCAACACGAACACAATACCGTTCCTGCACATCAGACACAACATCACAATAATCTGCGTCACCTGCAATCAGAACAATCGTGTCGCAACGACCATCCCGACAGATCATTTCCATGTCGCGAATCAGGCACCCATCCAATCCCTTCTCAACAGGAATCCCGTCATACATTCGCTTCTTCACGCCACGCAACACCCATCCCTGATGCCGCAGGAATGTGTAGAAGTCCTGTCGTCTCTGCCAGTCCACACGATCAATTTCAGGAACTACCTCGTAATCTACGTCACTGTAGTAGATGCGAACCTGTTTGAGTGTACGAGACCCCGTCAAAACCTCTGTGAGTTTCAAATAATCCGGACGATTCGCACCCGTTTCAATGCGCCTCCAAGTCTGATCAAGGTTGCTACGGTCAACCATGATGACCACACGATCAGAGGCATTGCGCGAATCTGATACTTGCTGACGTAATGCCGCAACCGAATTGCGGAGGTCTGCCATCTGAACTTCTAAAGTTTCGACCGCCATGTCTCAACTCCCTAATTAGCAAGCATCGGCTTGCCAGCCCTGACGAAATAATTCAGCACTGAGAACCATTGTTGTCGAAACGCACGCCTAAGTAAAGACGAGGTTTTAGTCAGTAAACGAGAAAATGTTTCAACGTCAGCGTGGGACCGGGAGTTTTTTTCACTAAAGGAAGATTATGAGAAATGAGAAAACCTGTCAATGGAAAAACACCCAAAATCAAAATTTTGGGTGTTTTGGACTGGTTAAAGTTTATCGGGAACGAATTGTGATTCGTTGACCAAACAAACCATTGCGAACATTCACTCGTTGATTCACTACATTGTGACGATTCGCAACTCTAACTGCGCGTTTATTTGCAATATTTACACGAACAGCACCAACATTACGAACCGCAACATTGCGAACTGCGACATTGTGATGAACCGCAACTACATTATTGACTCGCACAACATTGTGATGAACGGCAACTGCATTGACGAGAACTACGCTATATGCTGGAGCCGCAAATTGAACACTGTACGATGGAGCGGCAAATGCAACAGGTGCCGAAACCATTTGCACACAAACTGGTGCCGAAACCGCAGGCTCACAAACTGGCGCACTATATGGGATTGGGTCTGCCACAACAGGTGCAGCAACGGGATAAGCCATCGCTACTGGATATTGTACAGCATACCAACAGCCTGTAGCGGTTGCTACAGCAACTCCAACGTTGGCATGATAACAATTTCCACCACCAACACGAACGGCAACACCGTTGTGATTCGCACTGGCAGTATTGACGCCAACTAACACCGCTAAACTGGCTACTAAAGCCCCAAACAAAGTTTTCATTGAATTCTCCTTATTGTAAACTTATCTGAACGCATCACGAAGTATGGCAACTTCACCAGGCGTTAACCGGAAATTAGGATCATTCACCGCTTTCGGCGGCATACGTCCATCTTCTACTGCCTTCATAATTCGCTGCCGATCAACCTTCGGATTGAAAGCCCCAAGCGAACTAAAAATCATCACCCCCGCCTTCGCATTTGCACCCGTATGACACTCCGCACAACGATTCGACAAAACATTCACAAAATTCGCTTGTGCTGGAAAGTCTATTGCCACAGGAGGACCATCATCTTGCGCACCACTACTACCATCCGGAGCAGATTGCTTGTTCATTTCAGCCATCAAAGCACGAGCCAACTGCTTAATACGCTCTGAGTCATTAGCTGCGCCAAACGCCGGTTGCTGCATTCCAGGTACTTGAGGTGCAGCACAAGCAGGCATATATGTATATTGCCATGAAGGAACCAAAACAGGAATTGCTACCGGAATCGCTACCTGCTGTACCAGAATTTCCTGAGTCGGATACTGATAGGTCGTCGGATACGTGTAAACAACTGCATTATTTACTGCAACAGGATTGGCACGAACCTGAACTGCATTATTGCCACGAATCTGACAAGTTCCATTTCGACACTGCGCATTCGCAACTGACCCAAACATAGCCAGTGCAATCAAAGAAAGTATTGCCGTCTTCATAAACTCCTCTTTAATAGTTATCCACCCAAACAGAAAATTTCGTCAAATGATGTACCAAATTACTTTTTTGCTCTCATAATGAGTATCATAAAGTCTTGGTAAGATCGCTCCCAGTGATCGCGTCGCACGGGACGGATGGGACTTTTCAACAAACCCAAAATCAATGGATCACCACTCAGTTTGGCATATTCATCCAGTTGCGTAACAGTAATTCCACAATCACGAGCAATTACGTCTTTTGTCAACAAGAATTCCGTATATCCTTCCCATTGATCAAAATAAATTTTAGCATTTTGTGTAGCTGTCCAACCAGTTGCTTCTCCCACCGCATCAACATAAACCTGTTGATCCCTGACAATCTGACGATCCAAGTCCGAACTAAATAAATCCTCAATTCGATAATAGTCTGTTTCTTTTGCAACCAATAAAGCAATCTGATCTTTGCTTTGTAATTTCTTGTTCAAAGTTCTCACTTCGTCCTGAATTGGATTGATGCCTGGAGCATGACAATAAATACAAGACCTTCCAGTTCTCACAATCCTATCAGCAGCCAAATGATCTGTCGCGATTTCATTGTCAGCCTTGTCTAACCTCTTACCAACCCCATCTCCAACAAAATAAGCTTGCAATCCATTAGGCAACGTTGCAATTACCTCAGTCGCATCAAATTTCTCGTCCAAGATGTTCTGAACGTAGTTTCTATCATCAATTCCTTTGACTGTATCGTGACTGATCCACAGATAGCCATTCTTTGTGAACGTAGGGCTTCGTGTGAGCGTTCTGTTGTTGCGTGCGACACTTGACTTGACTACAACCGCTTTGTCCTGAGAACGGGCTTTACGAGCCAAATCGTCATCTGCGAACACCATCTTCTCAAATCCCTTGAAATCTTCCCCAAATCCCAAGAACTGATGGTAAGCAGGTTCTATCGTCGCATTGACAATAAACCAATCAGCGCGATATAAAGGAAAATCACTTGCGGTTGCTTTACACAATAATGCTATAGTTGTAGTATCCAACCAAGGAGCATGCATGTATTCTTTTGAACGTTTTACACTACCAGAAGTTACTTTTTCTATAACATCAGTGTATTCAATGCGATATTGTGGAACAATCTTACCGGCAGCATCTTTAACGTAATAGCCTGTCGGAACCTTGACTTCTTGTCTGGTTACTTTATCAACAATTTGGTGTTCTTGCCGTTCAGCATAAGCATGAAAATACGGTTCGGGGAAGGCTTTTGGTCCACTCCCGTTCTTACCGAGCAATTCCCAAGCTTTCGGATCAATGTCATAATCTTTAAGGTTTATACGGATGACAGTTTCGTTACTCGCACCAACAAATACTGGTATGTACATCTTTCGTCTCTTGCTGAGACTATTCATAACAAAACTAACTGTTCTTGCAGCATCACGTCTTTGTGATTTGGAAATGTTATGTAAAGAAATGTAACGAACGTAAGGTTGGAGGTCTGCTGGAAGTGTGGCACAATCTCCCATTGCAAAACGCAAAGAAGAGTCTGGAGTGTAAATCTCATCAACAGCAGCAATAACAACAACAGGTTGTGCAGCACCCACCAACGGAATTGCCGCTGCTAAAGCAAGCACCAGAATCATTAGAGTTTTTAACATCAACTGATACCTATAACAATTAAGGGGACGTGGTTGTCCCCTTAATGTCAACAACGAATTGTTAATACTTTACTAACAAAATTGATAATTGTCAATATTACTTACCAGAAAAACGCGCAATCAGAAAATCAACAATCATTGCGACAAGCTTGTCACCATACTTATCGATAATCATTGGCAAATACTTCTCAAGCAACACTTGCAACAGAGAAGCATCAATTTCACCGACTTGATCGGCAACAACAACATCTCCAGCAACCCCACGATTCATATTTCTCTTGTTCATCAAACCAACTAGAAGTTCAAGAACAACTGGTCCAAACTTGTCCAGTACATCTGTAACAAATTCCTTGCTGAATCCACCACGTACACCTTCAACAACCAACGCAAGTACATCTGAACCATACTTGGCAACCAAATCGGTTATCCAAGTTACATCAAAACCAAAACTTGCACAACTTGCCTTAAGTTCTTCGTGGTGAGCAGCTTTCATTTCTTTATTGCAACAACCCATTTTTAATCCCCTTTTATGTGTAATCAAACCAACAAATTACAATAGTAACATTCCAAAAAAATTATATTGCATCTGGAAGCGAAGTTTCATTATCGACAATACTCTGAATAGCGAAAGCATCAGGATTCATAGAACGGAAATGGTCTTTCTGAAGATACCCGTACCCCTTCATGCCCCAGTTCGCTCCCCAACTATTCTGTATCTTGATAATCCAACCATAACGACTGGATTTCTTCAGCCCGACACCCAATATGCAATGCCCACCACCGCCACGATTTGGCAATGGCGCAACACCTTCGTTATCCAATTGCGAGAAATTATCTCCGACAAAAATTCCTAGTGGACAGAAAAATCCAAGAGAAATAGCCGAACAAATCTCTTCAAACGTCGAACAATGATATGCCTGGACCAACTTATACTTCTTCGCATTCTCAAACGCTTGAGGCGGAAATTGATTCTGAAACATCGCTCCAGCAGGCAAAGCTTCTTTCTGGCAAATCCCATGTTTCTGTAATGCTAACAACGCATCAGAAATCATTGCCCCTTGATCTCTTCCACCATTGATAAGTCCATACACGAAATACGGATTAAACCTAACCAAAGGTTTTCCGCTCTGCAACCAACATGATTCCATCCCACTACACGTTCCATGACCAACACAACTACTCGTGGCTTGTTGATTTAATATAGGTGGAGCGTACCACGACATATCAATTTCTTGCCATGAAGACGGGTCTAATACCGCACCAAGAATAGATGAACCAAACTGAGGAAAACGACTAAGTGATTCCTTGGTTTCCGGCAAACAACCCAATACTCGCCAGTCGCCATCAAACTTGACCGCTGGCAAATTACTTATAGATAAAGGACCAATATGCATAAATTATTTCCCTGTTAATTGTTGTATTATGCCGATAACATCTTGTTCAGTTTTTGGTATTGGCGTGGCAGACAATACTTTTCCATCATCTGATTGAATAATCAAAACGTTATCTCCTCCAACTTTCTGCACAATTGGAGTTAATTTCTTCTGCGCCACAAGTGGAGAATTGATGTCATACAGTCTAAACCAGTGACCCTTTTGATTAATCGTCTTTCTCAATGATTCCGAATTCAATAACTTTGCCACTTCTGGCGAAGCATTGTTCATATCAACCAAAAACGTCAAATGAAGTTTTCCATTGATAGGAGGACCAGGCGGATTAATTGGTGGGTTGACAGTGCCACCACCATTCTCAACTTCAATGTTAGTACGAACAAATTCCGTTAGTTTTCCATCAACCAATCCAACTGCAAACACATTAATAACTCCTTTTGATGGAGGAATCGAGATAATAATTGAGTTGGTCTGAGGAACAACAATGTATTTGATTTTGTTAGCTGAAATGACAAGCCATTTTACTTCACCTTTGCATTTCGCCTGAAGATTGACAAATCCTTCATCAAAAGGAACTGTCTGATCTGGCGGTAATTCCAACCCAGCTACTGCTGTAGTTCCTACAGGAACAGGTGGTGGAACTGGCGGAATTGGATTTTGAGCAAATGCGGACGTGGCAATAAACAAAGCCAACAAACCCGACATCAAGTGTTTAATCATACTTTTCCCTTCATTATTTCTAAACTAGCGTGAACAAGAAATATATATATTTTGCGGCAAAATAAAAACTAACACACTACTATATTATGCCAGAAGAAACCACAAGCATAATATGAGTCATTATACTTACAAATACAGACTTTATCCAAACAAAGAACAACAAATCCGTCTTGCTGCTCACTTTGGTTGCTGCCGTTTTGTGTATAATCACTTTCTTGCTCAACGTAAAAATGCTTACTTTGTAACTAGAAAAAGTTCTAACTATTATGAACAAGCAGCAGAACTTACCAAATTAAAACAAGAAAAAGAATGGTTATATAATGCTAATGCTCAAGTTTTACAATTTGAATTGAAATGCTTGCAGACTGCATATAATAACTTTTTTGAGAAACGATCAAAGTTACCAAAGTTTCATTCACGCAAAGACAAACAAAGTTTCACAATACCTCAATTTATTGAAATCAATGATAATAAGTTATATTTTCCGAAATTCAAGGAAGGTATAAATGTTAAATTACACAGAAAGATAGAAGGTGAAACACGTCACGCAACAATTAGTATGAATCGTGCTGGACAATATTATGTTTCAATACTTGTTGAACGCAATATACAACAATTACCAAAAGTTGATAAAGAAATTGGTGTTGATTTAGGGATTTGTACTTTAGCAACAACTTCGACAGGCAAAGAGTACAAGAACATTCGTCCGCACCGTACTTTGCAGAAGCGGTTGCAAACATTGAGAAAAAGTTTAAGTAGAAAGAAATTAGGTAGTAGTAATCGTGAACGAGCAAGGAAATTGCTTGCCGAGTTACATTTAAAGATTGCAAATATACGCAACAATCATTTACACAAAGTATCCAAAAATATCATTGATGAAAACCAAGTCATTGTATTGGAAACACTTAATATAAGTGGAATGATGCGTAATCATTGTCTTGCTAAATCCATTGCTGATGTATCATTGTCTGAATTAGTTAGACAAATAACATACAAAGCAGAATGGTATGGAAGGACAGTGATTAAGGTTGATAGATGGTTTCCATCTAGTAAAACTTGTAATGGTTGTGGCTTTGTTGTTGAGAGTTTACCATTAAACATTAGAGAGTGGACTTGTCCGTCTTGTGATGTAAAACATCAACGTGACAAGAATGCAGCTATTAATATATTAGCTGAAGGAAAAAGAACCGTAGGAACTACGGGGTTAGCGTCTGGACTCAGTGTAAGACCTAAGAGAAATCTTAGGCGGTTGAGAATGAAGGACGAAACCACTGCCCTAAAGGGCAGTGGTAGTTCACAAGCAAAAGAATCACCAAATTTAAAGTTTAAATGAAAACACCACGCCGAAGCGTGGTGTTTAGGAGAATTTATTATTTAGGTAGCGATAGCAATATCCGGAGTAGGGGTTTTCTTTTTGCCTGTTACCAATTCTTCTCGTAGGATTGTAACATCTTGGTCGGTTTCAAAACCGAGTCTCACTTTGCGACTTCCAATATCGATCACCTTGACCAACACTTCTTTTTCTGTGCCATCAGAAAGTTTAACTTTTAGATAAACACTTTCCATTAAACGTCTACTTAATACTAACATTTTTCATTTCCTTGTTATTTCTCCGAGTAGATCAAGCGCATAGGCTTATCCCACGGGTCTAAATCACTGTTGAAATCAAGAGCCTGCCCACGGTCGAATTGCATAAACTTTGTTCCATTAGCTCTGCAAACGATCCAACATCGGCCCCTCAAAAGATGCTGGAAAATAGTTCCTTCAGGCATTTCCTTCAGTTCTGACGTTCGCCAAACTTTGAAATCCTCAGTCTCACGAACTTGATACTTCTGAAACAATTCATCAATGTCCTGACTCTTCAAGTCAGAACATCCACACATGCCTCGGTCAAATGCCTCATTGACCAAAGCATTCAGTTTTTCCAAAGGAATTTCCATATTTTTCTCCTTTAACGAAATTGTACCACAATCACTTCTTTGCGTCAACGTCATGTAAAGGAGACGGTTTCGTCCACACAATATCGTGTTCGCCATTCTTATTGGCTTTTCGTGCTAATACAAAAAACAAATCAGACAAGCGATTCATATACACAAGAATGTTTTCAGGAACATTAGCATCCAGTTCTTGTACATTGACAATTGCGCGTTCTGCACGACGACACGTAGTCCTAGCAAGATGACACCAACCTGATTCTGGATCACCACCAGGCAGTATGAAATTCCTCAATGGCTTGAGTTCGGCAGAAATTTCATCAACCTTCTCTTCCAATTGAGCAATTCTTCCCTGATCGACAGCAATCTCCTCACACCCACTCAAGATTGCGCCAACTGTGAACAAATCTGCTTGTATACTCTTGTAAAGTTTACAACAATTGCTCCACTCACAGTACGTAACAATCATTCCAAGAACGGAATTCAATTCATCAACCGCGCCAATCGCATCAATGCGATAGTGCGATTTCAACACTCGTTGACCCGCCAACGAAGTTTGACCCTTGTCGCCCGTTCTCGTGTAGATGCCAGCTTTCATTGTTCACCAAGGTATTCTGTTCATGTCATTGGCAAAAACGTCAAAATCATCTGGGTCATACATCTGCCCCACATGATAAACTTTAAGTTCTGACCTTTTCCCCAAAACAATCTCAGGAAGAACAAATCTAATGTCATTAAACTGGTCTGCCGTTACATCTACAATGAAATCATCATCCAATTCAAGCCAAAAATGCGATAATGGTACAGTATGGGGCATTTCCTCTGAAATAGAACCACATACTATGCGACCACGACCAAGAAGTCTACGTAATTTCATTGTGCAATAAACACATTGATTATTGGACCGACCATTTAGCGATAATCTTACATCATGAATCATTGCCAATTCTTCATCAGTTAGATTCATTTTACGTCCAACAACATTGGCAAATCCCACGGAAATGCATCTGCCGAGAAAGCATGAGTGACACCATTATCAAACTTGATAAACGGCTGACGGACACCTTTCTTCGTGATAACCTCGCCACGCCCTAACAAAGAATGATGGAAAACTGTTCCTGCTGGAAATAGCTTCAATTCTTCTATTGAAAAAACTCGCAGTTCTCGAAATGCCCCAAGTTTTCCATCATTGATGATTTCTTCAACAATCTGATCTTTCATGTCCAAAGTACAAGATTGACCTGTGACATACGCCAAGTTCGCCATCTCAACAAGTTGCTTGTAACTGACGTACATCACTTCTCCTCTGGTTTGACTTCTTCTGGTTTTGGTGCAATTTCTTCAACTTTCCGTTTGCGCTTCAGTTTGACCAAACACTTATCAATCTGATCTTTGCTTTTTCCAGTAAAGAAATTATACCAACCACCAAACGCTACGTTTCGTTTCATTTTAACAGAAGTCTTACCAGATAAGAAGCAATCAATTGCATCTTTTGTACTCGCAAGGTAATACTCACTGTTCAACGCAGTCTGAAACCCATCTCCAGTATCAGTCGTAAAGTTCTGACCACAACGAAGCAACGCAGTGAGAAGAGATCGACGAACTCGATACTTCCACCATTCACTCATTCCAACCCACAAAACGTTCTTGTTTGTGGTCTTTTTGAGAGTGAGCATTTGCTCTGGTGGACAGTTGCATGCCGTTTCGAAGGTTTTCATAAACTTTATAACGTTGTCGCCAGTTCCGTCCTTGTGATAAAACAAGAACGAATCTATACCACCAACGTCAGTTTTGGTTTGAAACCTGTCTCGGCAACGCTCCCAATCAATTTGAGACTTACTTATCTGAAGCCCCAAAGCTCCATAAATGCTCTGATATGGGAAAGTCGGAATCCTTACCAACTCCTCTTTAACTACAACTTCCTCTTTGATTTCTTTTTTCACGTCAGTTCTCACTAAACCCAATTTTTGAAAAACTTTGTTGAGCATATCAATCCTCACTCTTGCCGTCCGCAGACATTTTGACTATTCTTGGGTCAAATTGAGCCACAATATCCACAAGATCGGTTTGATCCGCCATGACTCGCCTAATATCTTTATAAGAACCAGGAACCTCATCTAGCCCGCCAGACAAAAGACGAACCCCACGTTGCTTCAGTACAGACTTCCATTCTGACCACGTGAAAGATTCCATTGCTTTTCTACGAGACATTTTACGTCCAGCACCATGCGCTGCCGAATTCAAACTTTCTGAACTTCCTTTGCCGCGAACCACAAAACAAGGGTCAGCCATACTACCAGGAATTACACCCAAAACACCCTCACCAGCCGGAGTTGCGCCTTTCCTGTGTACAATCAATTCTTTCCCATCATGAACCTCTTTCCATGCGAAATTATGATGGTTTTCAACAGTGGCTAATACCTGTGCGCCAAGCAATCCAGCAACACTATCATGGATGACCGCATGATTCGCACTTGCGTATTGACCCATGAGACTCATTGCTGCCCAATACTCTTGCCCTGCCTGACTGTCTAAAGACAACCAAGCCAAAAACTTGAACTGGTCTGGATAACGTTTATCAAGTTTACTGATCGCAATGTCTTTGTACGTGCTGCACACATTTGCGCCAACACCACGACTACCACTATGGCTCAGAATTGCTAGGTACTGTCCTGATTCTAACCCTAAATCTGCTTGTTGCAACGTCAATACGCCAATCTCAACAAAGTGATTGCCGGAACCAGACGTGCCAAGTTGTGCCCAAGCCCGATCCTTCATTTGTTTCGTAATCGCCGTAACATTCCAATCTTCATCCATTACAGAATGATTACGTCTCGGATTCCACTGTTCTCCTACACCAAATCTCGTCCCATTTTCTAATGCTTCAGATAATTTGTCACCACGTCTCATGCTTCCTTGCAACTCTTTTTCTAAAACCTCTACAGGAATATCAATGACACTGAGTTTCATCCTGCAAGCTATATCAACTCCTACAGCATACGGAATAACAGCATTATCCGTCGCTAAAACGCCACCAATTGGTAAACCGTATCCGACATGAGCATCCGGAAGAACTGCCGCAGAAACCGCAATAGGAAGAGAACAAGCAACTTTCATTTGATCATGTGTCGCTTGATCGATATCTCTTCCCCAAGTAATGTAATTAATTGGCTCAGGCAATGGCGGTAATTCTGGTTTGGCTAAAATAGAACGCGCCAATAATCCAAAATGCTCGTCGTTTACGAACCCCGATGGGTTACTGGCAATGTCCTTGACCAGTTTGCGTGGAGTCACACCATGAAATCTTCCTGCCTTTGCAGCAGTTCTTACCGCGTTCGTTGCTTCGCCAACGAACTCATCTTCCACGCCAACATTGTTGAAATCCTGTTTTTTCATTCCTCAATAATAACACCAAAGACGTACAAAGTCAAGTTTAGTACGTAAAAAAGCAGAGATGTTCGTCTCTGCTTCTCATGCCGAAAATCACTTGGATTACGTCTCTGGAGATTTATTTTAAAGATAAGCTTATTTGTATTCTAAAATTTTATTAATCTCATTCTGGTAGTCTTTGCTGATAACTACTTTAGTTCCTTCTGCTCTCAACTTCTTCATTGTCACATCTAAATCTTCAAACTTAATTGGGCTTCCTTCCCATCTAATGATTTGTCCATTAGGAGCTTGTTTATACAAAACTGGAACTGTGTGAGTAGATGCTTTACCCGTATAATGACGAGAAAAAGATACCGTGGTAGACCCAGGCTTAAAATGACGCTTACTAAGAATTACATCACTAGAAGGATTAACCCAAACTGAATTGAAAGTATTAGCATGATGTTTTACCCGTCTTCGGAGCCGAAAGCCCCTACATCGCTAGATGCTGGTAGGCAAAGCGACCGAGCGGAGCGAGGGAGACTGCCTACCAGCCCTTTAGGGTAGGGGATGAAGGCGATACACTAAAGATTAACTCATTCTTGAAGCAAAATCAAGCACCGTTAAAACAAGACAAACGCACCGTCCCCTAAAAATTCGGCTCAAAATCAAATTTCCTTGCTCAAAAATCGTCGCACACCACTATATAAAGTGTATGACAAAGAAAAAGAACGTAGCCGATAAGGTTTTGTCCATACGAGTACCAACCGAACTCTTCGATAAGTTCAAAGCACTCTGCGACCAGAACTACAAAACTATGAGCGACACGCTTCGTGACTTCATTCGTGACTACGCCAAGCAAGGAAATAAGTGAAGCACCTGTATTCCTGCAAACTGAGGTTGTCACCAACCACTCAGCAAGAAGTATTGCTCGCCAAACACTTCGGTTGCAACAGGTTCGTGTTCAACCACTTCCTCGATAAAAGGATACAAGAATACAAAACAAACAACAAATCACTCAAACGAAGCGACAACGAAAAAGAACTGCCAACACTCAAGCAAGCGTTTCCTTGGCTCAAAGAAGTCGGAAGCCAAAGTTTGCAATACGCAGTCGAATGCTTGCAAAACGCATACGATAATTTCTTCCGCAAAGTGAAGCAAAAGATCAAAGGCAAGAAAGGCTTCCCACAGTTCAAGAAACGTCACGCCAAACAATCATTCCGTGTCAAACAAAACATCTACATCATTGACAACAAATTAGTGATGCCGAAGTTCTTGCAAGGTATAACTGTTGTCGAACATCGCAAAGTAGAAGGTGATATACAGTTTGCCACGATCAGTAAGAATAAGGCAGGACAATATCATGTGTCAATCACAGTCGAGCGTGATGTTCAACCGTTGCCAGAACGAGCAGAAGTTGTGGCTTACGACCTGAACGTGCATGGGATGGTGGACAGCAATGGTAACACTGAAGTCAATCCTCGTCCTGCGAAGCAGTTTGCGGCACGGTTGAAGTTGTTGCATCAGGAAGTATCGAGATCAGGAAAAGGTGGTAATGGAAGGACGAAGGCGAAGCGTAAGTTAGCGAAGTTGTACTTGAAGGTACACAACAAGCGTGAAGATCATTTGCACAAGTTGAGTCGTCGCATCATTAACGAGAACCAAGTTATTGTTGTCGAAGACAACTCTGTGAGTGACATGCTTGCGAAGACCAAGCCTGACGATAGGGATGAACCACGATGGAAAGAGCGAAAACGGCACAAGGACATTGCTGATTGTGGTTTCTACTCACTTGTGCAGAAGTTAATGTACAAGGCAGTTTGGTATGGTCGTGAGTTGGTGAAAGTTAGTCGTTGGTATCCTTCGTCTCAGTTATGCAACAAGTGTGGTTGGCGTAATCGTGAGTTAAAGCCAACTGAACGTGAGTGGTGTTGCTGGAACTGTTGGGAGAACAACCAGCGAGATCATAACGCTGCTTGTAACATATTGAATGAAGGATTGAGGATCAGAACTCTCGGAACGAGAGGGATAGCTGCTTGCCCTGATGTAAGACCCGCTATAAGTGGGCTATTGGTTGGAGCGGAAGCCCCGCCCCTTTAGGGGCGTGGGTAGTTCACATTGCAGAAGTTGTGTTTCTGGCAGTGCTTGGCGCATTGTTGTTTTTGAAACACATTACAGATTTGCTCCCGAAGGAGAAGATATGAGTCCGAACCAGATCAAGCTTGCGGTTGGTGCAGGTGTTTTTGTGGTTTTTCTGTTGGTTGTTTGGTTATTGTTTGTACCACCATACAACGTACCCAAGTTCGAAAACATCGAAAACAACCAAACTGGATTTCTGATCCCACTGGATACAGACACCAGTCAGCAAGCCCACTTTGAGTCTGCGCAATACCTCAAAGACAAGAAAGTCGCAGCAAAACGTGTTCAAATTCACCGCCGTTGGGTTCAGCGTGGTTGGCTCTACACCGTTGGCGAATACATGGACACAGATCGTTTGATGGTCGTGGATCGCTCTCCTATCATTCGCGAATGGACGGATTCTGCGACAACTGGAACAACTTCTGCTGACGAGTCTCTTTCTGCGCAAAGCAAGGACGGCACAGGTCTGAAGTTGAACTTTATCTGTACTGCCTACATTCCCGAATCTGACGCAGAACACCCTGAAGGCGCAGAGCATTTTTTGTACTACTATAAGGGCGAGACGTTGGCGCATGTGATTGACAAGGAAGTACGCGCAAGGGTTCAGAGCGTTTCTGCGGAGTTCACGGCACAATTCAATTTGGAAGTTCTGCGTGGAACTCAACACGAATTGGCGAAGGCAGTAAGAGAAGACGTGGTTCCGTTCTTCAAGAAGTGCGGCATTTCCATTACGAACATTGGGCTGGTTGGTGGATTTCATTATGTGAACAAGGAAATCCAGAAGTCCATTGATGACGCTATCAAGGCTCAACAGTTGAAGGTGACTGCTCAAGCCATGCAAGAGCAGGAAAAGGTTCAACAGCAAACCAAGTTGAACAATCAAGAGATTGACAACAAAACTCTCACACTCAAGGCACAGGGCGAAGTAATGGCATTGACTGCCAAGTTGGAAGGCGAAGCCAAAGCCAAGTTAGCTGCTGCCAAGATTGAGGTCGAGTCTGTCAAGGTGCGAGCAGAAGGTGAAGCGGCGGCAGTCAAGATCAACGCTGATGCCGAAGCGTACAAGTTGAAGCAACTGGATCAGTTCCGAGATTTGGTAACAACGTTGAAGACATTAGAAGTCGAAAAAGCGTGGCGAACCATGTGGACTGGTGGTGTTCCTACTACCGTCTTCAATGGGGCAGGGAATGGAGTCGTGCCGATCTTCCCGTTTGGGAATGTTCCGATGCCTCATGTAGTTGAGAAAAAATAAGATAAAGACGGGCAATTAATTGCCCGTCTTTTTTTGTGCCTATTCAATCATTCATGCAATTTTGACCACTTCCACACATTGTCTTCACAATCCTCTGATACAGTGTTTTCTCGGTTGGGTATGGTTGCCCGACCGAACCTGTTTCTGGAGGCTTTATGATTCGTCGTGCTTTTACACTGATTGAGTTGCTGGTGGTGATTGCAATTATCGCAATCCTAATTGGGCTTCTACTTCCGGCAGTTCAAAAGGTTCGAGAGGCTGCGGCAAGGATGAGTTGCAGTAACAATCTCAAGCAACTCGGCTTGGCAATTCACAATTACGAAAGTTCGTACAGCAAACTCCCAACATCTGGCGAAGGCAACGATGCTGCCATGACTGGAACCGACTTCGACTTAGAGTCGTTCTACACCGTGACACTGCCCTACATTGAACAGGGCAACGTGTTCAATATGATGGATCACACGCAGAACTACGACGTAGCGGTGAATCAGACCGCAGCGAAAGCAAAAATCAAGACGTTCATCTGTCCGAGCAATGCGATCAATGCTTTGGACCCCAGTGGTTACGGTCCAGCGGACTACATGCCGGTTGCGTACTGCAACATTGACCCCGTGACAGGAGCGCAGGGGGCATCGCGCAGTGATGGATTCCTGCGAATCTACAAGTACAAGGGTGGAGCAACAATTGGAAGTTGCACAGATGGAACGTCCAATACCATCGCCCTGATTGAAGATGTTGGCAAGGACGGCGCTGCCAACGGTGGTTTCAGTATCAAGTACCCAACCAAACGGCAGTATGCGTGGGCAGACCCGAACATTGGGAACGGTATAAGTGGACCTCCTGGCGGTACAATTCGCCCGATTAACAACAACAGCACCCCAAGAAATGGTCCGGCTTCTTGCCTGTGGGCGACAAACAACTGTGGACCGAATGACGAGCCGTTTGGCTTCCACACGGGGGGCGTGATGGCAGTCTTTGGTGATGGTTCTGTGCGTTTCTTGCGCGACAGTATCAAGATGAACGAAATGCGACTGTTGTGTGATCCCGCAGACGGTTTTCCTTCCCCTAACATTGACTAAGGAAGTGTCCGATGAAATGGTTGCCATTGATTATTTTGCTGGTGGGATGTAATAGCACCTACACTCCACCAGCGGCACCTGAGACAACTCCTGTTTCTGGTAAAGTTTATCTTCCCAATGGTTCGCCTCTTACGGGTGGACGAATTGTGTTCAAGCCGAAAGAAAATGGCTGGCAGGAAGCCAGTGGCGAGATTGGGACAGATGGGACGTTCAAACTTTCGTCGTACAACAAGGATGATGGTGCGAGAGTTGGCGAATACATCGTTCACATTGACAAAACCAGTTTCAAGACTGGTCAGGCTGTCACGGTGCGAGCCGACGTTCCGAAGAAGTATTTGGGTGATGCTTCAGACTTGGTGGTTTCGGTCACAAGCAGTCAGACCGATTATCCGATCAGGTTGAAGTGATTGCTGTCCCCACAAGATTTTCTTGTGGGGATTTTTTATAAACTTTATACCGCCCTTGAAAGGATAAACCATGAACTGTCCACGTTGCAAACTTCCTGTTGGTGGCAGAACCTTTGGTAACGAAAAGGCTGAATATGATTTGATTCTTCGCAAAGCATGGAATGATGGTACGATTGCATCTTGGCAAAACCCCGATTTGATCGAACAGGACGGTACTTACGACAATCATGAAGACCCTGCCTTGTATCGTGCTTGGGCTGGTGGTCTGTACTACGGCAAATTGCGCCGTTTGGAAAATCCAGAAAAAGTGGCGGAATGGTTGGCGAAAGCAACTCATGACCCTAAGATGGAGGAACCCAAACAATTGAGGGCATAAACCATGCAAGAAAAACTGTGGTGCGGGCTTGACAAAAACTGGTGGGCGGTCACATCAATCCACGAAGCAGCGCACGCAATGGTGGCATTTGCTTTGGGTTGTCACCCGGTTGAACTTGCGTTGGATCGTCGGGCGGCTAACAAGGGCAGTACACGCGCAGGAGTGTGTATTGCTCGTTACGAGAAATCGTATTACGGCGACATTGCGAAACTTCTCGCCACCAATGCACCATTTGCTGCGCACCAATACGAATGTCTGCCTTGTGGCGAAAAGGGTGATTTGCATGAGCGAGACGAGTGTCAGCGAGAGTTTGCCGAAGCGATTGGTGGTTGGAATGCGGATTTATTCAGTAAGTGCATTGACGCTCCTTTGTTGGCTTTCTTTGGCAATTCGGACATTCAGGGTGCGACGATTGTCTTGGCGAGAATTTTGTTTGAAAAGAGCAAGGTGTCGTTGAAAAAAATTGCAGAATGGAAGAAAAGTCTTGACATTCCTGATGAGCCATGTGAGCATTTGATGAAATCGTGCTTGGCTGTGGCGAAAGCCGTGAGTGGGCAATAAACTTTAACTAGGAGCAATCCCGTGGGACTCAACATCACCTTGTCTGCGCATCCGACTCCAGGCTTGTTCTCTGTTTGGGTTGGTGGGGTTGAAAAGGATGATATTGTTCAAGTCTTATTGGACAACGAACCAGTAACCTTGAACACTTACAAACACATTGTTCAGTCTAGTTGTGTTGACACGGTGTCGCAATACAGTGAAGAGATGCATCTTGTCTACCCAGATGACAAAATTCTGACAGTCTTGAACATAGGCTGCAAAGATCGCCTCAAGGTGAAAGTCACCACGAAAGGTGGATATCATCGTGTGTTTTCAATTGGCCAGATGATCTTACCTGGCTGGCCACGTCAATACGATCTCAAACATGAGTTCAACGTGTCTGACGAATTTGGAGGCAAAGTGAAGGAACAACACGAGATCACCTTGATTGCTCACAATAAGGTCAATGAATGTTCCATCATGGTCCAATTCGTGCCCTTTTGCGAAAAGTCTGTCATATTGACAGACTTGATGAAATGATCAGTATTGTTTCGGACGAAGACGAATTTGATATCAATTTGGATGAATCACTTTCTCCAATTCTTGAGTTCATTGAGCAACTCAAATTTAGTCAATCTGAAAGGTCTTGAACTTTAAACTTTAACATGAGGAACATCATGGAAGAGATTTCCGCCGTTCGTGACAATTTGGATTCGGCGGCATTGACGCTAACGAAAATTGTTTTCAAGAAGACCAATACGGAAAAGATGCACAAAGAGCTTGTTTCCATACAACAAAAACTGTATGGGATTCTCGGCAAACTCTCAATGTTCGATAATATCATTCACAAACCTTCATCAACAACCTTCGCTGTGACTGTTGTTGTCGTTCATCACTCTGTTGGCGGGCAAAAAAATGTTCAAGTGCCTGCCTTTTTCATTCACGCTTCAACCCAAGAGGAAGCAGAAATCAAAGTGCGTGGGATCGTTGACCCATTCAAGGTGATTGATCCTGCGGACTTGAGTATCTGTGTGATAGCCATATGAAAAACTTCTGCGAACGCTGCGGTGGTGTCTTTGTCTGATGTCAGAATTTCATTGAATTGGAAAAAATTCATACCCTATCTAGTCGATGCCCAAAACGATTTGATTGGTTACTAGATAAGGCATGAAATCATTCACAGAATATGTCAAAACCAGAGAACTCAACGAAGCCTCACCCGAAGAAATTGCTGCATGGCAAGCCGCAAGGAAAAAAGCCGCATTACAACGTGTATCACAAAATACATCTGTAAGTGATAATACGCCTATGCCGAATCTGAAGTAGGCGTAGGTACACGATTCGTGTTCACAATTGCAGCATGAGGCAATACAATGGACTGTCTGATTGTTCAGTCACGTGCAGATGAGTATGTTCAAAACCTACTCAACTTGAGTGAGAAGTTGAGGTTCGCCAAGCACATTAGCGTGTGTGGGGCTTGTCAAATTGTCATAAGAGCAGGTCAAGAGGCACCAAAAGAGCCAATTCGAGTGTATAGTTTGTTTCGTGAGATTGAAACAGAAAACAATGAAGAGTGCGATAACCCAGATGATTTCTATTTGGGTACGTTCACGACTTATAAGGCTGCGCAGGATGCGGCAGATGATGTTTTGCGAGAGAGTGTTGACCGCGAACGGATTGAGGCAACAACGTGTGGATGGAATCATCTTGAAACATCGTTGTGGATGTGTGATGTAACCTACGTTTTCAAACGACGTGCCCCAATCACAGAACGAAAATTTTATCGTTGACAGATTTTGTGGTGTCTGTTAGATTCATGCTTACTCAATGAAGTGCAAATCAACCAAAGCACAACTTTTCGTTGAGGAAAACAAGGAGGCTGGATTATGGGACTGTTCGCTGTTGATTCAGAGAAGATGGCTGTGGCTCAGGAAGTTTTCCAGCAAATCAACCTGTTCTGTCAGGACTATTGGTTTGGTGGTCCGGTTCTCGTCTGTATCGTGGCTCTGGTTCAGGGCTACCGCAATCGTCGCAACATGCGATCCCTCGTTGTGGAGAAAGAAGAAGCCGTCAAACGTGCTTCTATCAACATTCGTACCGAAGACGCTGCTCGACTCGCTCGTGAGAAGTACGAGAAAGAAGAGAAAGAAAAAGAGGCGAACGATCCGACCAAACAGGCGGAACGTCGCATCTACAACATGATCTGGGATGCGTTGAACTTCGGCTCAACACACGGCTTGTCGCACTGGAATTGGTGGGCAAACGACAAGAAGCTGACTTGCTCGCACGAGGATTACGACAAGTTGTCAATCATGGTTTCTGAACCAAAACCACAAGAGAAGTCGTTCAAATCGCTGTCATATTGGATCAACGGTGAGAACGTCACGGACCTGATCACGCGAATGTCTGCAAATTCAAGTTCGCACCACTCTGGCACCCCAGTTGTGGAAAAGGCAAAGCAATTCATCTTTGCCAAGTGGACCGCACTGGAAACAGAGCGATTGCACAAACTGGCTGACCAGATCGGCACAACGAAGAGCAAGGGTCACGCTGCCACAACATTTACCAGTGTCGGCACGGAAGGTCGGGTATTGGTGCCGACACCAGTTCCGATGGCAAAACCAGTAGAAACGGTGACTTTTGTTCCAACGGAAGTGCAAGCTACCCCAGAAATGGCAAGTTGGATGTCAATGACGAATCCATCACCTGCCGACGCGAAGACCAGCGTGAAGATGTACGACAAGTTGGTTGCGATTCTCAAGGATCGTAACCGCTGGTATCCGACCGCCGAAGTCGGCTACTACACGGACAAGTCGGGTGTGGTCAATTTCCGCTCCCGCAACAAGACTGACGCTGAAATCTTCATCAGCGGAAGCCAAGTGATGATGTTGTTCACCTTTGAACAACAACTTGCACTCGCCAAACTGTGCGACGACAAAGTTCAGAGCGATGGCAACCGCCAAACTGCTCTCGAAACACTCGTCGCAAATCTGAACAAGGTCAGTTGAATCATGTCTCTCCAACGCCCGACATGAGTCGGGCGTTCCTATTGATTAAAGTTTATCAACAGGAGGTTGCATCATGTCTCTTGCAGTTCTTATCTCATCTCTGATTATCATTTGCCGTCGCTTTCCTCTGTTGGTTGCAGAACTCATCATCCGAATTGTCGATCAAATCTATCGTCTTTTCTTGGACTATTCCATTGAACAAGACATAATCTTTTTGATGCAATCAGACTACCAAGACGTGAGTCTTCCTCATTGTCATTGTTGGCGTGCGGGTGAGGTTGAGTTCTACACGACCACATTTCGCATTGGCGCAGGTTCGTTCTCTGGTTGGAGAATGAGAGTTAGGTACTTGCCAAATGTTTATGTTGAATGCGCATTTGGAGAAATCAAAGAAAAGGGCACTTTGTTTTGGCGAAAAGAGCTTGCTGACAACATCAGCAGAGAGATTGCTTTTCACCAACTTGCAATGAAGGAAGCATACGATGAGTTTAAGTTTTTAAATGAATTGATTCCTACCCATTTGCGTGATCTAAACAAGGCTTGATAACATGCTCACCTTATCTCTTGCGTGTTTGGGAACAGTATTCATCATCCGATTGATTGAATTTGGCAAAATATTCTTTGAGGATGATGATGACCAATCTCGATCAGTTGTTCTTCATCCCATGTTCGGCACCACTTTCGGAGTAACTCTTTACGAGCGAGAGCCAGCCGAAACAGCAGAGAAAATCATTGCATTGTTGAAGGAACATCCGTTGTTTTGTATGCGGTTGGACAATGAATTGGCTTGTAAGGTCTTTCAGTTATACGGGCGGCGTAAAACCGCAACCATCGTACTCGATGGCGAGCGAAGCGAGGGCTTGCCTTGCGGATGTAAGCCGCCATTCTGGTAGCACACTGAAAAATAATTCTCAGAATTGTTGAATGAA
>Ga0163152_10001428_pt1 | contig 37789 bp, 57 predicted proteins | sample OliLakLV19MP8IB2_FD_148635 | JGI IMG/M metagenome (GOLD analysis project Ga0163152, IMG submission 148635) | Freshwater microbial mat bacterial communities from Lake Vanda, McMurdo Dry Valleys, Antarctica - Oligotrophic Lake LV.19.MP8.IB-2 | ecosystem: Environmental > Aquatic > Freshwater >...
ATACTTGATTGAGCGTAAAAAGAAAAGTAACATCCTTGTTATATATCCGTCCTCATCGCTTTCCCACCTCTCACGAAAGTATTACATAACTACAATTACATGGCTACAATTACAATTTGACTTTTCTTTAGCGTTGATATCTCTGCGCTCTGACTCAAAGATATGTAAGCATCTTTCTCTAGTTTCTTAAAAGCTACTCTAGTGGTCAGTGATAATAAAAACGTAGAACCTATTTTTAGGGAGCCAAAGCTTGAAAGTCTAGTCCTCATTTTTCTTTCCTTTTTTAATCCAAAAATTGCAGTTCTTACCTTTTCCAATTAGACACTTAAAATCTAGCTCATGCCCTATGATTCCTAGCAGAATCGCTGCTAAACATGCGAGTAAAATTATCATCTCTATCCTTTTTTAGAGTAGTTGGTATTAAAACGTCTGCCTTTGTGCATACGCCTTGTGGTTAGTCTGCGTCTTGTCTGTATTTGTCTTGACACCCAGTCTGTTAGCCTATGCTCTTTGTCCTCTTCCTGCCATTCGTGTCGATTAGCTAGCCACGCGTATGCTACTACGCAACTGATAAACAAGCCGAAATCAATCATTTCTATCTCCTAGCTAAGTTATGGGCTACTGCTACGTTGTAGCGTGCTTCTAACATATCCATTTCTTCATTATGACTATCTACAACCGCGCTCACTTCTTTCCAAATTGCGCGAAGAACTACGAATAGTACGATTAAAAGGATTATTGAAGTGCTCATAATTAAATTCCTTATTCATTTCTCTTATATTAACTATAGTACTTTATTTACGCGTATTCAATAAAAAAAGTGTAAAGAATTTGTAAAGATTATATTAATTTCTTGAGTTCTTTTAAACCAAAAGGTAAAGAAATATAGCTTTTAATTGCTGCACACATAGCATCAAAAGTAATGCGTTTCCCTGCCTCTTCTAGCTTAAAAACTATCACCGCTTTTTTGCCTAGAGCAACTAGATCATCAAAGCTTAAAATTGGGATACCGTGTTTGTGAGCTAAGTCGCCTATGACGTCTTGCATAACTACATACTTGCAATCTTTATTTTTCATTATTTTCTCGACAGTTATTTATATATATATTTATATATATACTACCATTGTTTTCAGGGGCGTGCATAGTGAATTTAAAACTGTTGACATACCCTACAATTATCGTTATAATACCCTTTAAACAAGTTCAAAAGCAGTTCAAAAGCAAGTTCAAGTACAAGTCAACTAATTTAAAGCAACATCCTCCGTTAAAATCAAGGTCAAAAGCAAGTAATATAATAATCTTAATAATTATAATAATCTTAATAATTATAATAATCTTAATAATATAATATAATAATCTTAATAATCTTAATAATCTTAATAATATAATCAAGTAATATAATCAAGTAATATAATCAAGTAATATAATCAAGTAATATAATCAAGTAATATAATCAAGTAATATAATCAAGTAATATAAACCATCTACTACAAACAAGTTCAAGAGATAGGGGGTGTAAACCCTATACCGCCCCCACTGCCAACACTCCTGCCAACACTCCTGCCAACACTCCTGCCAACATTATTGCTTTCTAGACTTCAAAACAAGCTTTATGCTGAAACTCACTATAACGCCTTAAAATGCTCACTACTGCACGAACCCCTACAACTACTCACTGACCCCCCACTTATATAAGAAATACGCCTGGGGATACCTTATTGCTCGTTCTAGAGCCTATCCGCGACTACTTTTAGGTTTCCCATGCGTAGTTAATCTTTAAAATGCTTACAATTACCGTTTGCTTATACCCTCTTTCAAGCATACTTGCTAGATACTCCTTTTGTGCTGTCTTAAGCTCGTCAATATCTGTGACACGATATTCGGGACTATAAGCTATTTCAGTCTCGTCTGTAGCAGTTATACAGCGACTTCTAAAACTGTAACGTCCCGGCTCAATTTCGCGTACATCTTTATCAAGTGTTTTATACGTCATTTTCTCTTTCTCCTGTAGCTAAGTTAACTTAAATATGATACAATGTGTATATATGTAGTATAGTATGAACACGGACTACTGAAGTGTAAATTTAGTGTAAAGAGGAGCCTCGATGATAATCAATCATTTTAGATTTTTCACAGAATATCGCAAACAATTCGGCTCTATCAAAAAGACTGACAAAGTAAACAATATAATCACTATGCTGGTATCTTTACAAACGTATTCTTATCTTTTTAACTCAGCTGTATTTTGTGAGCAGTTTGCTTATTTAGCTGCGACTGTTATGCATGAGACTGCAGATACTTTTGCTGCTTTCAAAGAAGTGAGACAAGTTGCTACAGATACCGATAGACGTAAAAGAGTGAGAGCATTACAAGACAGGTATTGGGGTACCGGCTATTACGGGAGAGGCCCTGTCCAGCTGACTTGGCAAAGAAACTATGCATGGGCTGAAAACGTTACAGGACGTCCGCTATTGAACGAACCGGACTTACTGCTCACTGACCTACCCCTGGGATACGAAGTCATCGTCAAGGGCATGTGTTCAGGCGCATACACTGGCAAGTCTCTCAATCACTACATAAATGCGCGAGGTGTTGACTACATAAATGCGAGAAGGATAGTCAACGGTACTGACAAAGCTAAAGAGATAGCCGCGCTCGCTGCTAAGTTTTTCTGTGTTTTTACTGCTAGCGTAGGAGTCTAATAGATGAAGAAGAAAATGATTCGGATTAAGAAAGAGGGAGTGACAGTACTTGAGATAGTACCTACGGAAATTACAGCGTTTCAAATTAGTGATGATGAGGAAGGTACATACTATTTATCTATCTTTACACTCGGCGTTGAATATATAGTTTTAGCAGGTACTTTTGATCAATGTCATGCCAAATTAAATGACTTGCACATAGCCATCCCCTGCGATATCACAGACGTATAATCTTTACATAATCTTTACACTTTCTTAACAGACTGTTGCACCTACGTGCGGTATACTTATAAGTAATACTAAGAGGTATCTTGTAGGGGATAGAGTTGTGATTAAGCTAAATGCCGTTTTTATACAAAGAGCCGATCGCTTATGGGATGCATCTATAGTTGGTATAGAACATATTCAAGTTGTAGCAGCTGAAGACTTAGAGACTGCGAAAATCTGGTTAGATAAAATAACAGCTGAAGAAATAGCGCAGATGACTCGCGGGGCAAGAGCAAACTGGATGATCGATACTGTAGAAGTAATCCACTTTACACACTCTGATACAGACAAAACTAATCTACTAAAAAATCTAATATAAGGCTCAGGCAATGACGTACTGCATAACGAATTCGGGTGTCAAAATCAACTATCTTGGTATAAAACAAGAGGATATCACGCTCCACGATATAGCACATGGTCTGACTCGAATTTGCAGGTACGGGGGCACTCTAGAGTTGAACTTGCATTACTCTGTAGCGCAGCATAGCATACTACTAGTTAAGCACGGACTTAGTTTAAAGCTTGATAAACAAGTGCTACAAGCACTGCTTTTTCATGACGCAACTGAAGCATATTTGGGCGACATTGTGACTGGGCTTAAAGCACTACTACTCGACTATAAAGAGATAGAGAGCAACTTACTATTGCTCATTGCTAAAAAGTATAAGCTAAGTTGGAGCAGCTTCTTATTACCGATCATTAAAGAGCTGGATTCCCGGATTCTTTTAGATGAAGCAAAAGCTTTTATGCCTCATTTCTATTGTCACTTTGAGCAACAATTACCGGGGCTGCAACCGCTAGGCGTGACGCCAATTAACGAAACAAATTTAAATGATATTTATTTTGAATTCATAGAGTTATGTCGTTACTTAGAAATCAAGGACTAAACTATGACTTCATACTCCGTAGTAGACCCAAAGCAATCACAAGCAACTAAGAAAATGCAATTCGATGCAATCCCAATTTCGCTGCTACTACACGCACAACCGGGCAATCAAAACGGTGCGGACAAGTATGGCGTCTATAATTGGTTGACACTAGCCGATGGTGCCATGTCTATGAGTACTTATCTTAATGCTTTGCAACGTCATTTGCTGCTTTTTAGGGCGGGGCAAGACGTGACTAGCGATACTGGGATACACAATCTCGACTCTATGATATCCGGGCTCGCTGTTCTGCGTGATGCTATGCTTTTTAATAAAGTCAATGACGACAGAGTTAAGCTATCTCCTGAGCAAATAACAATCCTTGAAAGTAAAATCAATAATGTATAGTCTTTACAGATTCTTTACACTATTTTTATTGAATATGATTAAATAAAGTACTATAGTTAATATAAGAGAAATGATAATCATGACCTAAAATGGAGTTACAAAATGAATGTATTAAATTTTGATTACGATATTGAGCATGGGTTTGCTTGGAAAACTATGAACAACAATGAGTTAATTATAAATGGCGAAACATATCTTAAACAAAATGGGGAATCTGAGTACAAGATAGTAAGAACGCATTCTGCGGGTGTTTTTTTTGGAGTCATCGAGTCAAGAACGGGGCAAGAAGTTGTTATGCTAAACGCACGAAGAATTTGGTATTGGTCAGGTGCTGCATCACTAAGTCAGCTCGCGATGGAAGGTACTAAAACTCCAAAAGAGTGCAAGTTTCCGTGTCCGGTTGATCGTGTTGTTTTGCTGCAAGTTATTGAGATTTTAGATGTCACGAAACAAGCCAAAAAGTCGATCGATGGAGTGCCGGTATGGAAAGAATGATGAATCAGGACACTGAAGCCTTTGGGTGTGGCTATGGCTATGACTCTGGATGTGGCAATGGCAATGGCAATGGTGATGGTTCTGGTGATGGCTCTGGTGATGGTTATGGCAATGGTGATGGTTCTGGTGATGGTTCTGGTGATGGTTCTGGTGATGGCTCTGGTGATGGTTATGGCGCTGGCTTTGGCGATGGCTATGGCTATGGCTATGGCTCTGGCTTTGGTTCTGGCGATGGTGATGGATCTGGATGCTGACATATCACCTAGGAGGAGGCTTTAAATGACTAATCAGGGAACTGAAGACTTTGGGTGTGGTTATGGCTCTGGATGTGGTAATGGCAATGGCGGGGGCTTTGGGGGTGGCTCTGGCTCTGGCTCTGGCTCTGGCTCTGTCTCTGGATGTGGTGATGGGTGTGGCTATGGCTCAGCCTTTGGCGATGGTTCTGGTAATGGCAATGGCTATGGCTTTGGCTCAGATACTTAAATACAAAGACTCAAGAAATTAATATAATCTTTACAGATTCTTTACACTATTTTTATTGAATATGATTAAAAAAAGTACTATAGTTAATATGAGAGAAATGAATAACTAATGGAGTTACAAAAATGAAATCACAAAACACAATAATGAAAACTGGAAAAGTAAAGCAAGCAACATTTCGTTTAATCGATAGAGAAAACGGATTTCAAGATACGAATTTTTATACAGTAGTTAAAGGCGCAGAAGTAATTTTTAAAACTGACAGCTACATATCTGCAAGCTGCTTTTTTGATGATTTATTTGCAGTGACGCATGTCTAAGAACAGCGACTATTTTTTATTTTAATCAACGGGGCGCAAGCCCTGTTACTTAGACTAAGTAAAGCAACTAAAAGAGCTAAAAGTAGGCTAGGAGCGGCACATGATACACTATGAGACTAATCGCACACTGCTAGAAGAGCTTAACAAACAAGTTGAGGGACATGTTGAATTCAAAAAGATGCTGATTAATTTAATTAACGTTTCTAAGATAAGACACAAGCAAATTTATCACGATAACTTGCATAGTGATTACGTACTTCGTCCTCTTAATGTGCTTGCGATCGGGTATAGCGGCTGCGGGAAGACTGAGACAGTTGATCAAATACATAGATTAATTGAATTCCCTTTTCTTCGTATTGATGCAACGCAGCTTCAACCTACCGGTGCGGCTTCTGGCGGGATAAAGTCGAGTGACCTCAAAAATATGATACTTGACCACGCTAAAATGCTGTGGAATCAAAAGAAATATTATCCAACGATTGAGGGTGCTGTGCAACAGATGGTCGTACATATAGATGAGATAGATAAAATCGCTAATCGCAAATTTTCCAGCGACTGGAACGCGCACGTACAAGCTAACTTTCTAACGATGCTCGACGACAGAACCGGTGTTTTAAGCGGGGTTTCTTATATACTTACTGGTGCGTTTACCGGCTTAGACGAAATCCTTGGAGTGAGTGATAAGAAAACCATGGGATTTTTTGATGAAGATATCACTGATCTTACTCACTGTAAGATGCTCGATGAAGCTTTAATCGAGTTCGGGCTTATACCTGAAATTGTCGGGCGTATGTCACACATAACAATGCTAAATAAATTTGATGAGAAAGACTATCGTAGGATACTAGACAACAATTTAATTCCTAGACTATTCAACGACTTAGTTGAGTTTAGATGTTATGATTTTTCATTGACTGAAGAGCAAAAAACTGCTTTGTGTGCTCGAACTGTGCGCAGCGGTCAAGGTGTTAGATATCTTAAAAGAGAGTTAGATAAGCTTTTGATAGAGATACAATTTTCTTATGAAGAGCGTTCTCATGAACTGCTTGCGCTGGGTCATGAAAACTGGCAAGACATGATAGTTGATAAAGAGAATTTTGATGGAGAGACAATAGATGAAAATTGAATTAATGTTTTTAGATAAAGAGCTTTATAAAGACGGTGGACTATATCCTATGTATCAGACCCCCGGTTCCGCTGCTTTAGATTTAGTTAGTGCTGAAGATGTGAGATTACGACCGGGGGAGGCTGTGCTTGTTAAAACAGGGCTTGCAGTTTGGGCGGGCAGTGAAGCTTATCACTGTGCGCAAGATAAACAAGTTTGTCCGACACAAGTAGCGGCTTTGATTTTCCCCCGCTCCGGCTTAGGGCATAACGAAGGTTTAGTTTTAGGAAATGGCCTGGGCGTTATTGACGAAGATTATCAAGGAGAGCTTATGGTCAGTGCTCTGAATAGAACCAGTGAGAAAGTCATAGTAATACAAAGGGGGCAGCGTTTTGCCCAAATGCTTTTTATACCGATTATTAAAGCTGATTTTACCGTTGTAGCTTCGTTCTCTGATAAAACAGAGAGAGCAATCAACGGATTTGGGAGTACTGGACAATGATAAACCCCTTCACGATTATGAAAACTATCGAAGAAACATATCATCTACCCCCCGGGACTATATCCGCAGAAGAAAGCGGGCGCACTAAGATAGAAGCAGAAGCGAGGGCGGTCGCTATGTATCTAGTAAGAGAACACACGCGGTATTCTTTTGTGGAAATAGGTAGCCATTTTAACAAGCACCATTCTACTGTGATGTTTAATTGTAAGAAAATTGAAAAGATTGTACAAAAAGGTTGCAATCCATACGTCTCTAAGCTAATATCAAAAGTAGAAAGACAATTAAAGGAAATTTAAAATGTTAACTGTATACACCGAATACTTATGTATTCTCTGCAAAGACACGATCACAATACGCTCTGAAGTACCTACACAATGCTATCAAACAGCTAAAGAGTATGCGTTAGTGGTCAACGACAGTAATACTGACTTGATACAGTTTGAAAACTGGCACAGTAAACACATAGCAACTAAATATAAAACAGTGGAGGCTTTATGAAAACGATATTTGTGTTCGGAAGCAATCAGGCCGGACGGCATCTGGGAGGTGCTGCGCTAGAAGCCGTGAAACATTGGGGGGCTAGAGAAGGACAAGGCGCGGGTTTGCAAGGCGATAGTTACGCTATTACAGTTAAAGACCATAGGCTTAGAAACTTAAAAATAGAGACTATCGAACGAAATGTCAAACGATTTATATTTTACGCTAATTTGCAGTTGATTAATAAAGTTGATGTATTATTTAAAATCACTGAAATCGCTTGTGAAGCAGATGCTTATACGGCTGCTCAGATATCACCTATGTTTAAGTCTTTTTTAGACTTGCGAGAAGTGTCTTTGCCTGATAGCTTTATCGATGCGATTAAAGAGGCACAAGCGTACACCCCCTGATATTGTTTTTAAGATACTTGAAGGCTTCACAGCGGGTAAAAGACAAGCAGTTCTTGCTAAAGAATTTGGCTTATGTCTGCAAACAGTTTGTGCGATTTGTAAAAAAGCTACGTAGGGGGTTTGATATGTCTACACTTTTTGTAAAATCTTTATTAAAGAATATCAATTCCATTGACGATGCAACACACGACTATAATATGTCCGTCATACGAAGAGTACTTGGCACAGATTATACCATTTTTGGCATAGATAATGATAAGACTAACAGCACTATGATAGCTTCTGAGATGATACGCGCAAAATATCATGCCTGTTTAGTCGACTTTGCGCGCATAAAACTCTATCTGACACGATAAAAAAGGAGGTTGCAATGGCTGGCGTTGAGATAAAAAAGAGAGAGCAGTGTCCTTCTTGTGCAGCTGACGGACTTGATTCCGCAAAAGATAATTTATCAATCTATAAAGACGGCAAGTTTTGTCAGTCGTGCGGGTATGTAGAAAAAACAGAAAAGAAAGAAAAGTGCACCCCGTTAGTCGCGGGGGCTGCAATACCTCTGCTTGACCGCCGCCTCACTTTAGCTACATGTGAGAAATACAATATCAGAACCACTTTATATACGGGTCGCTTGAACGGGGAAGACGTTGTTAAAGAACCTTTACGAATCTTTCCCTATTATGCAGCGGGTCAAGTAGTCAAACAGAAACTAAAAAGTGCGCTCGATAAAAAGAAACAGACACAGAAAGGGGACACGTCTAATCGAGCCCTTTTCGGCCAGAATCTTTTTACCCCCTCCGACAAAATTCCGATCGTTGTCACTGAAGGCGAGGAAGATGCGGCGGCGGTGTGGCAAATGACAGGGCTGCCCGCGGTTTCAATCCCTAATGGTGCCGGGAATGCGGCTAAAGATATCGGGATACATTTAGAATATCTATCATCTTTTAGAGAAGTGCTTCTAGCTTTTGATACCGATGAAAAGGGCCTAGAAGCGTTTACAGCATGTGTGGGTCTTTTTGAGCCCGGTAAAGCTAAGAAAGTAAATTTCCCTCTTAAAGATGCAAACGACATGCTTCTAGCTGGGCGTGCTGAAGAAGTTAAAAAATGCTTTTGGAATGCGGAGGTTATCAAACCGGCAACAATAGTCTTCCCGAACGAAGTACGCGCGAAGGTTTTAAAGCAGCCGATGTCCGGGGCGGATTATCCCTGGCCTTCGATGACTAAAGCTACATATGGTATGCGAAGAGGAGAAGTTATTTTGCTGGCGGCTCCAACAAGCACAGGCAAAACTGAATTTGTAATGTCAATAATCCGATGGTTGATTAGCAGCGGCTGCAAAGTAGGCAACTTCTCATTTGAGCAATCGCCAGAACAAACGCTACAAAGAATGATCGGTGCACAGCTTAATCAGAGGCTACATGTACCCGGCGGTGATGCGTGGGATGAAGTAAAAATACAAGAGGAGCTCGATAAACTACAAGACTTTATTGCTTTGTATCAACCTGAGAGTGGGCATATCTCAATCGAAAATGTTTTGATTAATATCAGATACTTAGCAAAAGCCCATGACATGAGATTCTTTGTGATCGATAATTTAAAAGCGATGGCAGCGCATCCCATTATCGACGGTAAAAGAGTAGCAACGCATGACTATGCGTCTCACTGTATGAGCCTGATTGTGCTAATCGCAAAGCAACTTAATGTCACAATTTTAGTTGTTAATCATTTATCTGTTGATAAAATATCAAAACAAGCGTATGTTTCTACGTCACCAAAAGACCCCGAGACATATTTCGGGACGACTGCGGAAGATATGCAAAAGATGATTTCGCGACCGGGGATGGATTGGGAGACAGGAAGGATGCCCACGATTGATAATATTTTTGGAGGGGGTGCTATAAAAGATTTAACCGATTATATTATCGTACTCGCACGTAATCGAATGAGTGATGACGATGAAGAACATAGAACAACGATAGTGAAGTTTTTGAAGACACGCCTAGATTCGCAATTCGAAGGATTTACTTTTAAACTGCGTTATGATTACGAAACAGGGCGACTAGAAGAGGTTGGGGCTAAACAAGCTGTAAAAGAAATACCGAATATTTTAGAATAATTATTGACAAATGTAGCTAAATAGTATACAATTTAAGTATAAAATAACCTAGGAGTGACAAATGACTGATAATGACTTTATGGGGTTTGTGCCGTCAACGGGGGGCAAATATGAATGCCTTCCTGTCGGTTCGTATGATTATGTGATTCACGGGATTGTAGGGCTGGGATTGCGGCCGCATAGTTTTGAAGGTAAAGAGTTAAAGCCCCATGCTGTAATTAAGATTATTTTTGAGATACCTGATTCTTTGAGAGAGGACGGAATGACTGAGCTACTTAGTGTAAAGCTACCCATCTCGACTAATGAAAAGAGCCATTTCTTTAAATTTTGCACGGTGTTGCTTGGGGCTAGTATTACTAACGTAGCTGAAAATATGAATCGGCTATGCACAGCTACCGGGCTTAAAAATCTGCTTGGAAAAACAGGTACACTGACTGTTTCAGACTGGAAGTCCGGCGAAGGCCGAAGTGTAGATAGAGCTGGTTTCCACCCTTTGCATCCTAAAGCCCCGGTTCCTGCCGCAACAAGAGAATGTATTTTTTTCAATCCGTTTTCTCCGGATATTGACGTTTTTAAGAATAATCTGACATTTTACACACGTAAAGATATCATGGAAGCTCTTAACGCTGACTCTTTTACAGATGAACTTAAACAGGCATATCAAGAGACTTTAGTTGAAGACGCTGCTAATAAAGTGCAAGCACAAGCAAAAGCGGGCACTATAGAAGAAGCGTCCCCCTGGGCGACTGGCGAAAGCATACAATAAAAAAGGATTGTTTATGCTAACTGTAATCGACTTTGAAACCTCTGACCCGCTCCTAAAAACACATGGTAGCGGGGCTATCTTTAAATACCACTACGATGACGGTATTGATTTCACGATTTTAGGCGCAGGAGTTAAAAATGAACAAGAAGAAATATACATCGACTTCGTTAATGACACGAATGCTAAATCTAAGCTCAGCTCTTACATGCGAACAGCTACAGTGCTTGTTATGCACAATGCTTCGTATGATTTAGCATGTCTTAAGTGTATCTATAAAGAGTCAACAGAAATGGAGAAATATCTGCCGGAAGTACACGACACAATGCTTATCGCAAAGCTAGTGACACAGCAACTTCTGAGCTATTCCCTTGATTCTTTGACTGTTTTATTTGAATGCGCGCATGTTAAAGAGTCAAATTTACTGCATGATTATGCGTGGGAGTCCGGATTATATCAACTAAAACACAAAGAAAAGACAAGTCGTAACTGTCATAAACGACCGAGCGAACGCGTCTTAGATTCGTGGTGCAAAACAAGCATGAATTTATTCCCCACTGAAATTGTAGGGGAGTATTGTATGTATGACGTCCGCGCCACGTGGGATTTGTATCATAAACTCATGCCTTTGCTCGTAGGGTACTCTCTAGCCGACTTGTCTAAAATAATTAAAATCTGCTTAAAAGCTAAGTTTAAGGGGTTGCGATTAGACTTAGTTGCTGCTAAAAAATTAAGTGTGCATTGGAAAGAGCTAGCACTTACTTCTAAAGCAGACTTTTTAGCTGGACTGAAAAGTCCTATAGAAAATATAAACTCAGGAGCTCAAGTAGGAGCTGCGTTAGAAGAGATAGGGATTAAAATTCCTAAGACAATCGCGGGGGCGCTGTCTATAAAAAAAGAATGGCTAGAAGAGCAAGGACACCCCCTTTTAAAAATTCTGCATACATATCGTAGAGCAGCTAAAGCAGAAAAAGACTTCATACAGAAAATACTTAACTATCAAAAAGTTATACCGCTGAAATACAGAGAGGAAGGTGAGGGGGTTATGTTTCCTTCGCTCAAACCGCTGGGGGCAACGCTTACAGGAAGATTTTCGTCAGGAGGCGGTAAAGGTTCAAATGAACTTAACATGTTGGCCGTCAGTGGCCGGGATGAACATTTTGGGATGCCAATTCGATCTTTAATACTACCGCGTGATAGTAACTCATCTATAGTGTGTGCGGATTTTAGTAATCAAGAGCCTAGGTTGCAAGTACACTATGCGAGTCTTTTAGCGTGTGAAGCTACCCAAAGTATTGTAGACGCGTGGGCCGCAGAGCCTAAAATGAAGTATCATAAAAAAGTTGCGGAACTGACAAATTTAGAGTACGACATGGCTAAGATGTTAACCCTCGGATTGTCATACGGAATGGGTACCTCTAAAACAGCGGAAAAGCTAAACATCAGCTATAAAAAAGCTGAGACAATTTTAGCACAGTATCACAAGCTTTTACCGTTTATGAAGCAGTTACAACACCGCACTGCTTTTATGCTGAAGAAAAATGGCTACATAAAAACGCTAGGCGGACGCCGCTTAAAAATTGATGCAGCATATGAGTGGAAAGGTAAGGTGTGCACAAATGAACATAAGGCTATGTCGAAATTAATACAAGGCAGTGGGTTAGACCAGCTTTGGAAAGCTATGATCGCAGCCGACGAAGCGGGGTTAGACTTTATGTTATGTGTTCATGACGAGTTAATTATCAGTTCAGCTAACCCTGAGCGCGATGCCCCGCTACTAGTGTCATGCATGGAAAATGCCTACACTTTAGTCGTGCCGGTTGTTGCAGAAGTTGGGCAAGGAGCTAACTGGTTGAAAGCTAAACCCCATTAAAATTAAGGACTTATATGCACTATTATGACTCAGTAGGAAATTCAGCAAATGAAGTACAAGGAAAAAATGGCAAGCTACGCACCCCCTACTGGCATGAAGCAAAAGCACTAGGGTTAGTCCCTGGTACTACTTCGATGAATGCACAATTAGCTAGTGAGGCAATCGTATATTGGAAAGTCAACTTAGCTTTAGAGTTAGCAAAGCGGTATCCTTTTGACACTATGACTATGAACGAAACCGTGTGGAAAGATAAAATTCGGGCAGCTTTAAAGCTTGAAAGTACGCGCATACAAAAACAAGGCCATGGTATACATGACGCGTTAGACAAGTATTACAAAACTGGAATACTTAATGAAACATGGAAGGATTATATTGTGCCGGTGATTGAGATGATAGCGAGTAAGTGGCCTATGCTTGTACGTACAGATTGGGTAGCAGAAAAGCGTTTCAACTACAAAGGTCTTTATGGGGGTGCTGTAGATTTGCATTGCGAATATGAGGACGGCATAGTTTTGGATTATAAATCTAAAGATACAACAGATAAATCTAAGTTTAAAACATACGAGGGACATCACCAGCAATTAGTTGCGTATGCGCATGGTTTAGGAATGCCTAATGCAATTTGTGGAAATATTTTATTATCTGCACTAGAGCCGGGCATACTTGTTTTTATTCAGCACTACGAAGCTGAACTTATTAAAGCTTGGGAGGGGTTTAAATTGCTTGTGCAGTACTGGCATCTTCAGAACTTTAGACAAGGGATTTCATTCGCAGAGGATAAGTAGATGAATAATAACGAAATTTGTATGCAAAAGACTTTTAACACCGCTACAGCGGTAGAATACATTAAAAAACACTCAAAAGACTATAAATTATTTAAAAAAGTCCCCGAACTACCGCTCCAACAGTATATAAAGGGCGATAAGTTAGTAGCGATTATTGACCTTGAAACAATGGGGCTTGAGTGTACGAAACACAAAATTATTGAAATTGGGATTATTGTTTTGTCTGTGTCAGATACAAGACAGTTTAAAGCAGTGCATCAAGTCTATAGCTCTTTGCAAGACCCCTGCACCGCAATACCGCATTTTATAACGAATTTAACAGGTATAACTAATGGCAAAGTGCAAGGACATAAAATTGATTGGGATAGAGTTTTAGATTTAATTGAAACTGTTGATGCAGTAATTTGTCATAATGCAAGCTTTGACCGAAAGTTTCTGATCAATCAAACGCCGTCTTTAGTGTCTGATGTTTTTAAAACTAAAAGATTTGCATGTACGAAACAGGGCATAGCGTGGGCAGAGCAAGGGTATCAGAATACAAAACTCGATTATCTGAACTTTGTGAATGAATATTTTTACGATGCACATAGAGCAATCAATGATTGTTGGGCTACTTTAAATATCGTGAGGCAAACCGGGTCTTTTCCCGAATTACTTAACACAACTAAGAGGGAGGTGTTTGATGAAAAATCCTGAGGTAGGGGAATACTTTGTATCACAAACGGATACTGTTTGTGAAATGATTGATGACGCTAATTACGTCGATTATAGTTATCCTAATCGGCTGATGCTATTGTATGTGCGCGGGAGTGTTTTCAGCAAGAAACGAGGCGCGACAAACCAAGAACGTCATGATAAAGTTATTACTAAAACAAAGGGGAAAGAAATGAATACTGAATTTTATATAGAGCTTCCTGACAAACATACTACCGAACAAGGGCTAAAGCAGTTAGAAGCTGCGTATATAGAACACGTGTACAAATTATCTAAATACAATCAATCTAAAGCTGCAATGATGTTAGCTATAAGCCGCGGATGTTTACGTATGAAATTAAAAGAATATTTTGGAGACACCTACTTATGATTTTATATACTTTCAAAATTCTTGCGTGTGTTGTCTGCATTCCGATTTTATTAATCGCCGGGATTTTAGGAGTGCTTTTGATTGTGCCGGTATTGTCTTTGCTGACTTTATTCGCTGTCAAAAGCATACTAATTTTACTCCTCGCCCTTATCCTTGCATTTTTGATCGGGAGGTAGCCGATGTTTATAGGAATCGATCCCGGGCTACAAGGGGGTATTGCTGTAATCAACCCCCTCGGGCAGTACTGTAGCTCTAGTAGAATGCCTATACTAAAAGTAGCGGGTAAGACTACTATAGACGTAAAAGCACTACACGCGTACTTAGACTATTGGAGCGTAGTACTTAACGACACATACATCATGATAGAAGATGTACACGCTATGCCGAAACAGGGAGTAGTCAGCATGTTTACTTTTGGCTACGGTTGTGGTGGAATAAACGCATGTGCGGAATTAATAGTAGAGGCAATTGTTCTTAAAGTTAGACCCCAAGAATGGAAGGCGCACTATGACTTAATCAAGAAAGATAAGGAAGCGGGGCTATTAGTTATTGAGAATGTTTACCCCGAAGCGGCTGCTCAGTGCGTGACGCCAAGGGGTAAATTATTGGATGGCATAGTTGATGCTATATTAATTGCGGGGTATGCTTATGCTAAATTTAACAGATGAAGAATTCCTTGACTTGATGACATCCTTATCGGACGCATTGAAAAGTCAGCAAATTGTTAATATAAAATTGAACAAAGATTTATTGCATATACAAGAAAAACATAATGCTGTAGTAGTTGAGGTCCGAAAATTACAATCGGCTGTAAAAGCTCTGTATTTAATGAGTAAAGAGCCCGTTTCAACAGTACTGCAATAAAAACGACCTTGAAGGATTCGCTCTGTTCAACTATCTATCAAGGGGTAGTATGTTAGCTACCCCCCTCTTTTACTCAAGCACCTCTGCGATATTCTTAGTGATTCTAGACACTTCGCCAAATTTCTCATGAAAAATGATACATTTAGAGTCTTGTCCCGACCTCCAGCCCCCCCAGGTTGCATAAGAGTCTTTCGGGGCTAGAGTTCTGAAGCTTTCAACTTTGCAGCTTGGAAATTCTTGTGCTATAAACGTGCTATCGTGATGTATGTGCCCTGTATGCCAATATTGAAAGTCTGTGTCCCCCCAATCCTTTCTTTTATCAGTGGCCATTACACCGGGTAGCTTCGCCATCTTAATCGTATGTCCGTGATGCACGCCAATTAATGTACTTCCGAATCTCACATAACTACAGGGGCCGGGATTTGTATCAACTGTAACCCTAGGCTCCTCTTCATACGCAACTGCTAAAAGCCTAGAAATCCAGATTGCTCCGACATCGTCATGATTACCGATGGCATTTATGATATGCACTGAGCCAAAATGTTGTAGACATTTAGTAATTATAAATCTAAGTATAATAATCACGACATCCACCATTTTTGCGTATCGTCCGTCTGTATCTAAGTGATGTCCTGACCGCGATGTCACCCCCATTATATTATCATAATGTAATAAATCACCTAGATTTTCAATCACTACTTTATGACAGCGTGGCGCAGCATCTATAAGCGAATCAAATAATTTACAAAATGTATCTTGTGCAATCTTTAAATCCCAGCTTGCGCCACACTCTGCTTCCCAAGCCAACATGCCTATGTGTGGGTCCCCGATTGGGAGCACTGCCATCAACGATTGTATTAAATTGGGCTCTTCATAAACAGCGGTCTTAGAAACTTTTGGTATTTCTGATGCAAAAGAATCAATCGTTTGCTGCATCATCTCTGCTTGTCTTTCGCGATCGATAGCTGACTTAACCCATTGCTGGCCTAGTGTGCCATCAGCTTTATATTGCTGACTAACTCCTTTTACTAAAAAACCCTCAGGCACGACATGGGTGTAGTTGTGTTTTGGTGACCATCCTTTTCGTGCAAATTTCCGGGTTCTACTTCTGATTGACGTCTCACTAACTTCGAAGTGTTTTGCAAGGTCTGCAATAGTCCACACCGGATGCTCCTGCATAATAGCTAGTAAATCTTCGTCTGTGTATTTCCTCTTCATGATTATTTAACTCTTAATTTTGTGAAATTTATAAAGGCTCATCGAATCTACTGTTTTAAGACTACGGTCTGCGCCAAAAACTACCAAATAATCTGGATTAGTTTTATTACTTAGTAAATGAGTCCCATTAGCCCCTCGTTCTATAGTGTACGTGTCCCCTGTGATCAGCGATAATAAGTCCACGGAACTTACAGGTTCATTATATTTTACAGGCACTTCACTGTCGTATGGGTTTCGAGAATATTTTCCATTTTTTAGTGTTAGCATGAAAAGGCCAGCCAGAGGCAAAGCGGTTTCTCTACTAGATACTGTAGGGTCTGCATCACATGCGATATTAGGAGATACAACACAACTTACTTTAGATAGAGGAACGAACTGTGTCAGCCAGACGTTTCCTACGTAATTAATTTGAATCTGAAACCCTGATAAATTGCCCCCACTGTACAAATATTGAAGAAAATTCCAAGCCCCAGACCCCCCTGAAAGTGCTACCTCCGCTGCCCAAGCTGCGGCTGCTTGTGAACCAGCCCCGTGGGGTTGTGCTGATGTGTAATTAATGGTGGCAAAAGATGACACCCAGTAATAGCCTGCTTCGTAAAATTCCCATCCTGGCTTTAAAGGAGGTGTTAGTGCATCTAACCAGCTTCCTTGGCCTGCCGCCGCCGCCTCTGCATCGGTGGGTTTCGGCTCGTTACCATCAATATTAACTCTGACGGAAACTATCGAGTTGTCGGGGTCTTGTCCCACTAAAGCATTTAGAGTCGCTATATCGCCCGCGGTTGGAACAACTTCGCCACTGTTAGGGGCTAATGACGACCAATCCCCATATGTAGGGCTATATCCTGCATCGCCATTGTAAACATCAGATACCTCGTGCGTTCCGGGCTCGCTAAGTGACTGTTTATACTCCCTAAGCGTTTGCTGTATCACGTCCTCAGGAACACCCTGCGCCTCCATTGCCGCCCTAATCGCAGCTAAATCCGCTGCTAAAGCAACATCGGGGTTAGTTTGATTTTTAGAATCAGGCCTGCTTCCTCCCGCAGAGTCTGAAGATGTAGTACTGCCTGTTTTATCACCTGATGAACTACCTGTGCCCCCTCCCCCTGTTGTGCCCCCCGAGCCACTATCACCGCCTGTTGTGACCTGTGAGGGATTCGGGGCTGGAGTAGGTGCCGGGGCGTTTGGGATATCAATAGGGTTTCCGTCCACATCATAGCCGGGGGTCAAGCCACCGCCCGCGTTATTACCTGTTCCTGAGTAGGGTACTGCGGTGCCTTGCTGACTAACTGAAGTACGTACTACTCCTATAGCCTCTTTAGCGGCTGCTTCCAACCCTTCCGATTTTTTAAATAACTCCTCTTTAATTGCGTCTGTTTCTGCAATTATTCTGATATCCTCTCTATAACCCATTCTATGTACTCACTGCTAAATCATCGTTAGGGATTGATAAATCAAATAACTTATCGCCATAGTATACCAAGTCGTCTCGTAAAGCCGCTTTGACCGCTGGAAAATCAATTCTAAATTGCTCATTGAAGCTAGTTCTTACAATAACGCCCTGCGCGTTTGTACTGTTACTATTAGCAATCCAGCCAGTCCACTTATCTCCCCCTGGCGTTGTGTCGGGGTCTTTACCAGTATATGTACCTAGCACGATTGTAGTCGGAACCCCGATATAACTTGGGTCTTGTGTAGAATCCGGCCAAGTCCATAAAGTAGTGCTAGCACTGCCGGGCAGTCTAGAAAGCTTTAAAGTGCAAACAGTACTCGCTTCTGTTGAGCTAAAATTGACTCTATGATTGATAGAGTACACGCGTCCTTTAGCTGCAATACTCGCGGTATCTCCTAAAGCTGTCTGATCGATAGTCACTTGAATCGTATTTCTTAGATCAAGCTGTGGCTGGAGGTACACGAACTGCCAGCTCAAAGTTACGTCACGATATTGCTTAAGTAGAGTGCATCGTGCGATATTCAGAGCTACAGAAGTAGCGCGTCTTTGCTCTGCGACTTTTGTCTTATAGTCTGAATAAAAATTATAAGATACTTGTGCAATTGTATTTGATGCTTCCCACTTGTTGGTGTCATAAGGGTCTTGTAATGAATACGTTTGTACGTCTGCAACAGCACCAGCTTGAGCTATACCTTGCGGTGCACGTAGTTGTAAATTCCACTCTTCTGTTATATTTTGTGTAAATTTTAATGCAGAAGTCCAGACAGCTCCTCTGCATAAATGCGAGCTTGTATCTCGTATAACGGTTTTAACAACATCCATCACCTGATTACCTTTTGTATCCAGGACTGGCTTGTACACTGGGACTAGTTTAGCGGGGGAGCCTACCGTGACAAACACGGGGGGTACTGCATTAGTTTTAAGATATCCCGCAAATTTGGTTCGACCTTTCAGCGTCTGAGTACTGTCGTTAGGCTGCCATATTATAGAAGATGACCCGTTGGGGAATCCTTGGGCAGCCCACAAGTCTGTAAAAAGTACCCCTGTACCTGTTGAACTTACTTGCCACCCCGCACCTTGCGTGGCCGATTGTACAATATCTTTTCCCGGGAAAGATGGCTGCCCCTTATTCCAAAAATCTCGTAGGAAATCTGTGTATCCCGGCCAGTTGAAAGCTACTGTTTGTTGATGCAGTCTTTGATAACTGTAACCCACTTTTATGTTGATAGTGTTTATATAATCCGTGCGGTTACTATACGTTAGCCGGGGAGGGTTTAAATAATAAATATCGGCGGGAGTGAAAACATAATCAGCAATAGCCTTAGGAGCCCACGGCGTTAAATAATAGTTGCCGTATCTGTCAAAGTCAAAATCCCCCGATACTGTTTGTAATCGCTTCTCTAATTCGTCTGATAAATCGCGAGCTTTACCAAAAACGGTCGTACTATATGAGCCTACTCCTTGCACTATGGCTTTAGGTAACTTTTTTATAAGACTTTTGCGATTGTCGGAGCATTCTAAAGTTATTTTTCTAGATATAAAATCAATGCTAGGTGTTACAACTTTACCCGAGTAAACTTGAGTCCAAACGCCCGCTTTCTTAAAAAAGATTGTAACGGGATTGCTTTGATAGAGCTCTAAATAAACAGGGCCTTCGGGTGGGATAAAGCTAAAAGTTGCTTGAGCATCCCCGCCGACAACGTAACTGATACTTAAGTCATCACATAATCCATTTTGCTTCGCCGGGTGTTTAGTATCTATTGTTAGAAAACCAACGGTGACACGTACGTCATAGCCGTTTGCAGTGTAGTAGTTATACATCTTCTATATCCTGTCTGAGTGTTAGCTGAGTATCGTGTGATAGATGTCGTACAATCTGTCTTAAGATAAGTCCTTTTGCGTTTGCTGTAGATACAGAACTTTTAAGCTCTATAGTCTGTCGTATAGTCAATGCTACAGTAGTCAACATCGGTAGTCTTACTTTTTGTCGTACATTAAGTCTAGGGTCTACCGCTGCACTTCTAATAATCTGTCGAAAAGTCAAGCCAACACCGGTAGTAAAGCTACTCGCGGGTGCTCCGCCAACTTGGTACCCCCCAACTAATCCAACGCCCGTCATTAAATTTTAACTCCGTACATGTAAATTACGCCGGAGGTTATCGTTCCTGAATCTGTAGCAAACCGAACGGCATCTATATCAGCGGTGTTTCTTCGAGTTCCCCCGCCAAAAGCGCGACAATGCACGTTATCACTTGCACTTGAGCCATATGATAACTCATAGGTCACTTGCTTATTAACTGTTGCATTCGAGGGGTCATAAAGAGATAATCGACCGCTGATTGCGTTCCCAGCTTGGGTGCGGTATGCACCGGCTCCTGAATCATCATTGATCATCCGTATTCTAGTCGTAACAGATGACGAGGACATAATCTGCCCACTTGTCTGCCCGATCGCATAAACAGTATATCCATAATCGCCCGATGCTGAGGCGTAGTTTACCCCGTTGTCAGTACTTGTGCGCATAAAAAAGCCGGCGGTACCTCCCGCGGATAGAATTAAATGATTGAAAACAAAGCGTAATTCCGAGTAATTCCCAGATATACCAGTGAAGTCTAGTGTCGCGGAAACAGACGCTGTTTGTGTGGCTAGCAAAGTAAATTTAGGAGTTGATAAATCTAAAACATCGCTGACTAACGTTCGTTTTAAGTTACCACTGTCACTCGTGTCTTTCATCAATAAATAATCACCTGCAACCGGAGTTACCGCTGTGGGAACTAAAGAGCTTAAAGACTCTTGTTTAGTATCCACACTGTCCCTAGTTATCCGACATTCTACCCTAGCCCCACTCGACCATGCTTGGGCGGTGCTACCCTGTTGTGCTCTAGTACACCCAGTATATGCTGGCGCGCCTGTGCTGCTATCAATTTTTATCATCTCATTGAGGGCACCGCTGACGATAGTTAGATAGACAAACTCGCCAGCGGCTAACGTAGTCGGTAAACTATCAGTTAAAGTTATCGCGGTAGTACTGTCGTTAATACCGCCATTCAAAGTAGTTCGAAATATATTATAATGTATTAGTCCCATGATGATTAAACCTCGTACTCAGAGAAAGCATTCCAGATAAGAGCAAGTTCCGGGGTCGCTGTGTTATTACCAACCGTATTTACGTTATTTATTACTCTAACCCAGATAGTTTTTTTATTTGATGTTCCGCTTAGTAGTGTGTGACCTAATGATAACGCAGCACCCGGAGTGTTCACAGCTAAAGCTGCTTGCGTGATTCCGAGAGTGATTTCTGTAACTGCATGTATAGCTGACACACAAACCCAAACAGCCGTATTATCAGTGATAGAACTTCCAATGCCTGTAGGCCAAACGGGCTCTGTTGTAGCATGTGAAGTTCCAGCTGTAGTGCATTTGTATCGAAATCCATTAGGCGTAATTGGCTCTAATCCCTGATTCAAAACGTATGCGGTTGCTACTACCCATTGGGGTAAAATGTATGTAGGAGTAATCACGATATTAGCAACGCCGGGGTCACTGTCAGCTTGTAATTGTCTGTCGGCTGTATCCCCCCCGGCAGAACCTAAGCTGCCCATGTAAAAAGTAGAATCTTGTGGATTGTCACTTTCATCTGTTTTGTGACTGCGGTCAAGATATTGTGCGGCGCTTGTAGTCAATCCTGCATCGCTCGTTAGTTTAAAAGTCTCTGTAAAAATCGCCATTATTCACCTTCGTCTGATAGAGAAGCATTGAAAGCTTCAATGACTTCTGTAGTCCAAATTGCTTCTAGATACTCGATCTCAGGGGATGATTCGACTCCTACAAATTCTTTAACGTCCTCGATTTCCCCAGGTACGAATGCTCTCCTCAATCGTTCTCTCGCTATTTCAATACCATTTCTTAAAACAACTGTATCAATAGCTATGGATACTGATTTCGTATTAGGATTTATATCGGTTAAGATAGGTAGTAATGTTTGTTCTGTTATCATATTGTATAAATTCCTGAGAAAACAGCCGTGTGTACGGATGTAGTTGTAAAATTTGCAATTGTTAAATCTGTATGACCTGTTGACGTCCCATATGCGCGTAAAGAATAATAACTTTGCCCTGAGATAAAAGCAAAAATCTGTGTGCAGCTTGCAGGAAACGTAATAGTAGCACTTTTTTGCCCCATTGTACCGGCATGATTACGTGATAAACTTGTGAAAGGCATCCCGCCAATCCGGCATTGTCCCGATGCTGTACTAAAAGTAGGTGTAAAAACTACCGTGGCAATTATAAATACAGAATTACCGACTCTTGTATAAAACCCGGTTTGTGCTGCGTAAGATACACTTAAATTACCGGGGGTAGCAAAAGTAAAAGTAGGCGTAAAAGTTCCCTCTTCGTATGTGTCTAAAGTTGTTTGTCCAAAGTTAATGCTAGTTGCTGTTGCCACGCCTAGCGCAGGGGTGACTAAAGTAGGACTAGTATCCCTAACTAACGAGCCGGAACCTGTTTGCCCCGAGGCCGCTGTTGTATAATCTACAACATGCCATACGCTTGCCCCCGTACCTGACACCGCATTACTTATTACGATAAGGGTAGAGTTAGCTTGCATCGCCTGGATTGTGTTAGCTCCTGAGGACTGAAAAGTTACAACTCCGGATGACAGATTCACAATTCTGAACATGTGACCAAGTGCTAAAGTGCTGACAACAGGAGCGACACAAGTCTGCGCGGAACTACCTGTAAAAATAATTGTTTGAGTGCTGGCAACTGTGAGCGTTGTTGTACCTGCAGCGGTCGCTATAGATGTATATCCCGCTGAAAAGTTATTAGCTGATAAATTACTGTTTGCATCCCAGGCTGAATTTGTTGACGCGGTTGGAGTTGTAGTTACACTTGTGGGAGCTAAATCTCTGATTGCTTGAGCAGTTACTGTTCGTACAGCATTAGAGTTACTAGTATCTTGAAGTATAATTTTATCATCAGTTGCGATAGTAGTAGTTGATAAAGTTCCTGCTAGAGCCGTTAAAGTAACATCAGCTGAGGTGGCTATGCCTGATAATTTAGTAATCTCAGCGGTAGTAGTGAACTTTTTAGTAGTACTTGTATCTGAGATATGATCAGCATTTAAAACAACAACTCCAGTTTGTGAATTAACACTGGCAACAGCTTGTGCTGTCACAAGCTCATAACCATATGGGTCTACAGTAACTATAATTAAAGCGTTGGCGTAAAATCTCTTTTTAGAAGTTCCTTCCCGTGCGCGTGTAACCGTAAAAGTAGTCCCTGTTCTTGCTGTTGCATAGACCCGCTCTTTAATAGCACCTTGAACTATATCAATAACGAAATATTCGCCTACACCTAATGCAGGTAACGGGGTTGCAGTGTTTACGGTAAAAGTAGTCGCATCGGGGAGTAAATTACCTAATAATCGAGCACGCAAAAGAGTTGCATATAAATTCATTATCGTGCACCCCGACTTGCTGCTTCCGCTGTTATTTTAGTAACGGTAGCGATTATTGCATTTGCTACTTCCGTAGATGTAGCGACTGACGCTTTAAGTCCAGTGTCCGCAGACACGTTTATATCAACTGTGATTTTCTGGTCTTTTGGGTCAATATTCTTCGTGAACTCTTGTAGGTCTTTTATTGCGGATAGGTACTTAGTCAATGATGCGGGGTCGTTTTGAAAAGTAGATACTGCTTGTTTATTAAGAGCTTCAATCATCCGCTCGTAGGTATTTTTCATCTCAACTAGATTACCGTTTTCGTCTAAAGCTGTAACTGTCGCGGGCTTAGAGCCTTTTAATGCTGTGAGATATATGTTTTGTATATTCTGATCAAGAGCTGTAGAGCTACCCGCTTCCTGATTCAAACCTAAAGTTTGACCGAGCTGAGTATTAACTAGTTTAGCCGCAGCTGAAACAAGACTGTCTGTGAACGTAGTTATTGCCGGGGCTGCTTTATTTAAAACGGAACTCACGCCTTCAAGTGCGCCGGTTAGTCTGCCGTCAATTTTAACAATGGACTCACCCGCTTTGTGTAAACTATCTGCCATCTTTGAAAGCACATTGCTTTTAGCTGCGAGTCTTTTTTCCTCTGCCCCGATTTCTAAACCTAAACGTCCAATCTCTGCGGTTCTGTTATATTGTCTCTCAGCTCCGCCACCTTGCTCGAGAAGTCCAACTTTCTCACCGACTGCTTGGCCGATGTTGAACTTTTCTGCTTTGTTAACAGTCTCTAAAGCAAATTGCCTAAACTTCAACATACGCACATAAAGACTATCCATAAAAGTAATGATACCGTCTAATGCTCTAACCGCTGTTTCAACCCCCGATACAATTGCTTTAGCTAACGTTTGTGCAACATCATCCACGCCGCCGAACTTTACAATCATATCAGTTAAACCGTTCAGGATAGTTGCAAACGCTGGTGAAACATACGCGGTTATTTTCTGCCACATTCCTTCCCAAATTGCGGTGATTTTTAACTTCGCATCCCCGAAAGAATCCACTGCACGTCTTTGTGAGTCGCTTAATGCTAGCCCTAACTTGTCTGCTAAAGATATATTCGCACCAAAACCATCTCGTGTTAAATTTAAAGCATCTGTCATGCTTTTGCCAAAGATATTAAAAGCTATACTCGTTTGCTTAGTTTTATCTTGCACACCGCTTAAAGCCCCTGTTATTGCATCGAGTTGGTCTTTAGGTGATAAGTTCCTAACGGTCTCTAATGATAAACCTAAATCACTAAACGACTTTTGCAAGTCTGCGTTACCATCTGACGCATTCGCAACTGAGATACTCATTTTCTTTAGAATCAGCTCTATAGAGGCAAGTTCTACCCCTGATAATTTACCGGCGAAAGCAATACTTTGAAGGTCGCTTGCGAGTATACCTAATCCACGGGCTGCATCTGTAACGCCATCGATCGAGTCTTGCGTTTCGTTTATTTTAGATATCAGATTACTGAATCCGTCGAAGATTTGTTTGAAAACAAAAGCCGCTGCGATAGCTTTAAAAGCAGTCGATATTTTACTACCCATGTTAGTAAAGCCTTGTGCGGCAGTCGATTGGTTAGCTTTAAGTTTATTAAAATCGCCTTGCATTTTATTAAAAGCTTTATCTATCTGCTCCGCTTTAGCTTTAAACTCTACATACAAACCCACCATTGTTGTCATATTTCTCTACCCGTTAAAACACGCATTACCTGTTCATTTTTTTGGTCGGCTGTTAGCTCTTTAATGACATTCTTATCTTGCCACTCTTTATCTTCAGTGATATAAAAAGCTACATACTCGTAAAACTTGCTTAGAGGCCATCTCATTATAATGTCTACGTCTAAGTGTAAATCGCGCCCTATTTTGTAAGCCATATATTTAATGGGACGCGTTAGGAGTTTTTTGCCATCTTCTCCAGGTCTTCTTGAGATACTCTATTCATCTCGCTAATTTTATCGACTAGGAAATTAAGCGCAGCACCGGATTTTAAAGATAGCTTGCGATAGTGATTATTCGCATCTTCTGCTTTCACTATGCGATTACCATCTTTGTCACAAAGAGACATTGCGATAAACTGCGCTCTGATATTATCTATATTAGCAATACCGTTCCGTGCTTGTTTTTCTAGTTTATCTAAGTCATGACCGGACTGTTCTTTAAGATAAACATAGCCTTGCCATTTGGGAACATAGACGCGCTCTATTTTAATATCATTGAACGCATATATATCATCTAGTGATAAATCGTTGCCTTGCTGCTCATTCGTATCATTCATCATCTATTTCCTTTATAACTTTATGCGGGTACTGCAAAGAGAATACGTGAGTTAGATGCTAAGATTAAAGTGTAATCATAAACACCGTTAAACGTACCATTGATTGAGTTATCTATAACATAGCCCTCAAATTCCGCGACTGTCTTAGTGCCTTCGACTAAAACAATTTGAAACTGGCGGGTTGATTGCGCGCTTCTCATTGTCTCCATTTCGTCTTGAAAAGGGTCGTCTGGGTCAAGATACATTGCTATCGTGCCGTCACTGGGCTCAGGTAAGCCTGGGCGCGATTCGTCTGCAAAATCACTGAAGCCTGTAGCTGTTGCAATCTCTGCGGATGTTAATCCGAATCCGTTGATACTTCGTAATTCACTAGTTCCGATCCACGCGGTGTTCCCAGCATTTCGTACTTGTAAAATTGTACCGTCAAATAATCTTGTATTAGCTGTTGTACTCATTTTAAAACCCTCTCTTAAGAAGCTGACCGCACAGGAACAGACACTAGTTTAAACGTAAACTCTACTTTCCAGATATCGCCTAAACTACCGATGTTTGTTAAACCGGTAATACGGGCGTTGGCTCGTATGTATGTCTTAGTGCCCTCTGGGAAGATTAATGTGAGTTCTGCTTCTGTGTTGTTGTACTTATCGAGTTCAAGTAGTGTCTGCGAGACATCATCAGGATTCATATTTACGCCGATAGTAGTGCTGCCCGCGTTTCTTTTGCCCGGTCTAGTTTTCATAACTAAATCCGCAAAAGAGCCTAAGCTGATTTTATTTGTAGGTGCTGAAAATCCACCAACGGAGTAAACTTCCCCAATTACTTGGGTACCCCATTTCAGAATAGTACCTTGCGTTTTGATTGTGGTTGTAGTTCCCATTCGTTAACCCCGTTAGTGTGTGTAACAACTGTAATAAATACTGAGTGTACCTTGCGCCCAGACATCTTGTACTAAGATTGGGCCTCGCGGCGTAGCTCCTATGTCTACTCTTATATCGCCTTCATACAAAGACAACATGCTATTGTACGCATTATAAATTGCATTCAAGTCTGTTAATATAACTGCATTTGAACCCGCCTTGGGAGCAAATACGCTTACTTGAAAAATACCTTGATGCCTATGTAATCGTGACACGGTCACTATATCATCAGTCGTCCCTATATTCTTTGTTCTCCAATATTTTGTTCCGATAACGGGTGTGTATTCTGTGTCATTTTCAAACTGAATCTTAGGCTTACCGCTGATGCTATTTAATACTCTTTGTAAAGCTTTTTCGATATTTGTAAAGACTTGAGCGCTCATTTATCACCCACTTTTTCAACTGCTTCGTTTAAAGCTTTCTGCCCCTGTGCTACTGTAGCTCGTACCCAGCCATTCGCTTGTTGTTTAGAGCCGTGATTATACTCTAAAGACTCTATATAATCTAGATTATTTGTTAGATATGCCGTATCTTTAATCGACCAATTTGTCATCCCGGTCGATGCATCGAGGGGATTAGTAACACCATCGGAAACACCAGATGGGATTGAGCCCAGGCCTATTTGCCAGTTTCCGCGTGCTCTTCCTGTGTCTACGGGAGTTCCTACAACTACAGCGTTGAAAACTTGGATTGCTACAGCTGACCCAATCTTAGTGAGCTCTGTTAGTAATTCTTTTTTAGCTTTCTCTACGTCTGCATTCATCAAATACCTATCTTCAATAAAAAAGCGCAGTTAACGCTTTTAGTTTCATAAGATGTAACTTCTAACACTCTGTATACAACGTCTAAAGATACTGTGTCGTTTATCTGCGGATTAATTGCAACGTCTGCGGTATCAACTCCGGATATATACAACATCTTTTGTCCCGTTGTGATTGTGTTGTTATTTATTTCTCTAACATTAAAATCAAGTGGCGCGCCTAAGCACGTGTATGTTAAGGGGGTTAAGACTGCTCGCGATAAAGTATCAGTGTCTTGCTCACCGTATTGAGCTCTAGTGAAAGTCATAGAAGTAGCTCTGCCGTACTCCGCTAAAAGCTCACCCGCTAAGTCAAGCCATTCGTTACCCATAGCTTCTATCTACTCTAAAATGTGCACCGTGGTTTTCTTCTAATAACGGGTCTAGTAATGCATTCAATCGGGGATATATGTTTGTATCAACTGCATTATCACTATAGACTTTCTTAAAAGATGCGAAAGATTTTTCTTTAATATAATTAGCAGTTGTAACAGTTCCTTGTAAATCATAGCCTTGCGCTAACAACAATGCGCCTTCCGCTTCTGCTTTCTTAAGTAGCGCGGGTATCGCAGTATATGCTAATAGATTGTTTTCTAAGTAAACATAGTTTCGCGGGAAAGGCAGTGCTTGAACTCCATATGATACCTGAGTACCTTGGTAAGTCTGCGAATCAAAGTAGCTGCGATTTCTAAGCACATACTTTTCAGCATCAGCTGTTGTTACAGTAACGCCGAACATAGCCGCATATGCGACTATCTCAGCCTCTGTATTATAGCTATTAGCTCCTGTAACTTTTGAACCATCTTCAACTACAAGAGTCATTATGCAACTCCGATCACTACTAAATCAAAAACTACTGATGTGCCCGCACCGCTGTTCGCAATTTGTAAAACATCGCCAGTACCCGCTGTTACTGCATACCCTGTTAAATCAGGAGCTGCTATAAGAAATAAGCCACCTGGCCGCACATTAACTAAATCGTTAGCTGCACCTACCCAGTTTACAAGCCCATTAGAATCGCCGCCGATCACAACATTGTTTGTATTAGCTGTTCTTGCTGAAACCATAATTGCTTTAATTTTAGTAAACGTTAGCGTGGAGCCTAGCGCGTTAATCACGCCGCCAGCTAAGTCTATATCTAAAGTTGTTGAAGCTGCGATTGTGATTGTATCCGACCAAATTTGATTAGCTTTGTCAAGAGCATCCCCATTAGCGAAAGCTAGCGTTCTAGAGAAAGGAAGATTGTACTCGTTAGCTCCTAAATCTGCGTCGCCTACTAATGCAGCGGTCATAATAAGTTTTATACTTGCTGTTAAAGTCTCTGCCATGATAAATCCTCTATCTTAATGTATATATGTAAAAAGGGGCTTTCACCCCTTTTAAGTTTTAAGGCTGTATAGTGAGAAAAGCAGAGTAGTTAATACCTGTCGCGATAGTCCCCACAACTAATGTGTATATGCGCATGTAACGATAAGTCTCGCCATTTTGTTCATTAGTGAACGGCACAACGAAACGACCAACTGCCGTATCTGCATCGGCTGGCGCTGCAGAGTTGCCCATGGGAGGCGCAACTGCTACAACGACTGAGCCTGTAGCTAAAGCTGCAACATTAGAACCTTCTAGCATAATTGTATATATCTCATCCCCGGTCGCTACTTCAAGAGCAGTAACATCAATCACAAGATAACCACTCATGAACGCATCGCCTAGGTCTAATACTAGAGACCCCGCTTCTGAAGCCGCTACTAACCCAGCCGCTTTCAATTCTAACAAGTCATCGTAAATAACCTGGTGTCTGTATTTTGCCATTTTATATATTCCTCTATAATATTAGATTATGCTACGATTGCTAAGTCACCGATGAACTTCAAGCGAGAAACTGCACGTCCATTGTAAATCGCGATGCCATTGAACCACTCAACCCTAGTTCTGTATTTAGGTTCAGCTTGAAGTTCGCCTAAATCGCGCACATCAATTCCACCGTTTTGAATACCAGTTAAGCCGCCGGCACCCATGCTTACAACATAAATTGAAGTAGCTGTAGCAGTACCAGAATTAGCTGCTTCATCAAAACCTAAAATAGCGGCACCAGCATTGTCTAAATCAACAGTTAGGATAGGTAAGTCATTGTATCTCATGATTCTTTGACCAAAAGCATCTGGTGCATAAGTCACATAGCCACCGACCGTAGATAAACGTGCAGCTGCGGATAGTCTACGTGCAAGTGCTTTGTTCATAATAAGATGCGTTGGGTTCTCTACTTGGTCAATCGCTTCGTCTAGTTTAGCTAAAGATAAAGCTGCGCCGTTAGCGGTAGTACCTGCGCTAATTACCTGGTTACCAACAACGCGCTTTTCTAAACCATCAAATTCACGAGGGTCAGTACTGTTGTCGCCGTTAATAAATTTGTTAGTCCAAGCTAGAGATAAAGCGCGTACTTTCATAGCTTCGTGAACTGCACGCTGCTCAACGCCCTGGGTCTGCACGATAAAAGTATCAACGTCTAACTCACCGCCTGCAATTACTAAGGACTCAACTATGGGATTCAGCACACCCATGCTAGCGGTGTAAGATTCGTTAACACCGCGAAAGCCGATGCCTGGATAATTTGCTTCACGGTTGTATTTGAGTGCGTTTCCGTTAATATTTTGGAACTGTAAGTTAGCTAAAATAGAAGAAGAACCGGCATACATTTCTATGATAGCTCTTTGCTCTTCAGTACCTTTGTTTAGTTTTGCTGCTTCTAAGATTGTTAAAGCCGGCATTTAAATTCACCTATAAAATTATAATTTAATAAAATCCTACCTACTAGTATGAGCTTTCGCGTATGCGTTACTCAGGCGTGTAAGAGGGTCTAAATTCTCATGATTATTTGTGCCAATAGGCTTTACAGCGATTAAACCCGCACTACCAGTGCTTTGTAATCCGTCACACAGATAATCATAATGTTTTGTTGCATACGCAGTTAGGTACTCTCTTGGTTTATCGCTAACAATAACACCTTTTGCATCTACAACTACCGCGCCGGCGTCTGTTATCTTAACCATCTTCGCTAATTTTTCTACTAAATCCCTGCTTTTTAAAGCATGTTTAGTTAAGTCTTTAGCAGCATCTTCAGCTACAGCGGTTATTTTATCTAGTTCTTGCTGTTTGTCGTATGCTGTTAGCTTATCTTCATATCCTTTGATTTTCTCTGCGTACTCTTGTTCTCTTAAAGCAAGTAAATCTTTGTAGTTCCCGTCTGCCTCCGCTTTATCTTTTGCTGCGGCATCTGCATCAGCTTTTAGCTTATCTGCTTTAGCTTTAGTATCGCTTTCAAATTTAACTTTATGATCACGTAGTCTAATAACTTCTTCTTGTAAAGACTTAAACTCATTCGGGTCTATTATATTTTCTTCAGAGGGAGCTACAGCTACAGCTTCAGTGATATTTTCTTGCTTTGATTGCATTTTCATTCCTCACGACAGTGATTGGGTATAAGAAGCCTACCGGCACGCTTATATCCCTATTATATAATATTGTTAAATATTAGTAAAGTATCTTGACAAAATAGCTTATTTATAATATGCGTACACAAATGTACCAAACTTAAACTCATCTATAAACGCCTTAGTAACAGCTGGGTCTAAAGCCGGGCAGCCGTGTGACTGACCACAACGGCCTTGTGCCGCAATGAACGCGTCTGTTACATATTGCGCCGCATGAAAAACTATAGCTCTTCTCATCACATTATTGTTTATACCTTCTTCCAGGCCAACTATACGCATACTGTAACCGTGCGCTCCTTTATAGGGCTGGTCTGTAACCATCGCCCCTAATGAACTTGCCAGAGATTCGGGAACGTTTGAGAACTTAATGGCTTTCGCTCTATCTTTTGGATCGCTACTGCTTACACCGTGTGCGACATGATGTGATCGCGTAATCACATAGCTATCTTCAGTTAGCTGAACCACAAATAATCTTTTTTTATTGCTTGGTATCGAGTAGTCAATAACAATTAGCTTATCTTTTTTATCTTGAGGTATTTTTCTTTGATATTTCGACATCTGCTTAAGTGCTGCGTCAACAGCTGCGTTCTTCGTTACCTGTTCCATTACTATATCCCCGCTTTATCAAAAATATGTTGATTGTCTTTAGTTCTAAGCTCGTCAATAGTTATCGACTGATAGTTCTTATCAACAAACTTGTCAACAGGCATCCCAGCTCTTAGTAAGTCAGCCCTTTGTGTGCCAAGCACTTCATTCTGAAATGCATTTGACTGATTCTTAATCCAGGAGCCGTAAGTAGTTTGCGCTGATACTGTTTCAACCCCATCCGAACCTTTCGATGGTCTGTTTGTTCCTTTTAAGTCAACTCTATATTGCTCTTTGACTTCTCTTATATATGTAGTTCGGCAATTCCAATGGTAAGGGGGTGCTTCGAAGTCCTCTTCACTAAATACTCTGCCGTCCAACGCTGCACAGGTTAAAGACGTTCTATCGTCAAGAGTGGCTACGATTGTATAAGTCTTTTCTAAGATATCTGAATTACTTGAGTAAAACTCATTGCGTGATTGCGCTGCTACGTGATTTGTCACAGTTCTTGCAAGAGTCTGAGCTTGTCGCGTATGCACTTGCGTTACGACTTTCTCTATATCGTCTGCAATTTGACTTGTAGTCTTGCCCAGTGCAAACCCTACTCGAACTGTCTGTGTAATATCCCCGGCTTTATTAGCACCGAACTCTTTTAAAGCATCGCCAACAGTTAACCCTTTAGTTCCTTTGTACGAAGGGTTTGAGTCTAGTATAGTTGTAAACGCGGCTGCACGTAGTTGTTCAACGGTCGGTATATTAAAATTGACGGGAAGCTGTCCTTTCTTATCGGGTGCTGGAAACTCCACCGCTTGCTGTAATAATCTTTGTGTAAACCCCATCTCATACGTAGCTAACTCAGCCATATTAGAGTTTACTCCTTTCGCCATATCTTTGTAGATAGCTTCCGTAACAGTTGTTAACTCTCTAATAATACTTTCAAACCGCTTCTTACTTGTAATATCAGTTGTCTGCCCTAGTATCGACTTAGCTTCTTTCAAGACTTTAGCGATAAAGAAAGCCATCTGCTTATACTCACTTCCCGAATATCGCTGCAAAAACACTTGATGTTTAATAGCAGCATCAATTAGATATTGTCGGTTAGACATTTACAACCCCTTCATCAACGGGTTGAGTGCCCGGCAGCTTTGTGATTGGGTTTGTGTCCAAAGTCGGTAAGAAAGGTACGCCCAAGGGATTCTCGTTACTAATTTCTTCTTCGATATTGTCATCTGTCATAGTTTCAGGTATAACGCCTATCTGTCTGTTATAGGCTCTTAGTACGCTTTTAGATACGACACCGCCCATTTGTTGGGCTAACAACTGTGCTAAAACACCCGCGTCCGCAGCTTTTGGAATGAAATCGGTAGGATACGCTAGTTTAATCTCATTTTCAGGTGCTTTAAGGTATCGGGCACAGTTGAGAAACTGTTGATACAGCGCCGCATTATAGTTCTTAACCCAGTTTACTATTGGTGCTACTTTCGAACCCATATTCATATGTGTTGTGGCCACCGGTGCATTAACTGTAGCCGTAGTTATCATATGGGCACCCATTGCGAACATTTGTTCTTCTTTTCTTTTCATTGCGTTGTCTGATTCTTGATTAGCTTCTAGTTGCAGTAAGCTGGCACTTCCTTGATTTCCTAAATAATAACCTTCGCGGCTGCCCATGACAACTGGCCGCTTAGCCACCATTTCAGACCACTGTGAAGGCGTAAGACTCGATGTTATAAAAAGAGTGCCTTGACTGTGCGCGTCTAAGTTATCTTCATAAGATGCATTATTGCGTAAATGACCAAAGTTTACATGCGCTATAGGAAAAGCTGGGGGCTCATCTACTTCAGTGTTGTTGTCTTCTGTACCTACGACATCAAGCACGATATAGTGAATATAATCATTATCGAATTTAGGCCAGATGGGTTCAGCAACTAACTCACCATCTTTATCCCGAATAGTTATCATCATATCACCATCCGCATCTAGCTCGACAACTCTGTATTGATACGCGTGTGCCCATGTGAAACCATCGACTCTAGTGCGTACTGTTTCTCTAAGTACTGCAAAGCTTAGTTGATATGCACCGTTGAAATAGCCGACATCCCAGTTTATAAAGTCTTCTGATTTATAATATCGTATACGGGGTTTAGGGTCTATATTAGCAACTTGTTCAGCGGTTAGTCCCGGCTCAACTGATGGAAAGTCTGTAAACATAACGAAACGTCCGTAGCCGCCTAGCTCTCTAATGCACTTACGGTCTAGCTGACTTAACGATAATCTATCTTCAGTAGCATCGGTTTTTAAATACTCCATCTGTGATGGAACTTCAATTTCCGCTGGCTTAGATGTCGCTATACCCGCCCATGCTGACATAGTACCTGTAACAAAGTTTGTAAACACTGCTCGAGCTACATAATTCGCATTACGTGCGGCAATCCTCGTAGATTTAATTCTTGCTCTATCGTATTCAGGAGGTATTACATATTCTTCATATGCAAAGGTCTCTGCATCTCTAACAACCTTCCACTTTGCTTTCATTTTAGTAAAATCTGGGTGTTCTGCGTCTACTCTGACAGGACGTTTAAGAGCTTCATAGTCAATTCGTCCCAATTTATATTCATCAATCATTATAATCTCCAAAGCAATTCTCACCGAACATCGTGACATCTAAATCTATGATACCGTCTTCAATTGGCCATTCGTAATTAATAAAGTATCGCAAAGCCGTTGTTATATGTTGTTTATCATTCTTGTCATCTTCTAAAAAAGAGGAGCCTTGCTTAACGGTCACTGTTGCAAGTCCTGAATCCATCCATGACGCTTTGACGGGATTAACAAACAGTCGTCGTATACCTTCTGCATTCTTAATTAATGCTCGTACAGCATTTTGACTGTCTTTAATACTGGGATTCTTAGATTGTACTCGTCTATCAACTGTCCAACCGTGCTCTTTGAATACTCTCTCCATCGTTATATATTCTGAGTCAATAGAATGTTTCTCTCCGTTACGCCCCGATTGGTCTCCATACAAACGTATTCGTTTGTTTTTATGCTCTTTATATCTCTCAACAAATTCAAGCGCATTATGCTCGCCTACTGCAGACTGGAGAATAATTTCATCAAGTACATACACACTATCATCACGAACAACGCCGATACCATGAGACATAGGAGTAAAGTTGAAATCACAGAAATAACAAATCTCCTCGTGAGATTTAATAACTTCATCGGTATAGTTATCAGAGCTATAATCTTCATATATGCGTCCACTTACTGTTTCAAATGATGCTTCATATTCTTGTCTAAACTGCTTTCCGCTCATTCTGCGCTTAGCTGCGTCTATCGTTGCTTCATCAAGTACTTCTATCGATTTCCAAGTAAACGCTTCCCACTCTGGATCACCTTTTGATAATGCATATTTATATAGTTCATAGTACCAGTTGAGACCATCGGGTTTACCAATAATCCAACACCATGCTTTCTTCCCGGGCTTAGTTGGGTCTTTAGTATCTAATGCGGGGGCTATAGACGTTACCCATGCTTCCTTTTTTATATAAGCGGCTTCATCAATGATGCCCCCGTCCCAAGGAATGCCTTCTATACGATTGGGCTTGTCTAGACCGATTAGGTGAAGCTCTGCGCCTTGCGGGAATGTAATTATGAGTTCAGACTCAGATACTTTAAACCCCGGTAATGCCGTCAATGCTAGTTTCTTTAAGTCTTGCCAATATATTTTTTTAACTTGGGCATATGTGGGAGCTGCTATAAAGTACAAACCGTTCGGGTTACTCATACACTCTTTGACTATATGTCTCTTAGCTCTCTCAGTCTTACCGCTACGTCTCCCCGCTGGCACTACTTTGAATCTCGCGGGGGAGGTTAGTAAAGCTAGCTGAATAGGAATAGGTTCGAGCGGATACCATCTGTCTCGTTGAACTTGTAATCGAAATGGTAAAGCTAGAGCCTTAGGCATTCCCATGATTAGTGCGGCAACGTTTTAGATAGCTCTGCAAAAAGATCGGGTACTGATAACTCTGTGTCAGTACGATTGACTCTATCACCGTATGACTCATGTCTGTGTGCTTTAAGCCAAGCGATTTGTGCTACTACATTGTGCTTATACACAGCGTTAAAAAATAGAGCATTCTCGACTAAATCAGTCTTATCGACCTTTTTAGGAGCTGACTCAAAGAGTTCGGGATAATGTTTTTTGAGTGTCTTAATGTTGACCATAAGATATAGAGCAATAAGCGTGTGGGGCAGATTAATTTCTAAAAATCCTTCTAACTTGCCCTCATCGTAAGGGGTGCGTTGGTATTGTGGTCTACCCATTTTACTGTTTTGCTTATCGTCTTTAGTGTCGTCAAACATGACTTTTTTCCTCTACTGAGTTTTATATTGCTAGTCAAAAAGTAGGCTACTGCTTACCTTTTTCGTGTGAGTAAAATCTTCTCTATCTGTGTAATTTGCACCATTATTCGATCTTGATTAACTTCAGCTTTATCAAAGCGTTGCATTATAAAATCCACTGATTTATTGTACCCTGCTTGAGTAACTTCGATTCTATCTGCTCTGTCGTCTAAGAGCTCTACTTTATCGTGTAGCTTTTTCTGTCTGTAGATGAAAAATGAAAATAGTCCGCCAACAAACACACTAGCGAACTGGAATAACTTTTCTAAAAGTGTACGCTCATCCATTTTCCTGTCTCGCTTTTAAAGCTTTATGCATCAACTCGACTTGTTCCGCACTCATGCCTTTTGGAAACATACCGCGCATTGTGTCAAAAAAAGCTCTATCATTGGGAGGGTTTTCAGCTTTAGCTTTTTCAACTTTACCGGCTGAATAGTTCTGCATGGTCTCTTTACCTATGTATCCCCCTAAGCCGATCGTTACGAGTGTCCACAGCTCAGGAGGTACCGCTAACGCGGTGATTGGTAGACCTAAAGGGATGAGGAAAGCGTTTAATAAGGATACTACTATCCAATTGTAACCGACAATTGCAATACAGATTATCATCAGATATGCACGCCATTGACCAGCCCAGCTGTCTTTCGACATCTCTGCCACTATAATTTCTTTCTTAGCTTCATTCTCTATAGCCTCAGCTTTAAGAGCTTCTATCGCTGCTTCATTGAGTAGTTTTTGCATTTCTTGCTGAGCTTCCGCAGATTTGACGGGATCGGGAATCACACGCTTGAGTATGTCGATAAACATTGGTGCTAATAGTGCTATAATTGCGCCCATAATCTACTCTTTTAATTGATTACTATGAGTATACTATGTTTGGGCGGTATATGTAAAGCAGTATCTATCTACAACCTAGTGCTTTGTATCTATCAGCGTCTGAGGGGTGTGTCATTCCGCCTTCTGAATTACGTCTCGCTAAATACTTCGCACCTTTGCATACTTTGTAATGTGCTTTTTTCATGTATCTACTTGCTTGTGCGTCAGCCTGAAACTCATGAGTCGGGGTAGAACCGTTGTGATGTAGATAATAGTGTCCTAGCTCATGTCCTAGTACTCTTGCTAGTTCTTCGCGATTATTAAGAGCTTTAAGCATACCCGTTGTTATACCGATCTGATTCAGATATGAATATGCGTTATCGTCTTCAGAATTTATTATAGTTAAATGTGGAGCATTTTTCAGATTATTTGTGATAATCAAAGTACTATACACTTCTATCATGTCTTCTCTCGACACTTGTGCAGATACCTGAAAAGAGAGTAACAGCAAAATAGCTAGAATAAATTTTCTCATATCCACAAACCTATAAAATATGCACTTTCTTTGTCTAGTATACTTGATTGAGCGTAAAAAGAAAAGTAACATCCTTGTTATATATCCGTCCTCATCGCTTTCCCACCTCTCACGAAAGTATTACATAACTACAATTACATGGCTACAATTACAATTTGACTTTTCTCATATCCACAAACCTATAAAATATGCACTTTCTTTGTCTAGTATACTTGATTGAGCGTAAAAAGAAAAGTAACATCCTTGTTATATATCCGTCCTCATCGCTTCGCTTTCCCACCTCTCACGAAAGTAT